>JAABUK010000174.1_pt1 | contig 155587 bp, 18 predicted proteins | sample 5559141 | NCBI WGS metagenome assembly JAABUK01 (sample SAMN10711869, study PRJNA513367) | rock metagenome | isolation source: Antarctica rocks | place: Antarctica: Victoria Land, Pudding Butte nord | collected 2016-01-03
TCCTCGTCTTCTTGCTCAAGAGGTGCGTTGATAGCACGACGGATCGCAGCTTGGGTTTTGGTATCTGTAGGCGCGATTTTGACTTCTTGCAGGCAGAGGATGTGAGGCCAGTTCCAGCGGCGGAGATAGGCGCGGAGAGATGGTGGTGCTGCTGGTGCTGCTAGGCTGAGGGGTTTCGATAGCGGGATTGTGGGGGTGAAGAAGCTGGTTATTTGCGAGGTGGGCGGTGGGAGGAACGGGTTTATGCCATTGATGTTCCAGGAGTAGATTCGAAGAGAGGAGAGGGCAGTGTCAGAAGCATGTTGGCGGGCGGCATTTCGCTGCGAAGGCGGTGGAGGTGCAGCTTCAGCCCCTATTTTAGGGGAAGAAGAGAGGCGCCGGCGTTTCCGAGGTGGCGGGCTGATATCCGTAGTGTCTTGCTGCATTGTGAGCATGCTGAGATGCTTGGCGGGCTTTACATGGATTTATATTTAGTATATTCAATACTTAGCGTGTGCAGAAAGCTGTGCATTCCTTGGCAATTTTTCTTCTTCCCCCACCACAGCTCTACACATAACTCTTCTAATTAGCTAACTTTATATGAGTGGAGAGCTGTATTCAAGGCGATTCTAACGCCGTAGCAATCAACTTAATGGAATATATAAGATCGTAGATATTAGGGGTTAAGAACTTAGTTTAGCCATACTAAACCGAGTAAACCTACTAGAAGGGTTCACTGCCCAGTCGGCTAAACCGCCCAGTCGGCCAAGCTGAGTACCCGGAGATTTTGGTTTTCCTACTCCGGGGTCTAGCTCTAGGGGCCGCTTAGGGATAAGCAGTCAAGTCACCATAACTTACGAACCATACTAGTATGAATGAAACTTTTGGTATAAAAGGTATAGAAATCGGTAATATCTATAACTTTGCCTGCGAAGATATGGTATTAAAACCTACAGTGGTGGAGTTAGAGCAGGGTGGCCTACTGGGCGGTTTGGCCGACTGGGCAGTGAACCCTTCTAGAATACCTATATTTTAAGCCTTATAATTTAACGAATATTTTCTTATTTTATTTCATTTCTAGGGTGTTAGAATCGCCTTAGATAAAATTATCTACTTAAGTAAGGTTATTTAGTTAGAAAAGTTATTTGTAGAGCTAGTACTGGGTAGTATAGCTGGGGTAAGGACTAAAAATACCAAGAATACGCTAAATTTAGCGTGTGTAAAACTTTTACAACTTCTTAACTCCATGCTACACACACCTGATACAAAGATTCAACGTAGTAAATATATCTAAGTTAACGAATATAGCCCGTATTAAAAATAAATATACACGAAACTTATAGAGTTTAGTATCGCGATTCTAAAAAGTTTTTACTAAACTAAAAACGTAGAGTATTCGTTAAGATAATAGAGCGCATTGAAAATACGGAAGAAATTCGAGTTACATATCTCCTGCGAGCAAGTTAGACGTGATGTTTAGATCCTTAGTAAGTTAGCAAGGTGTATTCTCTTTCGACTATCTCTCGACTGATTATCTCGGGAAGTCCTGGGAGCGCACGTTTGGGGGGAGCGCACGTTTCGGTACTTAGATTTATATAGGGTTTATACTAAGATTTAAGTAACTATCTATACCCTACTATCGTCGCTATTTACCGTTATTTGCCCCGTATATATACTCGTTTTTAACCCCCTACCTCTATCCTTCCTATATACTACTATCGTCTATACTGTCGCTTATATTATCGCCCTTACTGTCGCCCTTTTATATACCTCGCTGTCGCTAGTTATACCTCTATAGTCCCCTTATCTTAACCTGGATCCGGTAATCGTAGTAAGTATTTAAAAAGTAATAAATAGCCTCGCCGGGTAAGAGTAAAGGGTTCTATACTAGAGGCGGAGGGTAGGGCTAAGCCTTTTACCCCTATAAAGAAGCGATTTAAGAATAACTTTATCACCGCCATAGATATAAACGAGCGGGAGTCGTAGGAGTAACGGATTATTAATACGGCGTTCTTGAGTCAATTCAGCCAATAGTATAGGGCGGAATACTAGGGTGGAAGAGCGACAGCGATATATATAAGCGATATACCGCGCATAAGTGTTTATGGTGGTGGCGGTAACGCAGTAGATAAGTGAGGTACTTAGATCTTGGTGTGAACCCCATATAAATCTAAGTACCGAAACGTGCGCTCCCATCTAACCGAACTGTGCGCTCCCCCCAAACGTGCGCTCCCAGGACTTCCCGTGATTATCTAGTGAGTTCTATAGGATTTTCGATCTGATTAGGTCTTGAGAAGCAGATTAATGACGGGCAGCTTTTCAGATGTCTGCCAAAGTGGATTTGTAATAAGCGTATGGGGATCGGTTGGTCATTACTGGCTCAGATACTCTGCATGAATGAAAACTTGCTATTGGTTGTTCAGCATGATAGGGAGTCCTGTGTCGATGAAAATCGTCATTTTCTCTTATGCCAATCTACTGCGCGAGCCATGATAAAGATAATTAATGCCTATGATGTTGTGCGAATTGTGTTAGATACCCGACGGTATCAAAAGTACTACTGCGAAATATCTACCGAGGAGCCTTACTCAGAATTGAATACGCCATGCATGCAATTCTCATCCAACACCTACCCATGCGTACTACTGTAATTCTGTACCCATCGAGTCTGCCAAGCAAGACCTTCAGCGCCTACAGCCTCCGCACGCTTCGTTCTTCATACGCTTCGTATTGCACGTCTGTCCATTAGCGAGGATGTTTTTGCAGTAAACCTGATGCGTAACGCAAAGGCCCCCTTTCTGCTTGCAGTTACCTCCTCTATTGTGGGCCTTGCAGTGGTGCGATTTCGTCATCGTTGTTAGGTTTGGAATAGTCTGGTGGACGGTTTGGGGATTTTTTGAAGTCTTTGGAGGTTCTTGGTGGTTGGTCTGATTGATGAGGGAGGAACACATCGATGAGGACGAGGGTCTCTTTGTATCCTCAGTTTTCTATTTGAATGTGCAACGATTGTTGCATTCGTGGCATCGACACAGCAAGTACTAGTGAAGGGTTTACACAATGACCGAACAACAAAGCGTGCTCGGTTCTTTGACTTTGTATGGGTACTCAAGTGACCGCATACGCTTTGAAGGAGACTATGTGTTGGAAAACATATATTGATGCTCCAACAAAGCCAAAAGACAAAGCCTGAATTGTTACTCTCGAGGTTATTGTGGGAATGCGAGAAAGCGAGCATGGACTAGGGTCTACCCTTGTGGAATTCTTAATATAACATCAATTGTTCTTACGGAGTCAAAAAGAGACTGGGCGATTATGGCAATTACCATGGCAGCTGTGGGCAAAAGACTCTGTATTGAGAATGTGTTGCTCATAATGAAGGCACGCTGAAATCGTATCAAGCGCCCCTTTCCATCGTTTCCATGTTGCTCCTGGTCCTCATGCTTTATATTTGCGTCAAAGACTGACGAAGTGCTTCCCACTCTTCTATGATTCTCTCACCAGCATTGTAATAAGCAGTATCGCCCAAGCCAAGCTGAGCCACTCGAAACAGTCCCCTACCGAGTCGAGAAGTGTCATCGTAAGCCAGATTCGGGTATTCAGGGCCAGCATGCGCCTCGAAGATATGCTTAAGCTCTTGACTCTCGGGCGTGGAGGGCAGGTCATTTGCTCCCTTTTGCTCAAATGGCCAAGTAAGCTCACCGATCTGCCCATTGACATCATAATCCCAGAGCCATCCAGGGGGCTTGCAGGCGACGAATTTTGGTGCGAATACTGCCTCATCCCAGTCAAGGATCGCGGTGACTTTGAGTGTGGAGTCGGGCTGGACTTCAACCATAATGTTGCGAGTATGCAGGTCGACATGGCATAGACAATTCATGTCTATTTTGAACAACCCCAAGTCATCCATCTCTTGGGCAACCTTGAGCATGCTGTCAATGAAATCGGTTTGATGATTCCCTTCTCCGCCATTCCTGTCGACAGCGTATGCCCGCCAGCGCGCGAATTGACTCCTGAAGAAGTCAATCGTCGTTTGCCGTGTACGAGGAGCTCCTGTTTCACTTGGATTTTGAGGATTCTGATCTTCCAAAAAGTCTCCATTACCGGATTTCAATTCAAAGGGAACAATAGTACGAGACATCGCAATATCCGCGTTATTAGGCTTTGCGTCAACGATCCCAGTGAAGGGGCTCTCCATTGAAAGAAGGGTGCGTATAACGTTGCCCAGTTCGCGCGCAACAGTACAGCGCTGAGAATAGTTGAGTTCCTCCCAAATCAGGTTAAGGTCAGTCCCAGGAATCCGATGCTGAAAGACATAGGGCTGGCCCAGCGGATTGTCAGAGCTGAAATCCTTCGCAGCAATAGTGGCTACAGGGATCGAGGACCGTTGTCGCACATAATCCAAGATGGCTACATCACGATCAGGCCGCGTTCCCTCCTCTCGTGGTGTTCGAAGTATAAGCTTGCGTTCTTGCTCGGTATACGATAACGGTAGCGTTATGCCCGTAACACGATTATAGTCACCGCCTCGGAGACGTTCGATGAGTGGTGTCTGGCTCGAGGGTACGATAAAGCGGAGAAACTTATTTACGCGAAGGCGTGAAATCGTTTGGCTGTTCGAGAAGCCGTACTTGATGGAACTCTTTGGAGGCCATAGAACCTGACATAGCTTTTCAACCCGTTGACTGAATTGACTGAACTGCTCGTAGGGCTCTTGATAGTATTTTATCGTGGAGGTGTCAGAGCTCCCGTCGCAGTCAGACGGAGACGAGGCCGAGGAAGTAGAACGTGATCGTCCAGAGCCGCTGTGAGATTGCGTCGGCGACTTAGGCACCTCGTCTTCTGTGTCCTTGGCCGCCTGTGTGATTTCTGCGGTGAATCGTTCGGTATTAGAAGCCATGATGTTGTTAACGGAGGGATGTGGTTGGAGATGGAGATTTGAAAGTCAAAGACGAAGAAGATGCGGAAACTTCTAATCAGGAGTTCCTCAACAATTCACAAAGACTGTCATGCAAAGACTGTGATAATAACAAATAAAACGCTCTTTCTCTTCCATTGCTGCTTTGTTTGCCACTTAATCAACTGTCTTTGTCACAGCATCAAACACGTGTGATTCGACTCGGTAGACATAAAAGCAATGATGAAGATTATTGTCTGCCTACCAGTGTGCCTATCTGCAACAGCCCGACGGAAGCTTTGCTGTGATAATCCCACGAGTCGAAAGGTACATTTTACCCTGGACCAAGATATTGAAGTGCTTGGTAATCATTGAAATGATCACATCATGACTTCAGTGTAGAGTTAAATGTATGAAGCTCCACTAATTCAGGAAGACTTGTGAGCGCATTTTGTTCAGGTCGAGGATTGTTGATGCTAGTTCTGGAGGGGGTATCAAGCTCTTGTGCCGCGACATTTAGAAGAGGTCACCCCCTAACCGTCCACTGTTAGGGCTGGAGTCGGCATACAAAGTCATGCCCTAGAACGTTAGTAAGCAGCTTCTGATAGGTTGGTAGCCCTAGTTGCCGGAACTAAAATAATAATCTCACGCCAGCGAGGAGGCGGCTGTTGGCCTGGGACTAGGGCGGCACCAGCGGTCGAGTTACAGTCGCACAATCGACAAGCAATACTGAGTTTAAAATCCCGTTCAATGAATGAGTCGAAAGCAGAGATTCAGACAGTTGAACATTCTTATGAATCGCCACTTGGTAATAGAGGAGAAAAATCTCAATCTGACAGCGCTTAGATGAGTCGCCAATGCTCTGTGTCAAAAAAAAATACTCAATACTCGAGTAGTATTCGAGTACTACTCAAGTAGTTACTTGAGTATTGAGTAGCGCCTATACTACTTGAGTATTAAGTAGCGGATTTAACTACTCGATTAATAATTAAATACTACTTGAGTAGTCACGCTAAGTCTAATAAAGTAAGATGATAAGTTAAAATACTAGTCTTTACTTTAAGTTTCTCTACTTTTACTCCTAGTTAAGGAAATAATAAAAATACTAATTACGTCTTAAAGGTAGAAAAGAATATAGATTAAATTTATAAAGACTACTATTATATATTATTATAGTATAGCCTTATTTACCTTAAATCCAATTTAGGTCTAAGTTATTTTAGCCTAACCTAACTTATTTTAAATTTAATTTACATTTAAACTAGTTTCCCTATTTCTATCCTAATATAGTCGGGATAAGAAATAAATAAATACTTTATATATTAACTCTTATTTAGATAGTAGCTAGCTCTACCCTAATTTTCGTCTTTTATTTTTTATTTTAATTTACTTTTATACTATAGTTAAATTATAGTTTAATAAACCTAGTCGTTAATTTAATAAACTTTTAGATATTAATCCCGTTCTTTAATATTATAAAAGACTAACTATCTAGCTAGTATTCTTTAATATTAAAATAATTATTATAAAGAATTAACCCCTTAACCCCGAAAACTATATATAATAATCTCTCGCCGAAGTTTAGAATAACTCTACTAGTTTCTTAAATACCTTCGATTATTTATATATTTAGGTCGAGAGTAATTTCTTATTTAATACTTTATTTTTATTTATACCTCTTCCTCCTCCTATATTAAATACGTAATCTCTAGTTTATACTATCGTTTAAGTAATAATCTAGGTTATATATTAGGCCATAGTGCCTAGGGTGTTTATAGTAATGTGAAAGTAAGTATGAAGCCTTAGTAGGAAAATGATCTTTATATTTAAAAAATAGAATTAATCTCTAAAGAGTTAGAGCGAGGGCTCCGAGTCTCCTATTTCTAAAGGGGCTCCGGAGTACCGGAAACTATAATATAATACTATAATATAAATGGCGTAACCACGCCGTATACTCTTTATATAGGATTTATATACTATATTTAATAGCTACTATAAAGTTGGTTTTAGTATAGTATAATAATTACCTCCCCTTCTAAGGGTTTCGCCCTCGAAACTAGTAGGTATTAGTTTAATATTTTAATACTCCGACGAAGGAGTATAATATAGGAGAATTTAAATTAAATAAGGTGTACGCGTAACGCCTATACCTCCTATTTAATTTTATTAATCTTTTATCTTTATAATAGTAATATATTAAGAAAAACCTCTAAACCTAGTAGGAAAAAGGGAGAGAAATAAATTATATCTTAAAGTTTAATAATACGTCGCGTATAGTTCGTAATCGGCGTAGTTATATAATCGTAGATTATACTAGGTATTTAATAAAAACCTCTAAACTTAAAGGGAAAAGTAAGGGAAAGAATATTATAATTACCGTCGAAAACTATAAGCCTTTATTATTAATAGGGCTTTAACGATATCGGCGGTAAAGTGAATTATTTTATTTTATTATTTAGGAAGAACTCTAGTTATAGGAGTAAATATATACGGGTAACGGTCTTAACGTAGGTACGAAGCCTTCGCCGATCTTCTAACTTTTCTTTTTTTATAATATCCTACTATCTTCTATATATATAAACTCTTATATACTACTATCGATAGCTATACTATATTTAGACTTTTATTAATTTATAATAATCTCGGCCGTATCTTTAAGCTCTTTCTTTAAGGTTATAAATATTATATATATATTCCATAGGTAAGGCTAGAGCTAATATATCGTAGTTTAAATAAGTTTTTTTTTTTTTTTTTCTTCTTTTAAATTCTTTCTTTAAACTTATAATTATTAAAGTAAATAAATAACTTATTTTATCTTTAAATAAGGTATTTATTTATATTTTAAAAGAATTAATATTATCGTAATATTTATTTTATTTTTAAATTATTAGTTTTATATCTTATTTTATTAGCGATAGGTATATAACTAGATTACTTTAATACTTAATATATTAGTTTAATCTTTATAGTATATAATATTAACGATAATATTTAGATATTTAATACGTTTTTAACTCTCGTTTCCTATAAAATAACCGCCCGCTTTACTCCTACCCCGCGTTTATTTATATTTTTATACCTCCGTTACTCTAAGCGGATAAGCCTAAATAATTACGTTTTATATAATAAAATACTATATATAAAGTATATTTATTACGTAAAGAATAAGTACTTATATAATCCTATATATTGTTAATATTCTAAAACCGAATTATATTAACGTATCTAGATTCCGTCTAAATTTTATACTCTTATAAATTTTCTTCTTAATCGTTTAGAACGTCGAGGCCCTAATAAACATCTTTACGAGCGGGTCGTTAGGTATATAAAAGATATTATAACCTTCTTTCGGGAGATTAAATCTAAAAGCGGCGACGTTAAAAGAGGGAAGGATATATTATAATTAATATCTCGGTTTACTACGAGCGTCGAGGGTATAAATAATATCTTTTATACTCTAATAAATTAATATAGTTTAGATACGATTCGTATATTAATAACTTTTTAAGGAAGAATTATTACCCGGGATATAAATACGCCTTAAAGTAAAATTATATAATATTAACCTAACGATCTTCTCGAATCGACGGACGAAGATAAAGCCGACGATAAAGATAAAGACGATACTCGTACTCGTTATATATAAGACGCCTCCGAATACGACTCTTCTCCCGGCTTTAATCCTACTACCGACTAATTTAAAATACCTACTACTAACGATCTCGATATTATCGATCCTACTCTATTCTCTAACGGTATATAAAGAGTTATAACGTCTAGTCGTAAAGTTTTTTTAGTTAAAGATACCGTAAAGCCTCGCCTTTAATACGCCGGTATAGAGGGTACGAGTCGTTATATTTTAAATAAATTAATATCTTCTCGCGAGGCTTTTAAAGAAGAAGTTAAAGATAAGGTTAATAATCTTAATCTTAATTCTACTTCTACCCCTCGTTTTTTAGTTCGATTTCCCGGCCCCGGTTTTACTCGTAAATAGCCGAGTCTTAATATTAAGAAAACTAGCCGTTATAGATATAAACCTACCTACGAGCGCCCCGCTAGCCGTAAAGATACGTCTCGCTCGAAGTCTACTAGTAAGAAATAACTAGTAGTAATTAATAATTAATAATATTTCCTTTTTTTATTCTTTACTTTTTATACCTTTTTTATCTTCGTATTCTCTTCGAATACTTCTCGTAGTTCTAGCGCGTTATCTAAAGTATTTATATTAACTTATTTATTAAAGGTCTCTGGTTATCCTAGTTATTTTATAAAGTAAAGTACCTCGCCTTTTATTTTCTTCTTTTTTAGTACCCTTTTTATTTCTTATTTATTCGTATTATTTATTAATTCCGGTAGAGGTATATTAGGAATCGAAACGTCGCTCTACCGTTAATAATACGGCTTTAGAAGCGATATATAGAAAATATTATAAATACGGTAACTAGTTAGTAATCCTAGGCGGTACGTTTATATTCCGACGGTGTCCAAAATTTTAAATAGTTTAATTATTTTATAAGAGAGCTTTTTATTTAATTATTTTTATATTAAGTTTTTAATTAATAATAGTATAAGATTATTTATATTAAATAATTTCGGTTTATATCTTCTACTATAGTTACGCTTCTATATTTCGACCGCGATAGTCTACGCTCTTATTAAATACTCTCTTAAAGTATTTAATTTTTTAATTCTTTTTTATACCGACGGTACTTCTCCCCCGTACGTCTCGCCCTCGAGACGCGGTTTAAGAGAAGGATTATAACTATATATAACTATAAATAATATCTATTTTATTATCGTATACTGCGTACTATAGTATACTTATTCTACTATGGGTAAGAATATTACCTAGTTATTTTACTCGCTTAAATAGTATTCTAGGGTTTAGTTCTAGTATTTTATCTAATTATCCGTCTACGGATAAAATACGGTATTTAGGCGCCTCTTAATTTTTATTAAATAATATACCTTTAATTAAAATATATTTATAAAGATAGAATCTTTATTAGAAATAATCTTATTAGGAACTCTAGTAAACTTTAGGATAATTTCTTCGAATATTAACTTTATTAACCCCGTAGAGTCGATTATTTTAATAATTAAAATATATCGTAATATCGTAATATACTTATTTATAACTATAAAGACCGTATTATAAACGCGTTTATATCGTTTATTTAGAGGTAAATTAGTAATAAAATTTATTATAATTTCTTTTTACGGCCCCGTAGGATATAATAAGGAATTAATCTCGTTATAAAGGCGGTATCGATATACCTTAACCCGCTAGTATATATCGTATATATCGATATATTCCCGTACGTTAGCCTTAAGAGTACTCTAGAAATATTTTCTAGTAAATAACTCCGTTATCTTCTTAATATTAAAGTACCCCGTTAATATATTATTATAATATCGTTCTAATAGCTCTTCGCGGATTAATCCTTCTTTAAATATATAGATTTTATTATTATATCTAAGAATTAATATAGAATCTAAAGTTTATACTCCGGCGGAATACTAGTAATCCGCCTATATAATTTCGGCGATTCTTATTTACGAGAAGGAATTATTCTTTTATAAAGCGCGAATTATTTTAATTATTAATAAACTTTTAACGTTATAAACCGTTTCGTAAAGTATTATTAATTTAATAATAATACGTAGAATAAATAATTTATAACCTATAGTTCTAGCGATAAAATTAAATAATTCCTTTATTACGTCGTAATCGATTTAAATAAATATCTCGTTTAAACTCCTTAGAATTTCCTGTCTAAATATTAATTCCTTAGGCCTAGATAAATATATTACCGAAGGATATACTTTTTTTACGGTAAATCTTAAAGACCCTAATAATATAAATCTTACGCGTATTAGGTTTTACGCGATATTTACGGATATATTATTTAACGCCGGCGAAGTACTATCTACCTCTAGATCTTTTATATTTACGAATATATCTCGTATTATAGCGAAAATAGGGCCTTAACTAGTACTTTTTAAATTTAATAACTTTTATTATAATATAAATAATATATTATCTAAAAAGCTATCTTAGCCTTTATAATTAGGACGACGTAAAGAGTTATCGGCTAGGTTACTCTTCCTAGAATAATACGAAATTAAGAAATTAAAAGATAAGAATCTTATTACCTAACGCGCCTAGTGATTATTTAGTTATTTAATATTTATAAAACCCCTTAGATTATTATAATCGGTTAAGATTTCTACTTTATATAAATTACCCTCGAGGTAATATCGTTATTATTTAAATATCGTAACGATTACGAGGAGCTTCTTATTATAAATCTCGTATCGAATTTCTAGACCCTATATTTTACGGGACTAGAAAGCGACGGGATATTATTTATTATTATTTTATAACTATATTAAAATCGTAGTCACGGTAAAATTAGAAGTATTTATTTTAATCCGAATTTTTAATTCTAGATTAAAGTATACTAGAATAAGTATATATAAGAATAAATCGCGAAGTAGGTAAAACGCTTACTCTACCTCTTTAAGTTATTTAAATAGATTAAATTTTTTATTATCTTAACTACCTTTTAATAGACCCGTTAATAGGTTTATTATCTATAAATAATAATAAATAAATTAATAATAAAAATTAATAAAGCCTAAAAATACTTATATATTATAAAAGGACTTTAGTTTTAGCTAGGACTAAATCGTATTAATCCTACGTTCGTTTATCGAGATACCTTCGGTATTTATAATAAACCCTAGAAACTTAACTAACCGAGTAAAGAACTCGTATTTCTTAAGACTCGCGAATAAGGAATATTTTCATAGGCGTTCGAGTACTTATTATACGTAGTTAATATACTCCTCTTTTAAATTTAAATAAATTAGGATATTATTTAGATAAACGATATAAAATATATTTATTAAGCCCGTTAACGATTTATTAATATAGGTTTAAAAAGTAGTAGGTATATTCGTTAAATTAAATAATATTATTATATATTCGAAAAGATTATACCGCGTACGAAACGTTATCTTCTATTTATCGTTTTCCTTAATTTTTATTCGATAATAAGTATCTTTTAAATTAAACTTCGTAAATTATATAGCGCTATTTAGGCGGTCCAGCGTCTTACTAATTAAGGGTAACGGGTAGCGATTCTTAATAATAATCTTATTAAGACCTCGGTAGTCGATATATAATCGTAGTTTATTATCCTTCTTTAGAATAAAAAGGATAGGAGCCCCGGCGGGGTTTACGGAGTACTTAATTTAACCCTTCGCTAGGGCGTTATCTAGGTATCTCCTTAACTTTATTAATTCTAGGTTCGATAAATTATAGAGAGGCCCGTATAACGGGTTACCCTCTATATTAATTATATAGTCATCGTCTTTATACGACGGTAATCGACCTATTTCTTTATCTAAAAAGATATCGTTAAAATTTATAAGTTTATTAAGAAGCGTAGGTAATACGATAACGGAATTATTAAAAAATATTATATTAAGGGTAGTATCGCCTTTCCTAACCTCGTTTTTATTAATAGGATCTTAATTAAAGGGACTAACCTTAATATAAATTAATATATATATAACTAGCTACGTCCTTAATAATTTCGTAAAATCCTTAAATAATTCTAACGTATACGTATTTAGCGCGATACCGAACCGCTAGGTACGTATATTATAGTCGGTTTAAATCTTTTCCTTTTTTATAACCGGTATATTTATAATAATAAACGAGCCTTTTTTATTAATAGAGTAAAAGGTATTATTATACTCCCTAGTTTATCTCTATAAATCGGTTAACCGGTAAACGATATTATAAATATTATAGTAATAAATAAATTACCCGCTTATTTATTTAGGAGTCGGTAGCGGCTCGCTCTTCAGACGCTTTAGGTTATACTACTATATAAATATCTCGTTAATAATATTCATCTCCGCTCCTAGATCTTTATTTATTTTAATATAAATAATTTTTATATCGATATTAATTAGGTTTGTAATAACTTCGTTATCGATATTTATACTCGGTCGGGTTTTTATTTCCTTTTATTCCCTCGGGATAAAGACTTCCTTAAAGGTTTATTATTTTTTACCTCGGCGGTATAATCGCCGATATAATTAATAGTCTTTATTTTCTTTTCCGGATACTTATTAAAATAATAGCCGAGTTTATAATAATTAAAGTATTTAATATCCTTAAGATTCTTATCGCTCGCGCGAGTTATATACGTTTTATTTATATTTCTACGACTACCCCTATTAAAACCTTATCCCCTTATATTAGATTTATCTTTATTATCTCCGCTCTTTAACCCCTTTTTATACCTTTTCCGAGGTCTTAATTAATTATCTTAATTATTATCTTATATCTTAAAGTCTCGACTAAGATTACGTTAGTAACGCGCCGTAAATAATATAAATTCGGTTCGTTTAATAAGAATACTTTAGGCCCGGTTAACTTCTTTTAAAATATTAAATCTTAAACGGGTTATTAAATAAATTATTTATTACTCTTTATCGTAGAGAGGTAGTTCGGTTTCTAGGGTATTAAAATAGGTATCGAAATCTTATACCGATTAATTATTCTTCTAACGTATATATTAATATTTAAGATTCGTATTTATAACTCGGTTTAAAGGGTCCTTAATTACGTTAAATAAATAATTTATAAAGAATTTCTACGTTAATATATTTATTAAATAAAGTTCTTTATATTTATTTTATAACTTCTTAATTTACCCCTTTAAATAGGGTATTATATATAAAATCTTCTTTTCGTTTATTCGAAAGTTTACGGGTATTAAATAGAACGCGGTCTCTATATTATAAATTTATTCTCGATAATTTTACGGATTCTTCGTATAAAAATCCCGTAGTTTCGATAACCGTAAATTATTTTAATTTATATTATAACCGATTTAATTACGACCTACCGTCGGGCCGTTTTTATCTTTTACGTTTAATTTTTAAAGATTATTTTCGATTTCCTTATCTCCTTTACCTACGATAATATATCGTAAATTTTCGATATTTTTTTAAATCGTAATAATAGAGGCCTCTTTCTCGAGGACTTTCTATTTACGTTTTAATTTTATAAATTATTAATTTACCGTAAAATTAATATTCTCCGGTAAATCTCCCGTATTTTCGTCTAGAGTATTAATCTTATATATCTCGCCTTCGGGACGATTATTTCTAAAAAGATCTTTTATACTTCTAATAAATTACTACCTAAAAAAGTTAAAAAAGATTAAAATTATTAAGTTATAATACCTAGGGTATTTATAATAATATAAAAATAAGTATAAAGCCTTAATAGGAAAATAATCTTTATATTTAAAAAATAGAATTAATCTTTAAAGAGTTAGAGCGAGGGCTCCGAGCCTCCTATTTCTAAAGGGGCTCCGGAGTACCGGAAACTATAATATAATACTATAATATAAATGGCGTAACCACGCCGTATACTCCCTATATAGGATCTATATACTATACTTAGTAACTACTATGAAGCTGGTCTTGGTATAGTATAATATTATATTTATTATAATTTAAACTATATCTTAACCCCCGCCTTAGGTATTTAATAAAAATACTTTTAATAATATTATTATTATAAACCTACGCTCGTTTTTCTTTTTAAATATTTAATTTATTTCTTTATAATCTCGAACGCCTCCTAAATCCGAAAAGTTCCTAAATATCTCGGAATATAAAAGAGACTAAAATAAATTAAATATTTAAAAGTAAATATTAATATAGCGGATATATATTAATTATAACTACTACTCTACCGATAGTAATAAGATCGCTTATATAGAGTTTAAATTAATTATTAATAAAAAGATCTTTAATTTAATAAATCGTTATTAAAAAGAGGGTTTTTATACCCTAACTAGTTTTACCGATTAACGAAAGAAGTTACGGGAAGTATATAGTAACCCGTTTAAATAAAAGAATACTCGGAATTATATTTAGGAATTTAAATAAAGTTTTATATCTTTTAATAAATACTTTAACCTCGTTACCTAGAAAAAGAAATATTCTCGAATAAAGAACGAATTCTTAATTAATATTATAAAATATAATATTAATTATACTACCTAATAGGCCTTTATCTCCTAAAGGAAAATTAATAACTAATAATTATATACCTTCGATAAATATATTTATATATACTCCGAAATCGACTAAAAACTTTAATAGATTAAGTATTATTTATCTCGTTAAAGTACTACTCTTATTAGATTAAAATAAACCTCGAGGAGGTTTATTATATTTTTATTAACTTCTACCCTTATAGCTCGTTTTATTATAACGAGTATTTTTATCCCCGTTATCGTAGCTCTAACCCTCCTATTTAAGGAGTTAATAAACCTCGATTCTATTTAAATTATTATTAAAGGTAAATTAATAAAAACCCTAATTATTAAGATTATTTACGAGAAATAAAGGCTTTACTTTTATTATAAATTATTTAAATATAATATAAAAGTTTATTTAATTAAACTAGCTAGCCTCCGATCTAGTATTATAATTATCGTCGATAATAACGAGAGCGTTATAGGAGGAGTTATTTTAAACGTGGGAAAAAAATAGTCCCGATATAAAGTCGCGTATTAAAACTATAAATACCTAGAACCCTATATATACCTTTTTATTTATCGGTTATATTATTTAATTTATCTTCGTTATTAATTAAGTTTTCGTTTAAATTTATTATATAACTTTTTAAGACCGACCTTATTTTTCGTAATAAATATATAATTATTTTTTATTAATTACGGAATAATTAGTCCCGAATTTAAATTAAAACTTTAATTAATACTAATATATCCGGCTATTTTTTTATCGATTATAATTTTATATATATTTAATATCTACCTCTTCGTTTTCTTCGTTATTTTTATATTATCCGACTCTTTAATAGTATACCTACTACTATAGGACGTATTATTTATATCGTAGAAACGATTTTAAATATTTATAACTATTAGGAACGAATAGTTTTTTTTATTATTAAATTTAATTAATACCCCGTTATAATCGGCCTATTATACCTCTACTATTATAGAGTTACTATTAATTTCTTAAATAATTCTTTAACTTTCGCTTTATATTTTTATTTAAGAAACTATACCCCTAGTCCTATAAAAGTCTTCGCGGAAGATAATCTTTTTTTTATACTTTAAAAAAGTTTTTAAATCTAAGAATCTTAATCTTTAATTTTATTTAATATTTATATAGAGTAAACCCCGACTTAAAAGGAGTCGCTAGTATATAAAGAGCCGTTATTATTTATAGACGATAACGCTACATTAGTAAGTCCGGAAAAATAGTTCTATAAAATCGTTGTTTAATCGGTGTAAAATGCGTATTTTACGCATTTCGCAGGCTATTAATAAGCGAAATATAGCGTAGTAGAATATAATTAAATCTACTAACTTATCTCAGCTATATCTAAATTAGATAAATAATAACGTATTACCGTATAGATAGTAGTAGAGATAGTCGAAGTATTAAAAGCGCGCTTCTTTAGATCTAGGCTAGATCTAGGCCTAAATTTAGACGGTATCTCTAACTTCCTTATAAATATTATAGGTATACTCGGTAATATATTCGTAGACTTTTTCCGTTATCGTTTTAAAGGTTTTTATTAGTAGCCCTTAATTCCTAGGGCCCCGTATCGATCGTAAATCTAAAAGGAGGTTAAGGAATATATAATTAAATACCGCGTTAGATGGCGGTAGATATAGTTAAAGTATTAAAAACATAGGCCCTTAGTAGCGAGTTTAAAGATTAAATAAAATCTAGGTTAGGCTTAAAGAATATCTAGGTTAAATCTAGGCCTAGATCTAGACTAGATATAATACTCGGTTTTTCATTATCGTTCCTAAATATAATAGAGTGGAGGATTAGAATCGTAAACGATAATAACGTACTATAGTAAATATTATTATATAGAAAAGTATATAAAGGGGTAATAGACTTCCTAGCTCCTATTTAAGCCTAAATATCTAGCGGCTTAAAAACGTAAAAACACTTTACTAAAATAATTAAATACTATATCCGTAACTACTCTAACCGCGCTTTTATCTAATGTATATATTATTTTTTTAAATCGCCTCTATACCTTCCCTAGTATTATTACCAGCCGTAGTATTATTAATATTCTAAATACTATCATTATATCTAGGATCATTACCTCCGTTAGCGCCTTCTATACCCTCCGTATTCGCTATATTTATAGTCTTGAATATATCTACCCTAAAATCCGCTTTCGATTTCCGCTTCCCCTCCACGTACTCCCTATTATTGGTATATAATATATACTAAAATATTTCCTCTAACTAGGCTATCTAATACGCTCTCTTCGGTATTTATTTATATAACCCGATAGAGTAGAGGGGCTCATAGAATAATTATAATTATATATATAAAATTCAAGCCTACGCCTATCTACCGCGTAAATTTAATTAGGAAATTAGGTATACTATTCTCTACTAGCTTACGATCATAATTAGCCTTTCGTATTAACGCGTATATAACTATAACCCTCGCCTTATCGGTCCCGAAGAATATTCGTATTTTAGGTTTAAACTCCTCTCGGATATACTATAATAAAGAAAAGTTAGTATTAAATACTATATTTAGAAAAGAGAACGCTATATTTAATATATTAGAAGAAGCGAGTTTAGGCTCTTCTATACTAGAGATTTTAAAGAAGGGAAGGACTTACCCGTTCTACTATTAAAACTATCTCGGTAAATAAAAATATAATTAATATATTTACCCCTTTATATTTCTTAAAAATAAAGGCGATAGCCTTAAGTTTAAAGGATATCTTCTTAAATATTATATAATCCCTACCTAGGATATAATCTTTTTATATCTAACTATTATCCTTACTTATACTAGAGGTCGCGGCCGTATCGTTAATCTACTTTTTATTAAGAGTTTTAGAGGAGATAACGAGGGTAGATAAAAATCTATATAATTAGAGAACCCGTAGTATAATAGGTACTATATTAGAATGAACCAAAATCAAATACTAAGGACGTTAGTATAGGAAAGAAGTATTATAGTTTTAATATTCCTCCGGTAGTTTTACCGTTATTAGAGCCTTTCTAATATAATAGTTTTCTAATTAATAATAGTAGACCTGAATCGCGGCTAGAGTCCTAGTAGGTAAATAATTATAAGGTTTTTTTAATAAAGCTTCTTAAGCGTTATAAGATATATCTAATTTAATTACTCTTCTTATATCGTAGTATCGAGGTATAAAGGAGTATATTAGCGAGGATATTTATTACTTTAGTAAATCTCTCCTATACCTTAGTTTTCTTATATATCGGGTAATAGTACTCGTAGACTTTTCTAGATTAATAGGTCCGAAGCGTTAATAGCCGAATTAATAATTATTCTAGTAAATATCTTCTATAGTAGTCCGAGGGGCTATAATATCCTTTTAGTTTTAATTAATAATCGTTCTAAATATAGTTATAAAATAGAAGTTATATTTAGGGCGACTCTTCTTTATTTTTTAAAAAGAATAATATAGACTTTTATTTAAGTTTCTTACCTTATTATATTCGCTTATAATCACGAAGCCGTACTAGAAATAATAAATTACTTCCTCTATAGTCTCTTTTTTCGCTTACTTTATATAGGGATATTTATATTCTTCGTTAAAGACTTTATTAGAGGCTAACCATATCTGCCGTATAATAACTATATATAGCGATATATTTACTGCGCTCGGGGAATTATACTACGTAGAGTTAATACTTTTTTACTTCTAAATTATATTACCTTAAGGTTCTTTTTATTATATACTATCGCTAAACTCTTCGGCGCCCTTTTATTTATAGTATAACTATATTTCTATTATTATATTAGTAATTATAAACTATACCTTTAAATCTTTAAAGTCGATTACCGATTTTAATTCACTAACCTAAATACCGAGATCGGGCGGCGGGATAAGAAATAATTTAAACTCGTTAACTAGTATAATATAAATAACCTCTAAGCCCGGTGAATATGGATATTCGTAGAATTATTAATTCGTAGGATATTTAGAGCCCGCGGGAGTGTTTTCGCGGTAATACTAAGACTTTACTGGCTACTCCTTCTACTTACGTTAAATCTCTACTTATTTCCGGTATAATAGCGATGGAACACGGTAGCGCCCATAACTTCATAGGTCTTTATATAATTAGAATTAATTAAGGAGCTTAGTAGATAAAATTATAAACTTTATATTTTCCATATTTATTTATATAGTCTAGAAGAATATTATAGTATCCTAAATCTTCTTCGTTATTTAGTATAACTATAAATATATAGAGCCACTACTAGTAATAACTTAACTTTAATATTCTAGGAATCGTTATTATTACTATAACCGCGAGAATTATTAGGGTAGGCGATTTTCGCGAATATAGTAACGCGTTCTTATATATTATCGTGAATATATTCGTATAAATAGTTATTACTAAGTTTTTTAAAGCTAGGAAGGTAATTAATAAATATAATACTACTAAAGAAGATATCGATTAATTATTATTTATATATTATAATTAACTTTACTTTCTCTTCTCTAACCCCGTTATTATCTTTATTATTATTAATAGCTGGTTTAGAGGATTCTTTAAATACGAATTTATCCTTTTAATTTAATTACTCGGAGGACTCCTTTAAAGGCTCGGGGGATTCGCGAGGTTTTTTAAATAAAAACTTCTTCGGAGGCTATTTTTATAGTAATAATAATAAATTATCTTTATTATTATTAAAGCCTAAAAGCTTCGTCCGGCTCTTTAATCTTTTCGTTATTAATAAACGGATTAGATCTTAATAAAAGGTACTAGGAGAAGGGCGATATTTTAAAGTTATAAAGAAAAGAGGTTAATCTCGAAGTAAAGAAAACGGGAAATAATAAATAGATAAGAATATACTTTCGATATTAATTTCTATAATAGCTGCTTTTTTTCGAGCTCCTTCGGGCGCGATAGTAGGTTTTTATTTATAATATACTAAATACCTAGAAGAGGGAAGAACGGAGGAGGAAAGGAATAGGTTTAAGGTCCTAATAAAGGTAAATCTATGTTTTAAATTAGATTTATATTAGAGGATAAGGGATATAGTTAATTAAAGTTATCGTTTATAATAAATTTACTTTTTACTAAGTTTATACCCCGGTCCTAGAAATATTAAATATTATTCTATAGGTCCCTATCTTCTAAGATATCTATATAATACGCGTCCTCCTCCGTTATATAGAAGAGATAATCGAGTATTTAGTCCGCTATAAAATAACGAGCTATCTAATATCTCTAAAGTAATACGAATCGTAAATAAACTATATTAAATTCTTCGTCCAGTAGACACGCGGAGATTATTAAAAACTAGATCTTATATATAAAATTCCGTAATATAAGCTAGCTTAGTATATAGTCGATTTTAAAAATTTAGAAAGACCGAAAAGAGGAAAGATTATAGACGGTATTAGTTTTTTATTTAAGAAGAGTATTATTCGAGCCGGCTACTACTATTATTTAATTTTATAAATTAAGAGGTAGTACGTTATTAAAGTTATCCTTAATTTTAGTTATCTAACTAAAGTCCCTTTAGTATATAATAATACCGATATATATTTATTCGCCGAAGCCTAGATAGCTTTAAACCTCGATTTACTCCTTAAAATTAAATACTAAATATTTATCTTATTAGGTTCTTTCTACTCTAAACGCGTCTTTATAATTCCGCTAGTATTTGAATATATCCTTTAGATAGCGATATTTATTAATAAACTCTTTAGCTCGTAATAGTATATCGTTAATATTCGTATAATAAATTAATACGGGTATTCTTCTAATATCCCGGATAATTTAGTTAGCCTTAAGTGGTTTTTTATTATATTTAAATAATACGCGCCGGGGCCGTAGCGCGATAGTAGTAATAAATAAATAAGTTTAATAATAATTATAGAGTAAGGAGGGTATAATAATTCGCGTAATTTAAATAACTAGTTATAGTAAGGTATTATAGATTTTATAGTAAATTAAATTAGATCTAGCCTAATATATCGTAAATATCGGGCGATATTTAGATAAGATTATTAAAAAGATAAAACGATAAATAAAGAGGTCTTTACATCGGCAAGTCCGGAAACCCCGATTTTTGCGTATTTTATACCGAAATTGTACAAAATACTAGAAATGCGTATCTGCTCATATCCCGTATTCTAAGTATATTATGCACCGATTAAGCAGCGATATTGTACCGATTTTATAACTTTTTTTTTTTTTTTTTTGGAACTTTGACTTTTTATAGTATCTAGACCAGGGCCCTTATATAGGAATATAAATATCTTACTAAATCTATTTTTAGCCTAGATTCCGAATTTTTAATTAGATTTTTACTAGCGTTACCCTATAGGGCTATGAAGCTATTTTTAGGATTAAGTTTAGCGCTCCCGCGCAGACCTTAACTCTAACTTAAAAATCTTGGCGCCAAGATTTGCCAAGGCTGCAAAATGCGCATTTTATACCGATTAAGTAGCGATTTTGCAGAACTGTTTTTCCGGACTTGTCGATGTAGGTTATTATATATAAGTATATTTAAAGAAATCGTCTTTAGAAGGACGACTAATACTTAATATTTAAACCTATATATTAACCGCCTATACTACTATAATTTTATATAATATAGTTACTAAACCGTACTAGAAACAGCCTAGAGCACGGTTTATAATATAACTAATATCGTAATTAACGGACTTCTAGGTCTTATATAACGGGCTTAAATAAGAGTAAATATTAAAAGATAATAAAGAAGAGTATTCGTATATATAATATATTAGTATTAAGCTAGTCTTCTAGCGCTCTAAATCTAGCCTAAATCTTATTTAAATTTTCTCTAAATCTAGGCTAGATCTAGGCCAGATCTTTTATATATTATTAGACGAGGATAGTTTCCTATAGATTAGGGGTAGGCTACGTAAAGCTTTCGATACTATTTTCGCGCTCTCGACAGCCAAAACTATATTTAATAATAATAGATTATCCTCCGTCCGCGGCCCTAATTATAATAAAATACCGGAGACGGTAATAATTAAAACGGAAGACCTAATTAACCTTTCGGCTTCTAACGAAGACGTTAAAGGAACGAAATATTCGGAGGAGGATATAATTTTATTTAATAATAATTATAATAATTTATCTAACTTTAAAGGACCACTAGAGAACGCTTAGCCGGTATTATATTTAACTAACTTATTTTTATTAAACTCTATAGAGGACTCGGCTTATATTCGCTACTTTATTAACGATAATAGTAGTAAGAAATTAGATAAGGCCACTAAGATAGTTAGGATAGTAGTAGTATTAATTATTAAAAATATCCGTATACCCTCCCTAGAATTTAATAACTCTTCGGAGTAGTATTCGTTATCGCCTAATAAACTAGTCTCGGCGTCGATATCTTTCTCGTCTAATAATTAAGATAAAGCTATTACCGTTAATATATAAAAAGAGGCTACGTTTAATACCGAGGTAGATAATATAGTTTTACTACTTTAAAAATAGAATATAAATAAAGTACTAAAGGTAATAAAGGCGTTAAATTATCTACTACCTTTAATGAATATTATTAAAGAAGCGGGAATAGTCCCTAAGACTTTAAAGAAAACTACCGATATATTAATCCTATTAAGTTACGTTACTTTAAGGAGAATTAAATCCTTTATTTTAACTTCTCGCCGGTTAATTTTTATAGCCTAATAACACTCCTCTAGGTCGAAAAAGTTAAAGTAAAGAATTTACGGTTCCTTAACCTCTTTAAATATAGAGTGCGCTTCACCTCTAATAATAATAAATATAATATCTATCGTACCGTCCGTATCTCGGGTCTCCTCTCCGATACCACTATAATAAAGTTCTTAGAGAAAGTTCGAGGTAATATAGTATTTAATACGAAGTTATTAGATATTAAGAGTATTATTAGTAATATAATTAGGCTCGTTATATTTCTTTACGAGCACGTAGTTATAGTTTATAAAGAGTATACCTAATAATATCCGATCTCCTTTAACGGTCTCGTAGCCCGAATCGAAACCGTATTAACTCCGATTTAACCTATCCCGATTAATTAACGAAAGATTATTAACGATAGAACTATATACTACTTTAAGGTATATAATTTTCCTTATATTATTATACTAGTAACGTTAAATAAAGAACTAGCGGTCTCTTAAATAATTAAATTTAACGCGGTCGAGAGTATAAATATAAATAGTAATAACGTTTTAGGCTTATACTTTTCTTCCGTTTATACTACTAGATAGGCTTCTACGCTATTTAATTATACCGGTCGATATAAGAGCTATATCGTTATATTCGTATTAGATTCGTATACTCAGCCTCTAGAGACCCTTCTCGATAATAATAATAATTAACTCGCGGTTATTAATTATCGGTAAAATATTCCGTTTATTTTAAAATAACTAGGAGGGTAAACCCTCTCCTACGCTTCCGTAATTTAAAACAGCGATATAGTTTAAAGTTTAGGCGGGGGCTACGCTAGCGATAACTCTTAAAATAACGAGGATAATAATAATTAAAAAGGGGGTATAAATAAGGGCGAGGATAATAATAAATAAAATAAAAATAAAGATAGCGGCGACGATAATAATACTCGCTCGGTTAATAAGGAATCGTTATTTATATCGTTTATAATCGTGGCTTATAAGGGCCGGACGGTTTTAGCTAGTAATAATCTCTAGCTATCCGCTCTAATACCCATAATATAAATATTAACTATAGATTTTTTCGGTATTAACCGTAGGGGGAAAGTAAAAGGGTTAAAAATAAAAGTATATACTATACGCTCGTAGGGAGGTTTAGTAGAGGTATTATTAACTTTAATATAAATAAAGCTAAGGTATAAAGAGCCTAAAGAGTTTAAGAGTTCTATTAATAATAAAGCCGCCGTTATTACCTACCCGCTTTAAGGTATAGATAATATCTTACTATTAATAACTACCCTATTCGAATACTAAAAGTATTATATATTAGTTATTTAGTAGAGAAGCTCGAAAGGTAGGTTTTATATTAATACCGCCTTAAGTATTATTCGCCCCGTCGTTATCTTCCCCTTTATCGTCCTCGGAATTAGGGATCTCTAGTACCTTTTATTTTTAATTAATAATATAATCTATATATTTATATCCTTAAATCGAGGATAGTATATCCTTTAGCGACTAGGAGGACGGTATTTCTTTCTTCTTTATAAAAGTTATAAATATACTAAATAATATTTTCGTAAATTAATATTCCTTTTCTATTATTATTTTAAAGGTCTTCGCTAGTAACCCTTAACTTCCGGGATCCTATATTAATTATAAATCCGAAAGGAGGCTAAAAAATATATAATTAGATACCGCGTTAAATAATAGTAGATATAATTAAAGTATTAAAAGCGTAGGCCTTTAATAGCGAATTTAGGGATTAAATAGAATCTAGGTTAAATTTAAAAAGTATCTAAAAGATATTTAGGCCAGATCTAGGCCTAGATCTAGGCTAGATATAATACTCGGTTTTTCATTATCGTTCCCAAATATAGTAGAGTAGAGAATTAGAATCGTAAATAATAATAACGCACTATAGCAAGTATTATTATATAGAAAATAAGTATTATTATATAGAAAAGCGCGTAGAGGGGTAATAGGCTTCCTAACTCTTATTTAAGCCTAAATATCTAGTGGTTTAGAAATATAGGAAGACTTAATTTAATTAACGACGGTTTATTTTTATATTTATTTACTTTAACCGCCTTTCCTCCTAATATATATAATACCCTCTTAAATAATATTTTCTATATTAATAATAAACGCCGCGGTATTATTAATATTCCTAGTACTATTACTCTTTCTAGTATTATTACCTTTATCGGCGCCTCCTATACCTCCTATATTCATTATATTAATAGTTTTAAACGCGTCCTCCCTAAAATCTATCTTCGATTTACGCTTTACGTCTACGTACTTCTCGATTTCGGTATTAGTATTTAATATTTAGTAGAATACTTCCTCCTTCTACCTTATTTAATACGCTTTCTTCGGTATTTACTTATATATCCCGATAGAGTAGAGGGGCTTATATAGAATAACTATAATTATATAGATTAGATTTAAGCCTACGCCTATCTAATATATAAATTTAATTAGAATATTAGGCTTATCCTTCTCTAGTAATATACTATTATTATTAATTTTATATATAAATATATATTTAGCCGCGTCCCTCTTCTTATTAATCCCGAAGAATATTCGTATCTTAAATTTAATCTCCTCTCGGACGTACTATAATAAAAGAATATTAATATAAAAAGGTTAGTTAGAAAAGAGAAGGCTAAGTTTAATAAATTAAAAGAAACGAGTTTAGGCTTTTCTATATCGGAGATTTTAAAGAAGAGAAGGATTTACCCGTTCTACTACTAGAATTATCTCGGTAAATAAAGATATAATTAATATATTTACCCCTTTATATTTCTTAAAAAGGGAGGCGATAACTTTAAGTTTAAAGAATATCTTTTTAAATATTATATAGTCCCTACCTAGGATATAGTTTTCTAGTATCCGACTATTATCCTTATTTATATACCGGTTCTCGATCTCTTTATTAGTCCACTTTTAATTATATATAGTTAAGGAGACGGAGAGATAGGGTAAATAATTATATAAGCGGAGGAGCCGTACTACTATAAATACCTAGTTAGCGTTAACGTTAGTCGGGCGGTCGGGACGATTCTATATAAATATAGTATTATACTAATTATCGTCCTAGTAAATTTACCGTTTTATAAGTTTCTCTATTATTAAGGCCTTCTAACGGGCGACGAGGGTTACGTAATATTCCTTATAATTATAAGAAAAACTGGTCTTAAGGATACTTCGGTGGAGCTCTTTAAACTCGATAAGGTCGTAATCTTTCTAATTACTCTTCTCGTACCGTCGTATTAAGAATTTAGGAAGTAAGTTCCCGAATATATTTATTATATTATCGAATTCTTATAATCGATTATTTAAACCTTAGTATTTAGTAATAATATTAGTAAGAATCTTTAGGCCGGCTAGTCTAAAGGGGTAATATTTATACTTAAAATCATTCTAAGAAATATCGTATATAATATCCATTAAGGTTATAATATCTAGTAGATTAGAGTTAATAATCGTTCCGGATATAACTATAAACTAGAAGCGATATTTAGAGCGAGTCTTCCTTATTATCTAAAGAGGATTTTATAGACCTTTACCTAGATTCTTTACCTTATTATATTTATTTATAATCGCGAACCCGTACTAGAAACGGTAGATAATTTCCTCTTTAACTACTTTTTTTCTATTCTTTGTAAAGGAGTATTTATATACTTTATTAAAGACTTTACTAGCGGTTAACTATAACTATTATAAAGTAAATATAAATATAAAAGTATTTACTTCGCTCGGGAGATTATATTACGCGGCGTTAATAAATTTAATATCTTTTAGTAATTTTGCGTCGGAGTTATTCGGGTTATATACCGTCTATTAGTAATTCGTTCTTCGTTTATACGTTTATTTAGTAGCTGGAGTCGGCGCTATAATAAATAATTATAAACTATATCTTTAAGGCCTCGAAGTTAATTACCGATAATATTTTAGTACTTTAGGTACTAAGATTAACCGGCGGGATAAAGAATAATATAAATCTATTAATTAATTTAATATAAAAAACTTCCGAGTCTAATTAATATAGATACTCGTAGAATTATCGATTCGTAGGATATTTAGAGCCCGTAGGAGCGTTTTCGCGGTAGTACTAAGACTTTACTAGTTATTTCTTCTACTCTCGTTAAATCTCTACCTATTTTTAGTATAATTAAAAATGGAATACCGCGGAACCTATAGCTTTAAAGATTTATAGGTAAATAAAGTTAATCGCGAAGTTTAAAAGATATATTAAGAGGCTTTACTTTATTTAAATTTATTTTATCTCCGATAATAGTACTAAATTATCCGAAGTCGCCTTTATAGAATAGTATAACTATAAATATATAGAGCTACTACTAGTAATAGATTAACTTTAATATTCTAGGAATCGCTATTTTACTATTACCGTAAGAATTATTAGGGTAGGCGATTTTCGCGAATATAATAACGCGTTCCTATATCTCATCGTAAATATATTCGTATAGATAGTTATTACTAATTTTTTTAAAGTTAAGAGGAAAATAATTAGTAAATATAATACTACTAAAGAAGATATTAATTAATTATTATATTATAATTAACTCTACCTTCTCTTCTTTATCCGCGTTATTATTTTTATTATTATTAGTAGTTAGTTCCGAGGATTCTTTAATTAAGAATTTATCTTTTTAGTATAATTACTCGGAGGACTCCTCTAAAGGTTTAAGATTTTAACGAGGCTTTTCGGCTAGCGATTTCTTTAGAGTCTATTTCGGCGATAATAATAATAAATAATTTTTATTATTACTAGGGCTTAAGAGCTTCGCTAGGCGCTTTTACTTTTTCGTTATTAATAAAAGGATTAGATCCTCGTTAGAGGTATTAGGAGAACGGGTATATTTCGAAGCTATAAAGAAGAGAGATTAATCTCGAAATAAAGAAAACGGGAATTAATAGGTAGATACGAATATATTTTCGGTATTAATTTCTATAATAACTCGTCTTTTTCGGGCTCCCTCCAGCGCGATAATAGGTTTTTATTTATAATATATTAAATACCTAGAAGAGGCTGGAACGGAGGAGGAAAAAAATAGATTTAAAGTCCTAATAAAGATAAGTTTATCTTTTAAATTAAATTAAATATTAGAGGATAGGGGATATAGCTAACTAAAGTTATTATTTATAATAACCTCGATTTTTATCGAGTTTATACCTTTATCTAGGAAATACTAAATAGTATTCTATAAATTATTATTTTTTAAAATACTAGTATAATACCCTTTAATAGTATAATATATAAGGTAATCGAAACTTAAGTTTACTATTAAATCGCGAGATACTAGATAATCCTAAAGTAGTAAAAATTATAAATAAACTATACTAAGTTCTTTAGGTAATGAATATAAAGAGATTTTAAAAAACCGGGTCTTATATACGAACTTCTTTAATATATATTAGTTTAATATATAATCGATCTCGAAGCTTCTAAGCGAGCGAAGTAGAAGAGGATTAAAAATAATTCTCGGTTCTTATTTAATACGAAGATTACTCGAACTAGTTACTATTACCGTTTAACTTTAGAAATCCGGAGGCGGTATACTACTAGGTTTATATTTGATTTTTAATAATTTATTAGAGCTTCCCTAGTAAATAATAGTACTAATATATATTCTTTCGCCGAAATCTATATGGCCTTAGATTTAGATTTAGTTACTAAATTTAATTAATAAATATTAACCCTACCGGACTCTTTTATCTTTAAGCGCGATTTTAGGGTTCGGTTAATCCTTAAATATATTATTTATAAAGTAGTACTACTCCACGAGCTCTTTAATTTATTAAAATATAACGATAATAATATAATAGTAAATTAACGTATATACCCCTTTTATATACGTAAGAGTCTAGTTGTCCTTAGATAGTTTTCCGTTATAGTTAAATAATAAAAGAGGTTACTATAATACTATAACGATAATAAATAAATGGATTTAATAATAATTATATAGTTAGAAGAGTATAATAGTATATATAATAACTATAATCGCTAATTCTAGTAAAGTATAATAGATTATATAATAAGTGTACCTAAATCTAGGCCTAGATCTAGTTAAAACCTACGAGTTAAAAGCTCGGGCGTTAATTTTTATAAATATAGTTCCTAAGATTTCTTCTCCTAGTATAAGGCCACGCGGATATTAAATTATCCGAGGTTTACCCGGTATACTTAAGGCTCTACTTTAAGAAATAATATTTATATATTATTTAATAAAAGAGAAGTAAAAGAGTATTAGAAGAGATTAATATTAGATAATATAATATTTATATAATAAGGCCTTTAATCCAGTCGATTTTCAAGAGATTTATATACTTTCGTATTATTAAATCCACGAATATCGTTTTTAATAAGTTAAATTCCTTGAAAATCATATTAAAATAAATATTTCGAATATTAATATCCTATATCGTTTATAATTTTATACTAAAATCCTTAATCCACTTAATTACTATCTTTAATATCGGTTATATATATTTCCCTAGCCCTTTCCACCCGTAGAACGAATATCACTCATATTAGAACTATTAAAATTATATATAAATTTATTATAGTAAAATCTTTCGGTACCGTCTATTTAAGTTAAACGATCTTATTATAGTATATATCGAGTCTATAGCCCGAATATTATCGCTAGCGTAACTATCTTAACTAAATAAGAGTTAGTACTATAAACCTACGGGGTAAAGAACGTTAATATTTATAAAATATTAATTTTAATATTAATTTTCTATTTAAATAGTCTAGGGTTAGGGTTTACCTAGATCTAATTTAAATCTAATTTAAATCTAGCCTAGATTTAGCCTAGATTTAAATAAACTTTAATAACTTAACCTAAACGCGTCCGAGTTTAAAATAATAACTTTATCTACAGACCTATAAAATCGTATTCTAGATAAATATTCTTTTCTTAAGCTTTCTACTTCTAATACTAGATAATACGAGATACGTAATAAAACGATTATAATACGACTAATATAACTTTTTCTAAACGAAGAATTACTCGGGCCTATCACGATACTTAAATATATATAAAGGGCCTTAGTTTAAACGTAGGAAATTAATAAATATCTTTAACCCTACTAAAGATTAAACGGGCTTTATATTCGCTTAATACGAAATCTCTTAACTCTAGGAGCTACCCGCGCCTAATAATAATAAATTAAATACGGATTAACTAGTAGAATTCTATACTATTTATTATAATATGGATAGACCGCCTCTTAAATATCTAGGGACTAATAAAGATAATAATAAAGATATTACTACCTAGGAGTTTATATAAATATATTAATAGTCTATTTAGGCCCTCGTCTACTTCGATGAATATATTAGAACCGGTTATAATACCTTCCTCCGCGACTATACTATTTATCTCCTCTAGAAGTCTTCTATCTATATTTAATTCCCTTTATACGGAATCTTTTACCGACTTTATAGGGCGAGACGCCGGCGCTATTATAATAACGTACATAAAACTAGATCGCGCGTAATAGTAAAAACGTCGACGAAATACTTTATAGTTAATAGTAGTGAAAGATATATATTACCCGTTCGGTAATAAAGTTAGTTAGATTATTACTTATTTATTTTCCGAATACTATATAACTAAAACGAGTATTAACGTATACCTCAAATCTATAGAAATTAAAGTAAATTAGAAGGAGGAGGTAATTTTCCGTGATATAGAATAATATCGGTAACTGGTAGAATATGATATTTAGTAGAGTATATATAATAATAACTAAATAATTAATAATCTCCGCGTACCCAGCGAGATTAGTCATTTTAATAATTTATATTTTAAATTATATTACCGTAATATTATTAAAGTTATCCGCTTTTTCCTCGGCTATAAACCGTTTAAAGATAATCTAGTATATATATCTATAAAGATTACGAACGATAGTAATAATAGGGTAGTTAATAAAATATATACTAATACCTAGTAGTAGGAAATATAATTATAAATTCTTATTAAAGGTACTATTATCCCTCTTATACTATCGTCCGACGAGATAATAATAATTTAATATTATAGCGACCTTTCCCTTTAGCTAGTATATATAATTATCGGGAACCTCGACTATACGACGCGTAAGGCCTAGAAGCGACCTAGCCTAGTTCTCCTAAATTTAATCCCTCGTATTAAGAATAGAAAGGAATTCGGTGACTATATATAATTAGATATCTACTATCTCGCGCTAGGGCGTATACTCTAGCGTATATATAACCGTTATTATTTATTTAAATAATATACTAAAGTAATTAAAGTAATTAAAGACCTAGTAATATAAGGGATCGATATTATATATACGGATAATTAACCCCGAAGATACTATCTAATAATTATATCGCTTATAACCGACTACCTAGAGTAAGTCTTAATAATAGGGGTAAAATAAAATTATTAATATCTAATATACTTAGTCCCGCCTAATAAACGAGGGGAGTTAATTAGACGTAGGAGCCGCGGACCTACGAATATATATATCGAAGGATAAAGATATAAAGGAGAGATCCTAACCTCGCTAAAGATTTAATAATTATTTATAATATTAAAAACTTCGCCTAGTATTATTATCTAGTCAATATCTATATTATTTTTATTATCGATATATTACACTAGCTTCTAAAAGGAATTATTATAAAATTAATTAACTAGATTCGGGATCTAATTAAAGACTACGTAGTTTTTATAATTACTAAACGGATAATAAAAGGGGTAGCTAGGCCGAAGAAATCTTTAAAGTAATTAATAATAGAGATTAAATTAGATTACCGTTTTCGTTAGGTACTAGGTTTCGTAGGGTTAAAATTATTTAAAAACTTTAATAAAATAAAGTAATAAAGTAGTAACGAATAGAAAGCGATATTACGATAATTAATAACCGTTATTACCTCTTTATTTATTAAGCGCGTACCGGTTACCCTATATTACGCGCGGGTTATATTTAACTTTATTATACTTACCTAATATACGTTTTATAACGGCGATACTTTATAATATATATAGTACGCGCTCTACCGTATTTATAAATTAAAGATAGTTTTCCGTAAATATTAACCGAGTAATACTTCGGACCTAAATTTAGAAGACCCTACCGATCGGTATTTTAATATACTAAAACTATACGCGATAACGTATTATACTAAATATATTCGAAGATATAAAAGTACCTAAAACTTCGATATTTATTATAAAGAGGCGGTTTATAGGTTTCTCCTTAAAGAACCCTTTTTACGGATAAATAAAATTAATAAATTCGAGACGTAATTACTACGATATAATATTATATACTATAATATAAGGGTTATATAGGAAGTTATAGTAATACTTTCCGCTAAACTTACCGCTATTCTTAATAGTAAAATGGAATAGTAGAACACCCGGCCGTATTAAGAGAAATTAGATTTAAACAAATATATACTTATTCTTAATAAAAATACGCCGCTATACTACGGTATATAGGTACTAGATGCTAATTATTATCGCCTAATAACTACGGTAGCGAGGGCTTTTTACTTTAATACTAAAGATCTTATCGACGCTATAACGGTATTCGTACGGGAGAGTCGTAAGAAATAGGATAAAAATCCGGGCTCTATTAAAGATTAGCGGAGATAAAAAACGGATCCTAATTAGGCGGGAGATATATATATTTTTATATATCGATTATTAATATATTAGGTTCGTAATAATAAGGAGAGCCGGAATTTAGGGCGGTTTATAAAGAGATTAATCTACTATACCCCTAATTTTCGTTCTACCGGTAAACCTCGTAATAATTATATCTAGATTAATAACGAAGCGACTCGCTTATAAGGTTAAGGCGAGACCGAGTAGGAGGCCCTTTATATAATAATCGGCCGGCTCGAGTTAATTATTAATATTTATAACTATAAGCGACTAAATAATAAGGGTAAATATAGGGTATATACTAGCGCGTTAATTACTTTATATCGACTAAAGAATAACGGGAGAGTCGACGATACGTATAGGATATTCGAAGTAGAGTATATCTTAACTAGTAGAACGAAAAGACCCTAAGAATTATATAACTATCGCCTCTTCGAAATATACGATATTATCCGGAGTACGTATATAATACCTATTAAATAAAAAGGATATTATTACGTAAACAATTTTATCGACTAGGATTAATATAATACTATTTATAATCCTAACTTTATAACGAAAGGTACTAGGGTAGTAGATTAATTTATAGAGTAAATATAATAGCTATATATCTATAAAAAATCACCGTCCGCGATAATATACTTATTATACCGCCTAATAATACGTATACCCCGGGCTCTTACTTAATAGTAGTACTATAACCATATAGCGGCCAATAATAATAACGAGAGTAACGGGTATAATATAGAGATAGATTATAATTAGGGTATAAACTCTATTAATAGTAGTTAATAAAAAGAGAATTAAAGGTTTTAAACTAGGTAGGAGATTTATTAAATAGAAGTTCTCAAGATACTATTTTTATAGAATTAAATAAGAAAAGGAGTAGACTCTTAAATTAGCCCTTATTATCTAGCGCTCCTTCGGTGTATATTTCGCTAATAAAAATAAAAGTATTTAGTTTATAAATAGAGATATTATAATCTATCTTTTATAAGATTTATCTCGGTCTACCCTCTACTAAACTCGTTTTAATAGACGGCCGCCGCTTTTAATTATATTTATAACACCCTTATACTCTTATAATTTATAGTATTATATAACCCGAATTCGGTATTCGGATTAGCCCTAGCTTAGATCTAGGTTAGATCTAGCCTAAACCTAGCCTAGATCTAGGCTAAGGCTAATCCGACGCGTATTTATTTATTATTATCGTATATATAATTCCACCCTCTTTCCTATATATTAAAATAAACCTATTTTATATCTCGACTAGTTAGTATACTCTATATTACCGAATAATATCTAAGTCTATATATATACGACCTAGTAATATATTAAACGGTAAAATTAAACTAAACTATACCTCCTATATATCGTAATACGGCCTTAACTAGTTAAAGAATTTATAATAATAACTCCTTCGATAAGGCTAAAGGTTAATTTTAATAATAAATTATATTAATACTCCTAGAGTAAATCTCGGCTATAAATAATTTACCTATTCCGATATATAAATAATAGTACGTATTAGGAATACGTTAATTATAAGTCCTTCTAGTATATATTAGCTAATATTAACTATCGATAAGGACGAAGAAAGTATATACGGAGGTAAAGAGGTCGATACCGAGGCCGACGATAATAGTATCAGGCTTCCTGCCCCGAAGCGACGGAAAATAGATAACGTATCTCGGTTAAACGGATTAAGTAGGGCCACGCCATATATATATATATATATTTTATATAAGAGTTAGTAATATAACTAACCTTTCTATAATCTTTATCGTCTATCGGCCGCCGTATATCCTCGTCCTCGTCCTACCCTAACTCTTATATATATAAATTAGGAGATACGAGGTTTTCTAATAACGCGTTATATAAATCTTTAGCGAAACGCTACCGTAATTATAACGCGTTATATTTAAGAAACGAGTCGTTACTACTATAAACGGGCGTAGGACATCGTATTAAATCGGCGTTATATATTTAAGACCACGAGGCCGTTCTCTAGTATATAAAATAAGTAATATTAATAACCTTTATTATAAAATATAAAGACTTAGGATATAGCCTATAAATAAACTCTAATAAAAAAAGCGAAGTTAGCGCTTTAATCTAGAAGCTCTAACGGAATACTATTAATAAATATAATAGGGCCCTCGGGCTAAAGGATAAAATAGTGAAAAAAACTTTAAATCCGACGAAGGCCCGAGAGGTATTAGTCTACCGCGTTTAAACTAAAGATATATTAATCGAAATTAATTACTCGATTATATCGGTAATTACCGCGCCCTAATAATAATAAAGGTTCGATAGGTCGTAGCGGTATACTATACCTTTTCTATAATAGGACGAAGTATTAAAGAGATAATTACTACTAAAATAAAGAATAGAAGATAGATATATAATTATAATAATAATATAAGTCTTAATATTTCCCTATTAAGATTTAATATTAATTATTAATAAACCTAAACTAGTTTACCGCTTCTTTAGAGATTTAATAATAAAAGTTATAATCTTATTATTCTTTTAATCGGACCTAGGTTAACTAGGAACTCGTAATAATACTAAATATATATTTAGGCCCTTAACGGGAACTATAATAATTATAGTCTACGTTATAATTCACTATACTATTAAAGAATATGAAATAGGGAAGTAGATACGGATTAAATTCGAAGGCGAATATATTAAAAATAAATTAGACTCGACCCTTTTCTTTATATCTCTTAATATTAATAGGAAGTAATACAGAGCTATAGATTTAAATAAAGGAGACGTAGGAGGAATAGATATCTATACGATAAGGTATAATAATAGAGGCCCTATCGAGTAGGATTAACTAAGAAATAAAAAGGGAAGAGACACCGGTAGATAATATAAACGATTTCGTCTATAAATAAAAAGATAAAATCGATAATTTAGTCGGTTATAAAGGTTTCCGTACTATATTTAATTATCTCCTAATTACTAATAAGACTACTATAGATTCGCCGGCTCCTCGATAATATAATATATAAGAGGACGAGATAAATATTATAAAAAGAGATAATACGAAAGAAAGGAGTACTAGTAGATCTCGGAAAAACGAGTTATTTATCTTTATAAAGGTAAATATTTCTCCTATTCTAATAGAGTTAAACTAGCGAACGAGGTACTAATAAGAACTCTAATTTATTAGATAGTATTTAACGAGGTATAAGAGGAGGTAGAGCCTTTTATAGTCTATTATTATTCCTCGAATACTAATATAGCTATCTAGGCGGATACTCGAGTAACTTCGTTTAATAGATCGGTAGAAAACCGGGGTAATAATATACGCAGCGTAGAGAGTCTTATAAATCGCGAAATAATATAGTATTATAATACTATGTTTATTATATATATATACTAATACTATATATTAAATAGTAACTACTAGCCTTTATCGCGTAAAAACTTAAAGATATTAAACTTAATAAATAGATTAGTTCCTTTAATATTAATAAAGATCCTACCGAGCCTACGCTATATATATTTAAGCTCTCTACTATATACGAAGGCTTCCGAAAGAGGTTAAAGTTTAAGAAGAAAGAAGAGAAAACGATATAATAGAAAGAACGGGGTTAAGATTATATAATAGACGATACGCGTATATAAAACGTAGTACTCGAGACTATAAGGAAGGAGAGGTACGTTATTCTAATATAGACTACCTAGGCTAATAACCCGGACGATAAATAAGAGATAGATTATATATATAGTAGACTATTCCTATAACTAAAGATAATAGCGGCCTAGATCTAGATATAAATTAATTTACGAGAATAAATAGTAACGGTTTCTTAATGAATTAATTTTAAAATATCTATAACTCCCCTATAGTATAACGAGTAGATAAAGTAGAATATATATTAATTAATCAATATATATATAAAGATCTGAATATAATAACGATATTAAAGGCGCTAACAGTAATAATTATAATAATAATACTATTATTACCCAAAGTATAAATAGTATATTTAAAGCACTATGGAATAATATTAAAGATTATCCATTTATTATTATTTACCCGTTAAGTATTAATTGTACTAGAATTAATTATATAAGTATATTTTGGGTACTAAATATACTAAAATCAATTATATAATTGTATTTTGATTATATAATATATTTAGAATACGGGATATAAGTAGATACGTATTTCTAGTATTTTGTGTAATTTCGGTATAAAATGCGCAAAAATCGGGGTTTCCGGACTTGCCGATATACTATTAAACTATTAATTCCGACTCGAGAGAAGTTATTTTAATTTTAGGTTTATTAATAATATACTTAATTCTAAGTTTATAAAAAATAAACCTCGATTTAAGAAAAGTTAATTTAATCCTAGGTTTATTAGAATATCTATAAAAGTGTAAACGACTCTAAGAATCTTAATTTACTCGGAGTATTTAGGCCCGCTCGCGAGCGCTAAAATAGTTTAAAGTTAATTAAGAATTCTTAGGCTCGTTTAGGCTCGCTTAGGCTCGCTTAGGATTATTTAAAATTCTTAAGGCCGCTTAAGGCCGCTTAGGGTCGCTCAGGATTATTTATTTACATGGCCATTACTACTACTATAGATACGCGTATATATAGTCTATAGATATGCGCATTCATGGCCTATAGATATATATATACATGGCTATTACTGTTGCTATAGATATGCGCATTCATGGCCCATAGATACGCGTATATATGGCCATTCTTACCCCTATAGATGCGCGCATACCCCCATTTATGGCCTATATATATGCGTATATATAATGTTCTATGATCGCCTTTATCGACGGTAGCGACCCCCTAGAACCACCCTTAACGCCAGTAACTTTTGATTCCCGGATTCAATCGATTCGCGCGAACTCTACGCGGGGGTAACGCCCGGGCTATACGACTCCGGATATATAACGACGTTTTACTAAATATAGTTATATAGTACACTAGCGATAGAGCCTTAATTATAAATAAGGGACTTAGTTATAAATAGAATAGAGCTATAACTATAAATAGAATAAGACTATAACTATAAATAGAATACACTATAGTTATAAATAAAATACATTATAACTATGAATAGAATAGGGTTATAACTATAAATAGAGTTATATATAAAGACTATATTAATAATATATTCTAAATTTAGGTATTCTTACTAGCTAAAAATATTCTTAAGAGCGTTTATAAAAATTAATAGTATTTAAAAATTAAGATATAATATTACCCCGCTTAACCTAATTTAACCGGTTTATATATATTTATAGCGCTTAGAGCCTACCCTATACTTTTATAGATAAAGTAAACCTAGTTTTTAATTTAACCTAATACTTGTATAGAGTAACCTAGAATTTAAAAGGAGTTATTTTAATTCTAGGTTTATTAGTAATAAATCTAGATTTAAGAGAAATTTTCTCTACCCTAGTCCTAATTACCTATTCCTATAAAAACTAGTTATAATAACGAGTATAGTTATATTATTATTACTATTAAATAAGGAAAGACGTTTAAAATTAAATATTATAACCTAGCCTCGCTTCGTTTTAAATCCTAATATTAAGAATAACGAACCTAGTACCTAGTTATTCTTAATATATATAAAATAAAATCTCGATTATTTACCCGGCTCGTTAGGCCTAACGAGTAAATTATATTTAATTTATTATTTATAGAAATCGATCGATTTTTAGATATTTTAGAAGAAATCTCGACCCTAAATATTTAATTTTATTAAAAATTTAAAAATTATAAATCTAAACTCCGCCTTAATTAAAACTCTAAATTAAATATTTATAATTAAGCCTAAAACCGAGTTATATTTAAAATAAATAAAGAGCTTTATTTTATCTCCGTTATTATTTAAGAAAAGCTTTAAATTTATTAAAATAATAAGAATATTAACCTAGCTACGATTTTATTTATACGGTATTATAAATTCCTAGATATTTTTTTAAGAAAAGATACTAATACTTTACCCCTATATTAGTTATATAATTATATTATTAAATTTAAAAAAGGGTTATAACCTCCGTTATTTAGTTTATATAATATAAATTATAATAAAATCTTAAAGCTCCGTCGTTACCTAGATAAAAATCTTAATAAAGATTTTATTCGAGTTAATCGGTTTTATATCGCGTTTTTTATTTTATTTATAAAGAAACCTAACGGAGACCTATATTTCTATATCAATTACCGAGGGCTAAATATTATTATTATAAAGAATAAATATTCTTTACCCTTAATATTAGAAATCTTAAATTAATTAAATCGTATTAAGGTATTTTTTAAATTAGATATTATATTTATTTTTAATCGCCTCCGCGTTAAGGAGGGCGATAAAGAATTTATTATATTCTATACCCAATTCGGTTTATTCGAATATTTTATTATATTATTTAGATTATATAATAACCCTACCTCGTTTTAATACTATATTAATAATATTTTTTATAAATTTCTCGATAAGATCTATATTATATATCTCGATAATATTTTAATTTATAACGATATCGAGGAAGAGTATAAAATCTATATTAAGTATATTCTTTAGAAACTCCGCGAGGCGGGGCTCTAAATAAATATTATTAAATACGATTTTTATATTAAGGAAATTATATACCTAGGATTAATTATTATTACTTAAAAGATTAAAATAAATTTAAAGAAAATCGATATAATCTTAAATTAATTATAACTAGTTAATATTAAAGATATTCAAAGTTTCCTAAGGTTCGTTAATTTCTATCGGCGCTTTATTTATAAATTTAGTAAACTCGTTATACTATTTATAACCTTAATTAAGAAAGATATTATCTTCGAGTAAAGTATTTAATATTAAATAGTTTTTAATACCTTAAAGAAAGTTTTTATTTTTAATATTATCTTAATTTTTTCGACCCCGACCGTAAAATTATAATAGAAATAGATACGTTTAATTATATATCTAGGGGGGTTCTATCCTAGTATAATAATTAAAATATCCTTCGTCCTATTATTTATTTTTTAAAGAAGTACAACCCTACCGAGTATAATTATAAAATTTATAATAAAGAGTTTATAGTAATCGTCCGCGTATTCGAGGAATAACGCTTTAAACTAGAGGGATCTACTCTTTTTATCGAGGTAATATTTAATTATAAGATTTTTAAATATTTTACTTTATCTAAAATATTATCTCGCCGTTAAGCGAGATAAAGCGAGTTTTTATCTTATTTTAATTATAAGATTATTTACCGGCCCGGTAAAGAAGGTAGTAAACTTAATATATTAATATATCGGTTAAGAGATTTCTTTAAAAAGGGGGATAAATTAGACCCTAGATATTAATATTAATATTATATTATATTAAAAAGAAAAAACCTAGCCCTAGAAGTCTTTAAGGATTATATTTATAGTATATTATTAAATATAACGACCCTAGCCTTAGTTTTAATTACTTTAATTATATTAATAATAGATTTAGAAATTCTCGTCTAGCTCTTTTAATTATATTTTATATTAATTTATATAACCCCGATAAATTTTAATATAGACGTCGATTTAGAACCCTAGACTTTATTTATATTCTATAAATTTAAATTAAATAAAGACTAGCCTATTAACTTAAATAAAGATTTATACGATATTTTAATTTATTAATTATAGGATATAGTTAATTAAGCCGATTAATTCGCCTCTAGAGTCCTAGAAATATTATATTCTAGAATATATTATTATAGCGGAATTCCCCTCGCTAAATATAAAGATAAGGATAAAGTTCTCTACTTCCGAGGAAAGAAATATATTCCGAATTTTAATAAATTATACCTTCGTCTAATTTAATTAGTTTATAATAATATCGCGGGTAGTTACCTAGGTCGTATTAAATATTATAAATTAATTAATCGGGTCTATTAATAGCCCAACGTCTATAATACTATCTAACGATTCGTTAAGAATTATTATATATACCGAAGAATCAAACCTTCCCGTTAATATATTTAAAAATAACTACGCTTATTACCGCCCCCGTAACGATATTAAAGAGATATCTCGATAGACTATATAGGTCCTCTACCGTTTTATACCTTTATAGGAATTATTTATTAGTATATTCTAATTTTCGTAGACCGCTTAACTAAGATACGGTACCTAGTATTAATTATATCGATAAAAATAAATAAAGCCTACGACGTTTTTTATTAGAATATATAAAAGCTTTATAGGTTACTAGATATCTTTATTTTAAATTAAGAATCTTAATTTATATCGGAGTTTTAAAAGGCCTTATATAAATATTTTAAAATTAATTAACGTATATCTACCGGGTATTATCCTTAAACGGATAATTAAACCGAGTAATTTAATACTATAATAAAATAATACCTCCGTATATATATTAATTATATATAGGATAATTAGGTAAAATAGCTCCTTAGAGCGGAGTTTTCTAATAATAATACTAATTCTTCTAATACTCTAGCCTCGCCTTTCTTAATTAATTATAATTAATATCTATATATCGATTTCGAGCCTATTTAATCTTTATTCTAAAATTTTACTATTTAAGCCCGTATTTATTTAATTATTATTAATAAATTCGTAATATAAATAAAAGTCTTAAATAACTACCTCCGCGATAAAATATATATTATTTAAACTATTTTTAAATCCTCGGCTAACTAACGAAGGCGCCTATATCCAATATATTTAATAAACGATTAAATATAGTTAAATATTAAAAATTTAAATATTATATATTCTTTAGTTAAACTCGACGATTATAATATCGGCCCCTTCCGAATCTTTAAGGTTTTCGATAATCCTTTTATAGTTTAGCTAGATTTTTCGTATTTTATAAAAATTTACCCCGTCTTTTATACTAGTTTATTATAATTAATAGTTAATAACTCTTTACCTAGATAAATCTAGTTTATCCAAGAACCTATAACTACCGAAGATAATTAACGTAAATAGTACGTTAATAGTATTTTAAATTCTAAATATAATCGCCGTTATAGTCTACTTTTATTAAAGTACTACGTTAATTAAAAAAGTTATATTATTATATAAAAACCCTTCTAGTACTTTACTCGTTATTAATAATTTATTAATAAATATTATATCTCGAATTCTAGCGCCGCTAACCTCTACGAATTACTATATATTATTTAGAGGTACTAGTATAAGGAATTTTTATTATCTTTATCTTAATCCGATTTTTAAGAAGTTAACTCCCGTTTATATTATAGTTTATTCCTTATTTATTATTATCCCCTCGGTTATTATTCCGTATCGGCTTCGACCGATATTTTATATTATTATATAAATAAATAGTACCCTATAGCCTAGCCCTATTATTATCGTTTATAAATAATAACGCTAACGTTTAGTTTTATTCGTATACCGCTATTTATTCCCCGTTTTATCCTTTATTTATTACTATTAATGACTCGAATATTTTAATACGTTTTTATTTTAATTATTTCGTAACCCCAAATAAGATTTAGGGTTACGAAATCTAATTAATTGAATTAATTATTTATTTATCTCGTAGGAGCTCGACCTTAAAGAGAGGGTTATTATTATAATATAATTTTATTTATTTTAAATCTAATTTAAATCTAAGTTATTTTAACTTAATTTAATTTATTTTAAACTTAATTTAAATTTAAACTAGTTTCCCTATTTCTATTTTAATATAGTCGGGATAGGAAATAAATAAATACTCTATATACTAACTCTTATTTAGATAACGGCTGGCCCTACCCTAATTTTCGTTCTTTATCTTTTATCTTGGCCTACTTTTATACTATAGTTAGGCTATAATTTAATAAACTTAACTATTAATTCAATAAACCTCTAGATACTAATCCCGTCCCTTGATATATACTAGGTTAATAACTAAGTTATTAACTAAGTAATATTAATAGGCTAGAGAATATTAAGTAGGAAAAATTACTTTATTATTTTATAATAAATAAAATAAGAAGCCTCTATAATCTTTTAAATTTAATATACCTCGAGGGGGTAGTTAAACGTAGTAAATATAATATTAAATAAAAATTAAATAATTAAAGTATATTATTATAATTAAAGAATAGAAGTCCCTCTTTAATAGGAGGTTTTATAATCTTATTATAATAAATAAAAGTAGAGTTTCCTAATAAATAAAATATTTCTATAATCTTCGCTATAACGTAGTACTATAAGAAGAGGTTATTTTTATAAATAACGTAGTATATTTATAAAGACTTTTTCTTTCAATACTTTAGGCGAGGCTATTAAATAGTTTATTAAAAAAAGTAAATAAAATCCTCTAGGCTAGTAAAGTAATTAATTTTAAATATAAAATACTTAAAATAATTCCTATAAAATATACTATTAATACGTCGACTATTGAGTTATTTTAGGATATAGGATAGTTACTATAAACTACCGAAGACTTTAATAGTAAATAGTCCGCGCTATTATAGTTAAAAGTTACCGGTGTTTTTCTAGTAGAGTATTATTAGTTCGCTAGGGCTGTAGACGGCTAGGCCCTTTATATTCTTATTATAATATAGCGCTTCCTCCTCTTTACGGGCGACGGATAATTAATAAATTTAATTATAAACCTCCGCTCTATAAGTAAAGTATTATAGTATTATATTAATATATTATAGTAAGTCTAGTAATAGGGCGGCTATATAGTAGATAGATTTAGGACTAACCGGAGGCTTCGGTAGATTAATTAAATTAGATTTAAATAGTAGATTTATAAAGACTTCGTATAATACTATAATAAAATACTAGATAGTTCTAGAGTTAAGGCTTTTTATAGACTATATTAAATTATCTTTAAAATTACCTCCTTTCTAGATTATTTCCTTAAGTAGTTTATTATTAACCTTTATTATTCCGGTACTTTAGGATAAATTAGACGGGTTATAGGACTATATTATCCCCTCTAAAGTAAGAAAGTCCTTGAGTTCTTCGTTATAGAAGTATTATCCCCTATTAAAGTAGAAAGCTTTAAGTTTATTATATTTTATAAAGATTTTCTTTAATATTTTAATAATATCGCCGACGTTAGCTTTAATAGAAGTAAAGATTATAAAAAACCTATAAAAGTAATATAAAATATATAGAATAAATCTACTTTTTAAACGTGAGGTAGGTAGTAGATTAATAAAGTTTATATTTAATAACTTAAAAGGTCCTAGGACAACGATTAGGTAAAACGGTTATAACTTTATAATAAACCTATATCTAGTATAATTAATATAGTTATTAATATATTTCTCGATATCTTTTATTTAGTTAGGCTAGTATACTCGTTTTTTAAATTTTATTATAATACTAGCTTTAACTTAATAGCCCGCGTTATTATAAATTAATCGTAGTAATAATACGACCTTGGACTTTAGTATATAGGGGATATAGATATTCTAGTAGTAGATTTATAGGATATTAATCTAAGGGTTAATATAGTAGATTAGAGTCTTAAATAAAGCGGAAGGCTTCGGTAGTAGAATAATTTCGTTTATAATATAAATATAGTAGACCTTACCGAACTATATTAAGGTAAAATATATTTATTTTTATAATAAACGTAAATCTCCTTCCGTAGTAAATGAATTTATTATTATAGTAAAGATCTTTACTTTATTAAAGGTTCTTTACTCGATAACTTTTTCTTTAATACTTTAGTTAAATTATTTAAGTAATTCTTTAAAATTACCTTTATTATTCTTTTATACTTAACGAGGTTTTTATTTAACGAGGTTTTTTAAAATCTTTATAATAGTAGAGTCGTTAGAGTATCTAGATAAACGAAATAAGATTTTTAATAAATTATCTACGATCTTGTTTCTATAACCGGGAATATATTTAATAAATATATTAAAGCGGCGAAGTTTATTAACCTAGTAATTATAGATACCTTTATAAAGATCGGAGGCTAGGAAATAAACTAATAATCTATAATCTATATAAACGATAGAGGTATTATATAAATACTTGTATAAGTAATTGTATTTATATAGGAATTTAATTATAGTATATAGCTCTTTCTTATAAATAGGATAAAACTTCTAAATTATATTAAAATTGAATAAATTATAGATAATAGGGACCTTTATAAAGTTGATTTTCCGAGAGGTTAAAGTAGTTTTAGTTATTTTATTAACTTTATTAAATTTATTAAATTATAGTTTTATTTTAATAAAATAGAAAGTTTCCGTAGATATTTTAAATTATATAATAATTATACTAGTATTAAAACTAGACGCGTCTATATAGAAGTATATAACCTCGGTAAAGTCGAGTCTATATATAGACGTTATAACGGTATATTTAATTTTTAGGATCTTAAACGATAACTATTCTAATTTAGTTTATTATTATAGTATTTTATCTATAAGCTTATTTAATAACTATACTATTTCAATATAGTTTTTAATTTATTATTTAATAATATTAATAGTATTTAAAAAAGTTTATATCGTAGACTAGTTTAAAGGGACTAGTTAATATACTATTTTCTTAACTCGTTTAAAAAGTATATATATATATTTATTTATTAAATAAGTAATACCTAAAGTTACTAGGGTAGTAGCGAAGAGTTTAAGTTTTTTAAATAATAGTAATAATTTAACCTATTCGACTCTAGGGAAGAAATACTTTTATAAAAAAGTAAATTAACTATTAAAGTCCTAGAAGCCCCCGAAGAAGTCGTCTATATAGAAGGTAAGGAGTAGCGGATCTTTAACTCTATTAAAATATAATAGAGAGAGTTTTAGGCGAGGTAGTAGAATAAATCTAAAAGTTTTATATATTAATTTATTTATAGTAAACTCGGCGGATTATAAACCCTACTATATCCTAGTAGGCTAGTATTATCCGATACTAGAGATCGTGAATAAGAAATAGTAGCGGTCTTTATAATAGAGTAGGATAATTAGATAAGCGTATTTTAAATCGGCGGAAAATAGATAATTATAACGAGGGTTAAATAAGTAGTTATAAACCTTAGAGTTTAACTTAAGGTAGTAGTTGAGAAGATTTTTATAAACCCGTAAATAGTTAAATATTATTTTTAGTTTATTACTAGGTTTAGGGTTTTCGATTTTATCGATTATTACTACTTTAATATTCTATTTTAATAAACGGCCGTTAATAAGTTTAGTTAATTTATAGATATTATTAAATAAATTATCGTGTATAAACTTCTTTATCTATTATTTAATATATTATAATTAATATTTTTAAGAGCGCGCTAAGAAAGACTTCGTACTAGTAGTAATTTATACTCGGTAAATAATAAGGTTAATATAAATAAAGTTTATAAAATCTTCGTTATTTAAATATTTATATCAATATAATAGTTATAGTACCTTTAGGCGGTTTATAAATATAGGGATTATAAATCCTAATACCTTCGCTAGACCTAAACGTAAAGTCTATACTTCGAGATCTTCGATAGGAGTAAATTAAGTAATAATAGGCCTGAGGATATATTTAATTAAGAAGGGATCTATTTTCCTAAAAAATATCGGGGTACTTAAAGCGGAAAAATAACTTAAAGAGTTAAAGTTATAAATAACTCTAATAACTTAAAAGATAGCCTAGGATATATTTATATAAGAAAATAAAGTTATTTTTATAAAATAATAATATAGTATTACGGAAGGTTTCGGCGCTCCTATAGTATAAATATTTATAAAATTAGTTTATTATAATAGGATTAATAGATACTTTAATAATTTTACATTTTATTAAAGACGAGTTATAAACTCTATTTATTAATATCGGAAAGATTATCCCTTAAAGATTTAAAGTTATTTTTATTATTATCTTTATTATTAGATACCTTAATAACCCTAATATAATAATAAATTTAGTTATTTATTAAATAAGTCTTAAGATATATTAATATTATATAATCTTTATAAAATATTATCTCGGGCCTAGTAACGTAGCGGGGTACCTTCTTTATAAAAGAGTTACTAATTTAAATAAATAATTAACGGATATAAATAATAGTATTAACGTTATATAGTTATAAAATACCTAGTAGGATCCTAGGCGGGTTTATTATACCTTTGAAAATAAATAAAACGAATATCCGAATAACTCTCTAGATACCTTCTACGCTAAGGTTTAAAGATATATAATACTCTAACTAGGAGTTATAGTAATTAATCGTTTATATAAATAAATCTTTAAAGCCTACTTCCGATAATAAAAGTAGGTCTAACCGAAGGTTAGTATATATAGATAGTGAGATAATATTTAAATTAGATTCTTAGTCCGTTTAGACTTGGCTTTTATCTAGGGATATTTTAATACTCCCGATTTATATTATTAATAATATATAGAAGGTTTTATTAACCTCTATTATATTATTAAGAAATTGAATATAAATATTAGGGTTAATTAATAAAGTTTATATAATTACTTTATTATTAGAGACTATAACTCTATTACTTTACTAATTTATTTATAGTTATTATAGTACGAAAGGTTACTAAGTCTATTATAGTTACTCTAATTACTATAGTATAAATAACTACTATAGTACTCTACCCGGAAGAGGCTATTATAGTATAAATAATTATTATTATAGTTAAAAGAGTTATTAACCGAAAGGCTAGAAAGTTTAAAATACCGGCTAGATTAATTTTATAAATAATAAAAACTAGATAAATTAATAAAATTAAAGTTAGAAAGGTATTTATTAGGGTTATATAAAAGACTTTAATTTAAAAGCCCGCTTTTTAGGGATTTTAATATAAAGACTTTTTAACTTTTTATATACCGCGGGAGACTAGGCTACTAGGTCTATTTAAAATATATTAACTCGGTTAATCTATAATATTTAACGAATAGATATAGGGCTATCGTAGTTATTAATCTATTTATTAAATATATTTATAAAAAGCTATAATTCTACTTTCTTACTAATATATTTTTTACTTTTAAATTTAGTACGATCCTTTAGGGTTTAGAATATAGATAGTATTTTAAATTATTAAAGTTACTAGGGTATTTACTAAAACTATAGTTAATTTTTAATATAAAGTTTTTTATTAGGTCCTGAGCCTTCGCTATAATTTACTTCGACGGTTTTTAAAGATAAATTCTTTAAGTTTATAATACCGTAGATAATTAACTAAATATAGAGTAAATTTATAATAAAGCTCTATAAAGTATATTAACCCAACGAAGATAAAAACGATTTATAACTCGATAAGTATTTTAAATTAAAACCTTAAACTTTAACTCGATTATTAAATTCGTTATAATCTACCGAAGTAAAATTAACTTATAGGGTTATACCGAAGACGACTTTACGAAGATATAATTACTCCTACGTTAATAGAGATTAATATTTATAAATGTTATTTTTTTTAATATTAATATTTCTATATTTTACGTAGAGCGGACTATCTTTAAATATAAACTATATTATAGTATTATTAATATACGGGTTTATAAATTTATTTTTATCTAGTAACTCTTATACCTAGGGACGGTAGAGAGGCTTAACGGAAAACTTCCGTAAAATATCTTCTCTCTAGTCGGGACCGGTACTATTCTAATAATTAAGATTTTATATTATAATAGGCTAGAGTACCTACTTCGGTAGATTAGAGTACTAGGCGTCGTTATCTAAACTAGTAAAAATATAAATTTAATAAAATAAAATAAGGTTATTAAGCTAAACTTTAGATACTTTTAATATTATAAATTTATATAATATTTTAAACTCTTTAGTTTTAAAGTTTTCTATAATAAATCATTTAATTTCTATTTTAATCCGTCTAGTTTCTTCGGCGAGGTTATAAATACCCTTAAATAATAAATCTATTATAATAAAGTTATATATAGTTTTACGATATATATTAAAGTCTTTAAAACCTTTAAAAAAGACTTTTATAATTATATTAAATATAACTATCTCTAACTAGTTTAATATAATTATTATAAATCTATCTTTAATATTAACACGGTTTATTATATTAAATAGGTATTTATAATACGCTAGTAGGGTCTCGTTAATTTACTTAAACTTTATAAACTCGATATCGAAATTAACGGTATTAACCTCGGTAGATTTACTAGGAAATCGTTTATATAAAAGACCTTTAAAAGTAGTAATATCTACTTTAATAAGTACTTTTATAGTAAAGATATCTACTACTATAAAGTAGTTCTCTACTTATATAATAATATCTTCGGTAAAGAGGAGATTAAGGGCTTAAATATAATAATAAGAAAATATAATACTATCGACGGTATAGTCTTTAAAGTCCTATTCGAGACGCCTAAATTATTTAATTATTAAAGTCTCTTTACTTATACTAGAAAACGGGTTATAAATTTTAAAGTCTACTCGGAATAAAATAATAAATATAGTTAGGGTAGTAAAAGTATATATTAATAAAGAAAACGTACTCGAGTTATTTCGGTAAAGGCTCGACGGTCTCGTAAAGTTAGGGTTCTAAAAATTATAATATATAGCGAGCTCTAATAAAAGACTCGCTAGGGTCGGTAAAATAAATAAAATACTTTAATAATATAATTATAAAAGGCTTCGGTAGTATTATAACTATAAAGAAAGTATAAATAACGGAATAATTTAATAATATAAATAGGGTAGTATAAAGTAAGTAGTAAAATACTATAAAAACGAATTAATAACTAGAGTACTAAAATAATAACTAGAAACGAATAATTACTCTTTAAGATCTTTTAAAATCGTACTATAATTATTAAATAATAGGAATACTAATTACGTTTTAAAGATAGAAGAGGATATAGATTAAATCTATAAGGGCTACTATTATATACTAGGTTAATAACTAAATTATTAGCTAAGTAACACTGATAGGCTAGAGGATATTGAGTAGGAAGGATTACTCTATTTAAGGTAGTTAATTAGATTTAGCCTAAGGCTTTACCTAAAAAGGTTAGCGTAGTCTTATAATCTAACCTATAAGGGCTAGCGCCACTACTCGAATAATACTCGAATTATTCAAGTAGCCTAGTCCGAGTATTGAGTAGCGCCTTTACTACTCTACTCAAGTAGCGAGTAGCGCCTTTACTACTTGAGTATTTGAGTATTTAACACAGAGCGCCAATGGGTGCAAACATGAGCTTGAATCCGGGCTATGTGCCGCAGTAGATGGTACTGCCGTCTATGACAGCCGTGCTTTTCTGGCGCTTAGCCTGGAGTTGGCCAGACGGAAAAGCAAATACCCACGCCACATTACCTTGAGACACACTGTGGTCGCCAATAGGAGACCATCATCATAGCCCATTCTCCATGATCTTGACAGTTACTCTTGTTGCTCTTCAATCTCCTCGTGGAAGAAACCTTGTCCTGTCAGCTGGTTCTCTTGGGTAATTACGATGACTGTTACTGACCTCGGCCTTCCTCCCCATCCTGATGCCATGCCAGTCCAACGTCACATTTAGTGTATGGCTCGATTTGATTTCGTATCTTGTAGAGATCTAGTTTTAGTGCCATCTTTCCGTTCTTGCCAATCACTTTCCCCTCCTTGGTAGTATCGAGTCTCTTCTCTGCCATACGATCGAGCTCTCTATTCACTCGCTGTAGCGCATAATTCATGTTCTTGATGTCGAAATAGTGTCGGCGCTTCGAGTACTTCTGCTCTACAAGCTCGTTCTCTGAGAGTTTCTTGTCTCGTTGAATGACTTCGAGAAGGTCTTCATGATAATTGGCGACTGCCTTAACCATACCGACACCGAAAGCTCCGTTTTCGTTCATGGATTGAACACAAATGTCGTTCATTGTGATCTCTTTGTAAAGTGGTGCGCATTTCTTGAGGATTGGGTTCCTGAGGCCCGTGTCATCCTCGGACGTTGCATTCCAGATGGCATCAATCATTGGTGGCAGATCCTCAATTGGTGTCGCACTCCATAGCTGGGCAGCGCTCTTGAATTTCTCCTCGGCCTTGGCTTTGAGATCCTGAAAGTTCAGGAAGTCCGCTAGCCAAAAGACACCAACATTTGCAATCATCCTTGATGCGAGCTCCTGGTTCAGAAGCACGCATGCTTCAGGGTCATCATCTAGAGGTTCGCCAACCGTCATCGTTCGAACTGGCTCATGCGGTGGCAAGAGTTCCCCATCGTCGTAATCATCTTGATACAAGTATGCCACCACGCGGGTAACGGCGGCAGGGTCATAGACCTCATCAGTCAATGGCATGACGCCCTCTTCGGTCCCCTGTCAAGTGTTAGAGAAGAGGATTAATATTTTTTAAACGCACTCTACGTACCTTGAAGTCGCCCTCGAGTGTAGTCTTGATGACTTCTGATCTCGTGCATACAAAGGAGCGATGCAAGTGGTATTCATCAGTCCTAGAACGTAGTATCATGTCGCTGTATTCGCCAGAATGGAGGAGGGCAAGATTACTCTTCAAATGCTGAGGGGAGAGCATGGCTGGAACAGTTATGCAGCTGTTTTGCGAAGGCGTTTTGTCGAATCGTGATGACTCTCTAATTGAATGATGGCGAAGAAGTGGAACCTGGAATTTTGACAGTGTACTTCAAGTGTGAGTGTACTGGGGTATATAAGAAGACTGGTCTAGCGAAGCCGACTTTCGAGGATTTCGAGTGATACATCGCGTGTCGATCCATGAGTGACGGAGTCCAAGAACGCATTAAACAGGTGCCGTGATCCCAGTGCCGTAGCCCAGAATCTTCAATCACTTGTTGCACCAATCGTTCGATTTGCATGTGTTATTTATATATGAGAAACACACTGTATCACATAAGCCTCCTGTGTTACCTTTGGGCGGGACTCAAAGAACTCCAATCTGATCATAGATTGGTATTCGTACTACTCCTGGGCGGTACTTGTGCTCAGCGCAGCCTTTCCTCCATTCTCGATAGGCTTACCGGCCCATGCGAATCCATGCTTGACCGTCCTGTTGATCCTCTAAAAAATTGGTCGAACATGTCGTTCACAATGGCGATCTGCTCGTCACGGTTTTCATTGTTTTCTTGAATGTCGCCCAGTTTCTCACCCAAGGACGCTGCAAGGCTCGCATTTTCTACGTCTGATCTTCCAGGCTTTTTCCCACCGCAGGGAGAAGCCCGATTGAGAAGTCAGGGTAGTCCTTCATCGCTTCTGTGTTGTCTTCATCTTCAAATAAACTCTCATAATGAGGCGCACAGCTTTCGAATAACGATCTTTGAAGGTCGTCATTTGCATTTGCGCACAAATCACAGAAGCCATCTCGCACTTATCTTGAGCGATGACTCAAGATCGTTTCCCCTGAACGTCGAATCTATACTTGGCGTCAGTTTAAAGATCGGTGATGTTGAGGACATTGGCTAAGGAATGGAGATTGGTGTGGAAAACCAATCGAGCCACAATGTCGTCGCTACCAGATGGCCCTTTGAAATTCATCTTTATCCGGGACTCTGCGTTCCTGTCTTTCGTATTGACAGACATTAGCCAAGTTACAAAGGCTTCTACGAAGTAAAATAACGGGCAGTCGTGGACGCCATCGCAATCCTCTTGACACAAATCGTTCTTTCTTAAGCAGTAAGTTCCGCATGCTAGTCTAGGCCCGAGCATTGATGTCCCAAATGCGACTCAACTTGAGCGTTAATAGATCAGATCTCTGCTCGTTTGTCTTTGTGGGCTGCAATCTTCTTGCTCTGTAGGTCTCTGCGACTGCCATTCATATTACGAGCTTACCCACTCGCCAAAGTAAGATTTGAGCTATCAAAACTCAAGTTGAGTCACGATTGCGTAACTCATGCTCCCGACTGGACTGCGATCCATTGCTCAAATTGAGAGTGATTTATGTCAAGATTGATTGCGCTGGAGTCCAAGACTGTCGATGGTTCTGGCAACAAGCCTGCGAGATAGACTTACAGTGAACGAACCTTCCATCATCCTGTTGACAATACCCGATCTGGGACACACGATTGAGAGCTGTACATGGTACTCATCACTGCCACACTGAATGACCATATCGCTTGATTGGCCAGATTCAAGGAGCGCAAGACTACCCGCCACACGCTGAGAAGTCACCACGTCCACGGTCTTTTTGCCTTCCATCAGGTTACTTGAGTAGCTCGATGTGAAGATGTGGGTACTCTGAGGTTCGAGAAGAGATTGTTGGGATGGTGCAATATACTTGTATCGATGGTTGGCGAATGAGCCTTGAGAATTCGATCAATGAGTAGTGTTGAAAATTTTGTGTTGTATGTTGCATGAATGATGGTTGTGTTGGAGTATGTCTTCACCTGGATTCTTGTGATACAGTAGTATGGCCTCAGAGTCGTGTACCACCTTCCAATACGCCTCTATGGATATGTTTATATCTTCAGCCAGGTCTATTGGGTATGAAGGTGTCAAATACTGGTATGAGATCCGTGTGACAGGAAAAAGGGCAGCAGCAGTCCAGTGAAGCTGAGTGGCTAGGAAGGTACAACGCTTTAATATGAGCAATATCCAATTTTGATTGCCACGTTTGCATGGTACATAATATCTAGAGGGATCTATCACCCGCTTCTGTTTTCTTGTCCAACGTAGGACAACGCAAGAGCAATCTGCCAGCAATCTATATGGAATCGGTTTGCCTAGTCCGACCTTGGCGATATGTGCATCAGATGATGCGAACCTTCCAGTCAATTCGCCAGCACGGCTTTCTCTTGCCTACCGCGAATTCGAGTCTTCTATTTTCGAAAGATTGATACTTCGAAACCATACACATCTGCGTGTAACCATATCTCGAATTCACTACTACAAGCTAAACTTAAGAGCGATGTTGAGAAAAAATCGCAAGTTGAGCCAAGTTCTGTCAGTGTTGGGGTAGACGTGGAAAAATCCGTCGCAATGCATGGCTGATACCTCATTATCGCAAAAGTATGCAACTCTCCAGCAACCAAAAATTCTATGATCGATACTTTGAGCTGAATGTTCACGACATCTTTCTCTCTCGTCATGAGCGAGTGCCCGTGCCATCTGCCAGTAGACAAGAATGACAAAGCGTAGTACATATGATGTATCGGAGTTGACGAAAGGGTCTTTGGCCTGCAAGAATTTCGAGTAACTGCGAGGACAGTGCTCCTTCAATGTTACGAAAAGATTAGACTAGTGAAAAAGTGTCGATCAAAATCACAAGCAGGCAAACAGTTATACCCTTAAGTTTTTGTTCTTCGCGTCCATTAATCCATGCTTACTCATACTTTCAGATTTCTGGCAACACCATCAATGAAGTATAGCCTCGAGCCTCCATATCCCAAAGATCTTTCTTCTTAGCCTTAACCGGCCTAAGGCTTCGAAACGACAAGGTTCCCCTCATCATCTTGAGGCCTACTGATAAAATCAGCAATCGATATCTCCAGCCAGTTACCGAGATGAAACTCCCAAACACTTTTCCAACTGCATCAGCAACAACCCTCAGCAGAATCATAAGTCAGAGTTCAAGGCTTACAGCAGATACGTGACAGAAGACATGTTTGCACAGGGTTTGGTGAACGCTCTGACTGCATGACTGAAGTTCTCTGCTACACAAAGCTCTCCTTTGCCACGAACAAAGATTTTGAAAACACGACCACCATTATGGTAGCTTATAAATCGTCCTTGTGCATCTGCCAACGATTAAGTACTTTTAAAAGGTGCCAGCTCCAATGTCATTCCTAGTACGACAGTCCGTGCATCTCATCTGCAACCTCAAGTTCTCTGAACTGCTCATCCGTTGAAGTTGACCCATAAAGTATTCTCCGCACTGTCGACAACTGTTCCGGTCGCCAGCTTCCGCATGGAACTTGTCGAATCTTTTGTTCCAGTCGTTCTTGGAGTTGACGGCATTCTGCGCTTCCTTTTTGACTTGCAAAAGCTCGGCCTTGAGCTTAGCAAGGTCTGCCTTCAAGGCCGCTGAAACCTGCTTCTGCCGCATACGATCTTTTTTGAAGGCCCTTATGGCCAGATGGAGTCTGCTTGCCTGGCTGCACATGATATCGAGGCCGAGCCCACCATTTCCGACGATAATCGCGCTCAATTCAGGGTCATGGACGATTTCTGGAATATGACTTGCGCAAATATCGATGATCATATCAGTAAGTTCGTGATCGCTGCTTGGAGCGGTGTTGCAGACTGTCTCGACTGCTTCGGCAAAATTGTTGTATGGCCATTCAGTGTTTTTGGTGACAGAGACAAACTTTTCCTTCGCGATAATCTTTAGACCTGGCAAATCATACTTCTCAGCAAGTGCGTGAACGAGTGCATTGCTCGTTAGCTTGCTCTCGGTGTTGGCGTTGTTGGTGGATTCCAAGCCTGGGCTGACCACCGGCTGGATTGGGTGTCGGAGGTGTGGCGGCTTGGATGTGTTGTGGGCTTTCGTTGGCTTTTGGGTGTGGGGGACTTCACCGTCCGGGTAGTCGAGGGTGTAGAGGTATATAAGTATACGATTGACAGCCTTTGGGTCATCTTCTTCGAGATCGATCCGCGCGGGTTTTGCATCCTGAAAAACGTGTGAGCTATATTCGGTCACTCATTGACTCAACGAACCTTGAAGTTGCCATCGCAGGCTTGTCAAACCATGTAGAGCGAGAATTGATAATGGCACGGTGAAAATTGTATACATCAGAGCCGCATACCACTGTCAGGTCCGAATACTTCGGCGAGTTGAAGAGAGCTTGGCTGGCGACGGCTTCGGCCACGTTGCTGAGAGGTTTAGAGCGAGGTTATTGTGGGTTTTTGTGATACTGAGAAGCGGGTCATTTGAGGGTGAGCTGAGTGGTGGTGGTGGCACTGCATGAAAGCAGGAACTCAGATTGGCAGAAGTAGTTTCAGGGCATTCTGCAACAAGGATATCAGCTTGCTAGAACGGCGAGCAGTCGAAGTCAGATATGCCGTCAGTCAGAGGTGATTACCCTCGTAAAACATGATCGCATTCATACTGCTTGGCTCTTTGATTGCTCTGTGAAGCTTTGTAAGGCGGACTTTGAAGAGAATGAAGTTACAAAACAAATTGGTGGCGGCTATCTTTAGCGCCAAGCGAATTGTGCTATCACTTACAAAGGCAACGCCCTTTTATTTTGAAGCACAGTGGTACGGTCTGTCTGTTTTCAATACGGCATGAACACGTGCAGTTGGGTCATATCACGGTTGTCACAGTAGTTAAGGGCTTCGATTAGGACTGAACTGCAAGGAGCAGATGAATGCTTTTTACTCTGGAGTCGACTTCATAAGCACGCAATTCACTTTGGCTCATTCAATAATCCTTTTTGGTTCGTTCTCATTTCTCTCGTCATCACCCCGTCGCACCTAAGCAGAATCTAGCCATGAGCACATCAACTAGTCCTCTCGTCAATATGATTAAGACGTTCTGTATTATCACACTTGGCCAGGAGACAGGCAGCCAGAGGGCGGAGCAGCTGAAGGTGTCGCTGCAAGAGAGGAGACTACCGCGAGTGAATTGACATTCGAGAAAATAAAGGGTGTAGCGGAAGCTATATTGGATAAGGACAGCGCCGTTGGTAAAGTGACATTGCTTTGGACCGCTCCAATAGGAGATTCATTTCGGTTTGGGCGCCTCTGTGCATCCTTGTTGCACCACTAGATGAAGTGAGCACTATGTTCGACATGTGCAATGGAATTCGAGATACTCACGACCCACGTAGAGTTGGTAATTTGCCGGGTTGTGGACCGGTCCCAACATATTCAGCGCGGCACAATCATTTATCGCGGAGATCTCTTGCGGAGTAGTCGATATCCATAGAAAAGCTGTGCTCAGGTAGAAATGAACCATCCCATGAATGAGTAGGTTTGTGAGATAGAGACTCAGTGACTCCCCGCCACTTTGGAAGTGATTGCTGGCAACAGTAGGGCACTGTTGATCTATTGGCTGCACTTGTCCTTGCCAGAATGACGGACAAAGGAAGATGTAGCTTGAGCCGCCGGAGTACAGGGCTTGACCCGTATCCTTCCTTTTGTATTCGGATTGGAGGTTCGTTCCTGCGCAAGCCTTGATATTAGCACTGCCCTCCCGTAAGATATCTAATCAGCTATGAGAAGCTCGAGGGTGAGGTCAAGACCCTGCTAAGAGCGCAGAGAGAAACTGATAGTCGCAGAAGAGGGCTCCCAGCTCCTCACCTGGGAAAAGGACGCACGTAAGTACGCCTCCTTCTCAAGATGGAACTCTAGAGAGCCTAATTTTGGCTTCCCAACTACGCTGACCAATGTGGCATCACTGGTATTGCTAGCCTCCGATCAATCGCTTAGAGTGAGACATTGATCGTATGGCAGCGTTGGCGAGACCTAGGAATTCTTCTCACATGTTCTCACATGAAGGTCGGCGACCACCCAACCTTGTGACCTGACACCTGTGTCTTGGTCGGCATCGATTTCGAAAGTAATAATCGCCTGGAGATCATTAATTACAAACAACATGAAGGTAACTCCAGCAAGCATGCTCGTCCGGCGACTCGAATCAACTCAAGAGACTCATAACAGACCAAAATCCTCATCATAGAGCATTAGCATATCAGATGTGCCCGTGCAACGCCGTCTACGTCCAACTAATGTATCTCGCACGTTGCTCGAAAGTAGACCACTTCTGCTCCAAACAATTATCATGTTTTACATTTGTCGCTTTTAGACCAAACGACTAGACCAAGTAGTGTAGAAGCATCACCACAAGGCCTCATGACCCTTCTACTATCTTCTCGATTCAAGTGTCTGCGAGCGGGATTTGAGGTATTCGTCCACGGAAAAGCTATCAATCCCAGGGTTAGTCGCTCCAAGACTCGAGACATACATGACCGGACCCTAATCACCTTCATCGAAGGCTTGATCATAACCATGTCAAGTTGCGAATTCGCACCGTCAATCGCTCGCGCTCTTTCGTAGTGATTATGATTACAGGCTGCTCCCGACCACTCACGAGCTCAGCCTTGTGCTCGCACGTTCCTCTCCTTGGACTTGCACCAGATGTCTGTAGTCGTTGGATTGAGAAGTCGCTTAGATCGAGCCGTTAGACATCTGTTCGCCCGCTCGAGACAGCGTCAACATAGCCAAGACCGCCAAAACGTCCGAAACACCATACAGAATGTACATCTGCGTAAGAATCCTCTGGGGTTTTAAAGGATATTCGGGCACTATATGCATCTCCACCAAGTCTAATCATGTACTTCTAGAAGGGTTTATCGATGAGAGATGGATTGGCTGTCCCGCGAACGTCGGCGTTTCGGTTCTCAGTGTATTCGCTGGATGTTATCTGGAACAGATCTTCTGTCCCGCGTTCAAGATTGTAGCTCTCGAATAATTTCAGTCCTTCCTGTTCTATTTCTGATGAGGTGAGGAGTTCATCTTCCTCGCTGATGGTATCTTCAGCAAGATTCGCCTGGTGGGCTTTCGAAGGCATAACTGCCCGATTCTGGGCCCTAGGATTATGATTTTTTCTTCTACATCGAGCAGAAGTTATTCGAGTCAGTGTTCAATTGTACAGTATGGTGAGATGTAGCTAGGCAGCCTTTTTATCGTCCTGACTGCGAGTAAGGCAGCGCTTACTCTAGTCTCTATAGGGGTCTTGGCAGATATCTCTTGGCAGCACCTCACAGGGCTAAGAGAGTATTGACTCTCGCGCTCGACTGGGAATGACTTAACAAATCATAGGCACATTGGTCCTGTCATCATCATGCCCTCATTTAAGGATGAACACGTGCTGGTAAGCAAGCTCCATTCCCTGCGTCAATCGGAGCGTAGCAAATGCCAGGAAACAAGCTAATAAAGGTGGACTGTGGGTCAGATCATTTCTCCCGGTTCCCAGACTACTCTTGCCCAACTAGGTCTCCCTGAGTCTTTTGCACCTGCGCGCGTACGCCTCCCAACGCGCATGTTCCCTGCCGAAAAGAAGGGAGAATGGGAACCCGTGAAAGTCCGAGAGCGCAAAGTTACGAAGCCTTTAGCAAGCAATGGAGCCAAGGGGAACAGCGATGGAGACGTCACGATGGATGACAAGCAAGCTGCAGAGGTTCAGGAGGAGGAAGTCCTATACGAAGAGGATCCTGCAAGCGAAGAAGGGGCGGTGTACCCTCTACGAGATGGACGAGTTGTCGATTGGTCATGTTTCTCTGCGCTCCTCACCCATATATACAATACACTGAGTCCGCCCTTCCACACACCGATACTTGTCATCTCACAGCCTGCATGGACCGCTCAAGACCACGAGAGCCTAACCCAATTCTTCTTCGAAAAGTTCAAGACACCCGCCTTCTGCCTGATGGATTCAGCACTAGCCGTCTGCTACGCCTACGGGAAACCAACTGCCACTGTGATAGATGTGGGACATGGAAAATGTGACGTGTCGACTGTCGAAGAATTTATAGTCAGTGATCTGGCAAGGGGAAGCGCGCTGGAAGGATGCGGCGGCGAAGCGATGACCCAACGATTACTTGAATTGCTTAGGAAGAAGGGCTTCACAAGGGAGATGTGCGAGCAATTGAAGAGAAACAGTATCTGCGAGGTACTGCCGCCAGGTGCAGAGCTCCCTGTCGAAATTGAGATCGGAAATCCTGCATCTGCAGTCTCAACAGGAGTGACTAGATCAGGAGATCGACCGAGAGGAAGCATTGCTGCACAAGGTGGAGCCCCCCGCGGGCCTGGTACAAACACAGATGCGGGCGATGCCGATGAAGAGCGAGACTTCAAAGATGGGGAGGACGACGAAGGAGTACTCGACGTGGCCACTATTGTCGCCAGTGGGAAAACCAGCGAATTTCTGGCCCGAAAGGAGAAAGAGAAGGCCGACAAAGCGGCAGCGAGGAAGAAGGACGCCGCAGACGCTGCCGCAGCTAATAGGGAACGAGCTTTACCGAACTCGAGACGCGCCAAAGCCACATTCCATTACCACGAGCGGCGACCTCTGGAGGATCTGAATGCTAATGGGAAGAGGGCAAACGACAGCTATGGACAAGACGGGGCTGAGCCAAAGAGGCAGAAGACACCAGAGCTGGGAGCGGAAAACGATGCTCAAGCCGCTGACAACGCGGCCGCTGCACGCAAAGAAGAGCGCAAAGAGGAGAGACGGAGGAACCGAGAAGGAACGGCTTTCGTCAGGAAGAGTATCGATGTCGGGCCGGAAAGACTGCAGGCTGCGAGCGGTGGCATCTTGGGCCAGATCGCAGACGCAGTCCACCGATGCATCGGCGCATATCCCGATGTTAGCAAACGAAGCAATCTTTGGGATTCTCTTGTCATTGTGGGCAATGGAACCAGAGTCAAAGGTATGTATACCCCAGATAAATAACATTGAGCACAAGCTGACACGACTTACTAGGCTTCAAAGAAGCTTTGATAGCTACGCTAAACGCCCGATACCTCATCTCCCCTTCCAGTGCCACAATTTTCTCGTCCGAGCTCCCCTCCAATTTCACTACACCAGCTGCCACAGGCGCAAACACTCCCCAACCCCAACACCATGCCCAACATCATGGACAAGGCGTAAACCCTCTGCTTCTCGCCGCAACAACCGCCTCAAATCCCAACCTCGCCCCACCAGGTCAATCGCAACAACAACTACATCAGCAGCTGCAACAGCAGCAGTACTATCAACAGCAGCAAATGCAATCACATCAGCACTCGAGTCATGCGCAAACGCCAACAAGCATCAAAATTCTCAAGATTCCGGACTACTTCCCAGAGTGGAAAGAGGTAGGGATGGAGGAAGCAGGCTTTCTAGGAGCACAGGTTGCTGCCAAGGTAGTATTCGTTGTCGATCAGGGTTTGAGTAAAGGATTCATGTCCAGGACGGAGTACAATGACCTTGGACCTCAAGGGATCCATGAGAGCTGTCTGTGACATGACACCATAGGATTAGCCATTCCTGATTCCACCTCAGCTTCAAGAAATCCAATAGCATATCATATCTCGTGAGATCAACGACCGAGTTGGCTTTGAGTATCACCTTGACCGTGGTGCGAGGTCGGATCTGCAGAGGAGCTAGGCCACATTAATGCTACTACATTTCACCAGCCTTGACGATTCCTTACTCTGAATCTATCACTCCCACCTCACTTTTCGCCGATTTGCAATTATCTTAATAAACTTAAGATCCCATAGCACAAGCCCGGAAATAGCTCGCGAATTAAACAGTGATCAACGGTCTAAGTTTCTACTTTACTTCGTTCATTCTACGAGGATTCAATCGCTAGGATTTGTTATGTCCCATACGATCAGCAGGCTGATTTCCGAAATCAGACGTTGTACTTCGAAAATCAAAGTATTATCGTTTGAGACATAACAGATTGACTGTGAGACTGTGAGTCGACCTGACCATATAGATACATGGACTTCACTGTCACGTGATGTAACCCGACAGATCAATAGTGCGTCGAGTTCAATATTTTGCAGTTTTTTAGTAGATGAGTATTGATGGAGTGGCACGTGAGTGGTTGATTGAGGTGGCATGAAGACGGCTCGGACACATTATTGATGTGATCTGATGCATGTTAGTCGTAACGCGGAAAGCGTCCTAAATGTCGCGTCTTTGACTTTGAATGCCACCAACACCTGTCAAACATCACCGCTGCAGATTTCGGGGCGTACAATGACAATGAAGGCATCTTTTCTGGTCTTGAAAGAAACAATCCTTCGATAACAAATATCGCGAACCTGTTGATATGCATCCTTCAATGTTGCTTGTCCCTGGAATGTACCCAGCTACTCGTCAAAAAAATGATATTGAGATCCGATGATGTTGTACATCTCGAAGCACGGCGAACATGGCAGACCATGGTGATACCCATTTTGGCAGCTAGAGAGGCGTTCCACAGATGCATCGTAAGTAGTCTCTTTTTGTGCTAGTCGCGAGACAAGAGCGCCTCACTAGATGGCAAACAAAGCCAGAGGACTAAGGTTTCCTTTAAAACAATCATTCACCCCTCGTATTAGCGATACTCCTGACAAAGAAATTTTTCAATCTGTTCAATCTTCTAACTCCCGAACGTTTCTCTGGATCCACGCCTCATCAATTAACCTCTCAACCATATCATGGCTTCAACTACAGCCGAAGAATCAGCCAAAAACATACAGCCTGCCCTTCCAGACACTTCAACTATGGCGGCACATATTCCACATGAGATAAGCGAAGAAGTCTTCGAATCGCCAACGGAATCCCGGAATGGCTCTGTGCGATCACGTTCTTCCTCGTCTTCTTCCTCATATCAGACTTCGAAATTATCTGGCTCCGACGGTCGCTCTTACTCTTCAACGATTAGGCACAGCCAGGAACCGTATGAACTCTTCCGTCCTCGCATTGAGAAGCTGTGTCAGAGTCTCTGGCCTCCACAGAAATCTTTCAGACACCGCTTCTCAAACAGTCAAGCCGCCTCACGACTACGCGCAATCAAGTGTTTGCGCCCCCTCGTGCCTTCGCGCCAAACACCAGTGATCCAACGGCTCCCAGGCGGTGATTATAATCGTATCGTAGGTATAACATTACCACCATCTTACGACATAGAGAACCGCGAGCTCATTCTCCGAGTACCACGAGGAGACGACGGGACTACGCCTGACAGGGCCGTAGCAATTCTCAACTATGTACGCAAACACACGTCAATTCCGGTACCAATGATTGCTGCGAAAGATTTCGGCCGTGATAACCCTTTGGAAAAGCCGTATGTTATTCAAAATCGACTTCCAGGAGCCGATCTCAACAGAATTTGGAATGATCTGAACCATACACAGCGATGCGCAGTTGCACACGAATTAGGTGGTGTGATGCGGACTCTTCTCTCGCTAGAAACTCCTGTTACTGGCATCCTTGAAGCTACGTCCAAGACGACAGATACTGGTGAATTCTCCAGCATCGTCCCCTTTGAATTGAAACTATGGGGTCGCGAAATTGAAGGGGGATCAGTACCCCTACCATCTACTAACACTCCTCGTGACCGTCAGACCACTTTGGACTTCTTTCAAACACAATTTGAGCGATGGCGGGCAGATGCGGTTTGTGGACTCCAAGATTTTTCTACTGGCAACGATGTCAAACTCTTCGATGGTATGCTCAAGGCGACACGTGAAATGGCCGATTTGGGATTATTTGAACCGGACCTACATTGTTTATGCCATGTTGATCTACATATGGGCAATGTCATGGCAAAACTCCAATCTGACAATGCCATTAAAATCACCGCTATCCTAGACTGGGACGAGGCTGTGTTTGCGCCCAAATTCGCCGCCTGTGAACCACTCGGCTGGCTCTGGGGCTACATTGCTAGTGACCACGTCGATGAAGATGAGCATCTCACATGGCCTTATGAGCTGGCAGGGGCGAACGACACGCCATCCACGCCAGAGCAGCAAGAGCTAAAGCGGGTATTCGATGAGCAAGCTGGGCCTGAGTACCCACATCTGGCGTACGCTAAGATTTCTCGATTGTGCAGGGGACTCTTCCGAATCGCGACGCAAGGTATGCCTGCAAGCCACTATTATAAGGCAGCTACTAGGATTCTGAAAGAATGGGAAGTCCTCCGTCAGTCGTTGATACAGGGTTGATAGATGATTGGAGAGGTAGACTCGTCGATAGCTTTCATGGTGTTGAAGGTGTCAGCAGGTGCCAGCTTGTTTCAATCAACGAGATTGAGATCCAGGCACTCTAGCTTCATCAATTTTTGATTTGGTGCCCATCAGAAGAGATTCAATTACATCAGTATACCAGTACTGATATCTTTAACGTCATAACACGATTACTGCTCAGTATCCTTGTTTTTCATCATTCTGCATCTGTTACTATTGCTCAGCGTCCTCTGTAAAAGATCACGTACACTGTTTGTTTGTTTTGCCCCAAAATCTGTACAACTGGTTCCATACCATGCAGGGACTGACTCCGACGACCTACAGGATACTCGAAGCAAAGGCCAAGCCCGCTTTGTGGTATTCCTTTACGAGCCTCTGTCCTCACAAAGGTATCATTGCCATCCATCGTATCAGAAAAGATTAAAGAGACTTTTTGTGCAGTCAAACAGCATCACTCATTCATTCATTGTCTTCTAAGCCACCAAAGAGGTACTTATTTCCCATACTCTTCATCGTATTTCCAATCTCCTTATCCACTCACAAACGCATCCATAAGCATCCGCTCATCCAAAGACACACAATATTCCTCAACCAAAACATCAATAGCGATGACTACTAGACACAACTGTCCGCTCCGGACCAAAGGCAACTGCCGAAAAGGGAAAAATGGCGAATGCACTAAACATCAGATTTGGTGCTGTAACTTGCCGCATCTGAAGACTGAGAGATGTGCGAGGTGTGGGCGCTAACATTCGAGCTTCCAAATTTCAGACGCAGGTACATGTACACAGAGGCTTAGATACTAGCTGCATCTCTGTCTGGATCGGGTGTTTGTTGACAGACGTATGAATCGATAAAGCGTTGCTCGTATTCCACAATTACTCACAAGAGTCGGTCACTGCGGATATTGAATCTAAAAATAGGACGTCTTTGTCTCAGTACAGCACTCTATATCTTGGATCGAATGACATGTTGACCTCCTTGATGCTTGTTCTGTTGGTGGTTCTTGCTATTTACGAACAGGGTCGGCAAGATTCACAAAGATGATTTCTCAAGTATGGTTTCAAGTTGAGAGAGAGGTCCAAATTGTGAATTGAAGAGACAAGCGTTCGGAAAATCGCCTAAGGGTTCAATCCAAGCATAAGATGTCAATACAGGCACAAAACTGATTACCGATGCAGGTATCGGCCAGTGCGCGAAGGGAGGGATTAAGAGCGCCATACTCATATTGATCGAGACTGTTCAACCAATGTGTCGATTCGGAATGTCCAGTCCAAACCTCTTACTCTAATTAGTAGTTACCCCATCTTACTATACCTGCACGTTGCTCCAGAGACTCGTGCTTCATTCATGCAGCGTCCCGACCTTTGCCTGGGATAATATGCGCGTAGATAACGCAGCTATATCACAACTGCCCTACCATCAGCTGTTGGCGCCGGAAACGATTAGATGGTCACCACAGTAGACACTTAGTGCTGCAAAAATCGTGAGATTCTCTGTACATTTGTTAATACATCTTCAACGATCTCTTATGAAGCCTCATAAAATATCGCAATGTAGGATATCGACAGATCAGAAGTGCCCGAAGAACCTGGCGCGTGCATCAATGCTGAAGCGTCGAGCGATCCAGAACGCTCGAACAAGGATATTAAAAGCAAACCAAATGGTTTGGAGGCAGAGAAAGCCAACGTCATGAAAGGAACTCCTATCAGAGAAGCTTATAAGTGTTATCATGAGAGGTCTTTACACACAATGACTGACCACGCATTCAGATCCCGCGGGCAACGGGTTTTGGGGTCGAGCTCTCTGTTACCTGTGGAGAATTGTTACATCACCTCCTGTACCTCGCATCATACCACAATTCCGACGGTTCGATGGAAAAGAGAAGCTCATACAAAGAAGTAGCATCACGACTGCGATGGCTGGATTCACACCTATGGGGCTAATTGCAATCTAGTTGATGACCACCCATAAGGATATCCGCAGTTCGCAGCCTTCATGGATTCGGATCCTAAATCCCTCATGGCTAGAAGATTCGGACTTCTTCGTAATGAAATACTGTTATATCGTCAGGTCGAGATTGCGGACTTAGAGCAACGCCTCCTGGATCTAGATCATGAGGATTCCGGGACATGCCCTCGTGCTTTGAAATCAAAAATCGTAGATGAATCGCAAGATAAGAAGATTTCAAGGAAATCCATAATCGAAGAAATCGACCAGAAACCCAAGGCATACGGTAAGTGACTCCTACTCACCCTGTTTCTAGACTAATATAATCAGGCTGATGCTTTAAGTATTTAGAGTATCTTCACTTCTCCCGAGCAACTGCTTAAGACAAGCGACCCACGCATTCGCCTTCGAAGCTCGTTCCGTGTCGATATATTCGTACGCGTCATACTCACTGTCTCGACAGTAGCCCTGCCCCCTGTACCTACTGCGATCCTATTCGTAGTCCCAGAGCACGGTGGTCTCAAAATCGTACTAATACTAGTCTTCACATCACTGTTTAGTTTGACTCTAGGGATATCTACCAAGGTAAGCTTCGTTCATAAGTGGTCAATTGATGGTGACGAAACGCTGATACCGCGGCGATAAGGCGAAGCGCCACGAGATCGTGGCCGCTACTGCAGCGTGAGTTGTTCATAATCTTTCTATCATCCTGAGAGAACGCTGGGAAGCCCTGTCACTCTTCAATCTGAAGGTAAGTATCATACTCCTCAATCCACAGTGCCGTCCGCAAGAGTCCGTACTGATGATGACCCAGGGCTCTCTTCGGATGTCGAACTAAATTATACATAGATGTTGTGCCGTGCTTGTTGTCTTTTTGGGCAATTTCACGCCTTGATTTGTCGAATCGACAGCGGGATAGACCTTCAATCTATGGAATCAATGCGCTCTGATTGGACGTAAAATAGGAGGATTATAAGGATTAGACTGCCTCACAGTCTAACATATTTCTGTTAGTAGCTTACTATGCACAGAAGCCACATCTGAGTCATGACAATTCACCTTACATTGCCTTCACATAAGCCCAATCCCACGCTTGAAACATGGGTGGTGACCTAGGCTGCTTTCTACGAAGATTAGGACGAGAATAGTTCAAATTTGTCCAATTGCCACTTTGATCGCGAGCCTTGACAGTGAGGGAGTCAGACAGGGCGGCGTAGCCGAAGCACGATAGCCCTCGGGAGCTATCGTCGTGAGAATTAGGTTAATGTCGGGGCGAGTACTTTGAAAATTTCGCGAAAACCCTCGAGGATTTGGGCTTTCCTAGGCATGATAAGTTGCAGGATAACTTCATAGAGGTGGTGGAAAGAAACGAGTTCTTGCTGAGGATCGTCGATAAGCTCGTCAAGGGCACCTAAAAAAGGTGCTTGATTGAAGTGGGTGTTTGTTATATACAAACCACCCCGGCATAGTGGACGAGTAGACTGAGATGGATGATGCTCCAGATGTTCATCTCATCCCCACAATTGTCCCTCATTTGCATCATGGAAATCTTCCTTATTCCTATTAGACTTGGTACTTGCAAAGACCAATAGCAGATTACGATGGGACGGATATCCTCTTCATTGTTTTCAATCGCCCAAGAACGACATCGAATATGAAGAGATAATTAACGATTGGACTGCCGAAAAGACCCACAAAGCTAACCTATTTGGCTTAATAAGCTGATGTCATTCGAGGGAATACTTGGCTATTAGCGCAGGCCTCAGCAACATCAGATGAATACTGGCAGTGCTAATATTCACGACAACAGACGCGTAAAGCCAAGCACTCAGATCCGCTCCGACCAATAGGACACGCCAAAATGGTATCAGATCACGCAGCCAAGCTTTGCCAAGAGACACCGACCGTGAGCTCGGAATTTGCCAAGAACCCCTCCGAAGCGCCTCTCGAGATCATCAAGAGGCTGTATGGACATCACAAGCCGACCACCTCCCACGATGTTTCTGGAGTTGGCCGGCCCCAACCCTCGGTCACGGACCTTGAACGAGCACGCCACTGCGGGAATTGGGGACCTCAGCAACCTAGCGAATTTTTCTTGCGGGTCTATCGTGATGTGCTGGATACTCTTGATGCTGATCCGAGAGGGAGCATGGTTTCGCCGCCCTTGATGGGGAGCCATGTTTTCATTCCTTTGAGTGTGATTGCACCACTAGCGGATATCTTTCGTCACATGTCCAACTTGATAGTTAGGGCTGAGAAGGAGGTCATCTTGATTACATGCTCGTGGTCGCCTTCTGTAACTTCGAGACTGATCAGTGATGCGTTGAGAGAGCTCTCTGTAAGGTGTGGTCGTAGGGGCGAGCGTGTGGTGGTCAAGGTCATGTATGACAAAGCTGGAGTTGCTCAATTTGCCAATCCCCGCCAAGCAGTGAAACCTGGAGCATACTCTGGGTATGACAATCTACACGGCGTTAGCTTCGATTGAAATTCCTGATGATCATTTGCAGGAAAGCAATCCAGCTGCCAAAGCCGGAAGAGATACCGAATCTGAACTTAGAAGTCATCAACTTTCACAAGCCGTTGCTTGGAACGCTTCACGCCAAATTCATGATAGTAGACCGAAAGATCGGCATCATCGAGAGCAACAATACCGAAGACAATGACAATATAGAAATGATGACGCATCTGGAAGGCCCCATCGTAGATTCCCTGTACGACACTGCACTGATAACATGGGGCAATGCGTTCAGCCCCACTCTTCCCAGCTCTAAAGAAGGTGGCCTCGGCCAGCCCTATGAAGGCAAAGAGGGTCTCTTCATGCAAGGAGAGTCGGCCCGAGAACAACACCAGGTTGTCATGCATGGCCAAGCAGCACAGCTCCCGGAGCACATGCCCTGCGACCCACACTACGACCACGACCTCGCCGGCGAGATCACCCGCATGCAATCATGCTACTCTCCCAAACCCAACGAATCCCGCCTTCAAGCCATCAATCGGCAACTCAACCTCCCCTGCCCCAAACCCTACGAACCCACTGGCCCCGAAATCCGCGACGGCGAGGAATTCACCCCTTACATCCCTATCTCCACCCCCTGTCCCTTCCCGATTGCCCTGGTCTCGCATCCACCATATGGCCCACCAAACAACAGCAACGTCTTCGTCCCCCAAAACGAAGCCTGGCTCTCCTGCATCCGCAATGCGCAGAAATCAATCTTCATCCAATCACCCGATCTGAACGCCACTCCACTCCACTCGGCTTTCATTGCAGCTCTAAAGCGTCGTGTCGAGATCACTTACTATGTCTGCCTCGGCTACAACGACGCAGGTGAAATCATGCCCGGCCAAGGCGGCACGAACGAAATGTTCGCCAGCAATCTTGTTAACGCGCTCTCGCCCGCGGAGAGGAAGTTGTTGCATGTAGCTTATTATGTGGGTAAAGACCAAGACCACCCTATCCACCATAATTTCAAAGCGCGATCCGGTCATATTAAGTTGCTGATCCCCGACGGGCATATCGGCATTCAAGGCTCGGGTAATCAAGATACGCAGAGCTGGTATCATAGGCAGGAGATTAATGTTTTAATTGACAGCGGAGAGGTTTGTCGGAAGTGGAGAGAGGGCATTGAGCGCAATCAGAATACGGCGAGATTTGGACGCGCGGGGGTTGATGATGGCGTTTGGCGGGATGCGCAGGGGAAGGAGGCGGAGGGGAGTATGGGGAGGCCGGGGAAGGTGGAGGGGTGGTTCAAGGGGGCGGTGGGAATGATGAAGAAGATGCTGGATAAGGGGGGTTTTAAAGTGGGCCTGCGCATACCGATGCTATTGTTTGGCAACATGGCTCGTTCTTGGACTTAGAATTGCTCTCTACCGACGTACTGATCTTATGTCTTAAAATTCCCATTCATTTCGAAAAAAGATATTTTTTGCACTCTTTACCCCAGGCTTGGTGTAAAAACAAATGGCATTCTTGGACGCCAGTGCGAGCGACTTAAGCACAAAATGCCCTCGAATCGAGCAGCACGTCAGGCGATTAAGCCTATCCAAGAGCCGGAGATTACGCAACTGCGGCCTATCTCAAGCGCTAATTGGGAGATTCTTTGCTATTAGGAGACATTCTACTGCTAAGTCCGGGCTCTGTAGCCTTTGCAAACGGGCTCTTGTTCTAACACCAAGTCTGACCCTGTTGCGCGATACTGGTAAAGTCCAGACGTAAGCTCCCCAAAAGCAGCATCCAAAGAGACCCCACTGAATATGTCACCATACATCTGCGCACCAGATGGATCACCACCCCCAACCTCTGACAAGAGTAGATATTGGCTAATCGCGTTCATCTAGTCCCAATTATCGTTCGCACCAGCTTCTTCTCCAACCATGGTGGACGCCAACTCGATACTGCGCCACCGCCTCTACTCACCGCGCTGGGAATTCCACAGATACCGTCCAGAGCGCGTTGGCAAAGTCGAGATCTACGTCGACGGTGGCATCCGAAGGGGAAACGACGTGATCAAGGCTCTTGCGCTTGGAGTTACGGCGTGCGATATCGGAAGGCTGTTTGTGTGTGCGTTGGGAGCGCATGGAGCTTGTTCAGAATGGGTGATCTTTGCGACCTGAAGGACGCTACTTACCTTACATTGTCTGGTCACACGGAGAGAGCTTGGGACTGGTATGAGGCTGGTTGGAGTCAATTCTATTGCTGAGCTTACGCCTGGTTCTGCAAGAATGGTGCTGCTTGTGGTTGGAGCGCATAGTGCTAATGATTGCTATGTAGGTCAATACGAAACTGGTCAAGTCGATGGTTGCCGAGCCGTCTGTTTTCGTCAAGATGATTACACAACAAATTGTTATAGTTCGACCTCAATGTCGAGTGGCGTAGTCATAGGATATGACACCTACGCTGTCACTTATTTTCAATGCGATACACAATGGATGTCCAAGTTTAGGGGCTTTTCTTTAGCCTTGTCTTATTAGGCTGTACGTATGCTTGGTTTTTATCGGGTGGAGGATGGTCGACGATATTTAGATTGCCTTTTGGTGGAATCTTTGGCTGTCTACGGCCGCATCGTTTGATCGATCAATTCCGAGTACGGACGAAGTAGTCCTTGTCAGGTAGAGGCGAGACAAGGGTGCGCAATTTCTCCCAGCCGCAATGCTCACCTCACCCATGGGAAGAACGACTACTCCGACAGGAGAGATACCAAGAACAAGAATCGAAAGCCTTCTATATTGATCGTAAGACTTCTTGGCGAGAAGTATGACTTATACGAACATACATCCCACTCGCCATGCACGGATTCGTTGATAGTGTGCGGGTCAAACAAAGGAGTATGCATTTTCGACAACTTCGAGCAAAACATACCGTCGAAAGGGGCAAACGTGACAAGCATCCAATTCATTAATGACACATTACCAGAGTGAAAGTTCCAGTAGAATAGCCTACCGTCATCCCAGAAAGATCTTGATTCAAAACAAGACCAGATTAGACGCTGAAGATGTCAGAGCCATGCTCACTTGCTCGCATCGGAAGGGAGACACCGAGCCTTCTACGATAGCCAATAGAGACGATGATAGGGGCTTTGCCTTCCGACTTCATACTATGGCCTGCGACGGTCTTAAAAATGAGTAGGAGGCTCACGGGGGTGGGATCTTCAAAGCACGAGTAACCTCCAAAGTCGAGAAACTCCCGTAGAAGGTAGAGAACTGATTTTTTTGGGACTGAGAACAGTTGCTATAAGAGAAGTCCCAGTATCAGTTCATATGAGAAGGCGCTATCACAACATGATCCGCATTTATTCTGGCTCTTCAGCTACAGCGCACTCAAGACTACCGTCGGACCCAGAACAGAGTATTTGTCATTTTAGGATTGGCGGCGACACTTATAGAACTGGAGGAAGGGCTAGAGGAAGTACTACTAGCTTTAAATCTATAACTATATTATATACCGAGTTATATATTACGAAGCTAATTAGACTATTTAGATAATATACGGTTACTATATAGAATTTCACGCGTCTAATTAAGAATATATAGTATAATATCAAAAAACCTTAATAATTTGATTCTAAAATATAGTTATAGAATTATTTCGTAGTATTTAAGAATTCGTTTTCTTTACCCGATTAAATAACTTTATTCAATTTTACCTCTTAATCTTATTTAACTTAATTATAAATAAGAGGTATATTTTAAATTCTATATTCTTAATATAATTATTATTTAACGAGTTCGGTTTATTTTTTAATTTTTTAATTTAATTTTATATCCTCGCTCCTTCTATATTAATAAAAGAATACGAGTTATTGAATTTATAAAATTTTGAATTCTTTATACTCTTCGACTAAAGCCTAGCTAGATTATTTAATAAAATATTCTTTAATTTAAATTTCTTTTTAATATTAAAGACCCTTTTAAATACGAGTAGAAATATAAATAAATATATAATTATAATTCTCAATAAAAATTCTAAATTTATAACGATAATTAATTTTATTAAATTGTAAACAAAATCCTCGATCTAGATTTAAATACCTAGGATAATACGTAATATTATAATAATATATATATTTTTATAGTTAGAATTACTTTTTTATATATAAATAACTAGATACCTACGTAAAACTAAAACTAAATATAATAATAAATATAATTTTCCTATACGTAGTTATCTAAAGCCGGTAGATTATTAGTATTAATATTATAATAATTATTAAATCGACGGTTATATTAATTATATTAATAATTAAAATAGTATTTATAATAAATCTATAAATACTAGAGAGTAAAGAGTTTTAATTCTTAATAAACGACTAGTAAATTAGGAAAATAACGAGGGTATTTCTAATTCCGAAAAATATAATAAAAATCATTATTCTATATATAATATAACGAAACGATATATTTAATCCGAATATAGTAAAGTAGAAATATAATATAAAGATTTTTACTATAATATTAATTATAGCCTATAAAACTAAGATAATTATATAATTTATAATTATAATTAATATTATATTATAAAAGATCTTTAATATTTTATAATTATCTTTAATATTCTCGATATATTTATAGAGTTAATATAAATTTTATATTATCCGCCTTCGCTTATAATAATTTCTACGAATTAAATTTATAATATATTTAAGAATATAAGAATTATTAAAAATAATTATTAATACGAGATTTATAACGAAAGACTTTAATTATTAACCGAATATCTTTTAAAATAGATTATAGATAATATTTATACTAGTAAAGTTATATAATCGTTTAAATATAATTAATAATATTAAATCTCTCTTAATACGATTCGTATAGTAAAAGTAGTAACGACGAGCGCGAGAAATAATTTATCGGGAATAATAATTATAACTCTTAAAGAGTTTATCTCTATAAAGATAAAACTATATTTATATATCTAGTCGGAGGGAGTATAAAATTTACGAAAAATATAAAATAAAATTACGTAGTAATGATTTATAAAGACTAGGTAAAATAATATTAATATTAATACTAAAGCGACGAAATAGGAAAAGATACGGGGATTACTTTAACCTTTATAATAAAACTTTAATTTCGCTACGAGGACGCGTAAATAAAGATATATAAATATATAAATATATTTATTATCGTTTATCTCGTAAGACGTAGAGAGTGAAAGATTTTTTCTATTTATATATACTTATTATAACTTTATTAATAGTATTTATTTTATTAATAATAACTATTTATTACGGGGTAGACTTTAGTAGGAGTATTACAATAAATATCTACTAAGATAGCGGGCTAAGCCCTACCGCTAGCCCTATCGAGACTAGGGTAACTCTAGGATTCTAATATATTAAGGCCAAATCCTCTATAGAATAATTAATATCTTTTATATTATATATTATTATATTAACTCTTTATTAAATAGTAGTAATAGTAATATTAATATAGAACTATACCTCTTCTATATTAGTAAGAACGATTATATTAATTATAAATAGTAAAATAACCCCTAAAACGATTAATATACTCTCTATTAACTACTATATTTAAAATAATTTACTCTATATCGATAGCGAGCCTTATTTATATTATATTTATTTAATACTTCTATACCGTACCCTACTACCTTAAATAAATACTTCTAAACTCTTTATTAAGTTATTAAAATAACTTATTTAGTACTCTTTTCATTCAGGGTATTTATAGTAAATATTAAACTAAATATTTAGAACGTCCCTTTATTTATTTCTCTTTTATTAATATAACTATTTATTTTAGTAAGTTATTTATTAGGTAAACGTCTAGCCTAGTAAATATATTATTAACTATATCTTTTACGCTTCCGTTATAGAAAAAGAATATTAGAATACTAGTCTTTTAATATTACTCTTGTTATTCGCCTAGTATTATTACTTTTAGTATTTATTATTAATTATTACTTTAGTTATTACCCTAGAAGAAGCTTAGCTAAGCCCTACTACGGTTAATTTCATTTTCTATTTATAAGAATTCCTGTTATTAAGTAAATATATCCTAAAATAAATAAAGATTACTTTTAATATTAAACGAGTAGTTACCTAGATAGTTATATAGTTTTCTTATCCTCTTATTAAAGTATCTCTTTAGTATTTATTAAGGAGGGCACGGAAAGCGAAGTAATTTAATAACGATCTTTCGGAGTACGTTAAATTTAAGTGGCCTACTATATAACTACCCTAGGTTATAAATAAGATATTTATAATACTATTTATCGGTACCTTCCGAAGGGATATTAAAGAGCTATATTAATATTTATAAAAGAAGTAACTTTTAGAGGACGAATTTAAAGACGAAGAAACTATAACTCCTCCCGAGCCCGAGTAACCTATTATAGATTCCGAATAAGTAATATAATTTATAGAATCGCTAGAGATTTAGGCCTTTATTATTAAGTTAGTAATTAAAATAAAGAAAGGCCCGGTAGGATTTTAAAATTTATTAAAAGTAAATAACTTAACTAGCTAAAACGGTATTAGTTCTAAAATAAATACCTAGAATAAATTAAAACTCGAAGAGATTAAATTCTTCGACCTTAAGGGCGATAGGAAGGATAACCTATTTATTTTAAAAAAGTATATTATATATAAGAATATTTTCGATTTTAAGGATCGTATTAACGATATAATTAAATAGTACGGCGAAGAGGAAGTACGAAAGTTTTTATTTTTATATTTTAGGAGAGTAGCCCTTAAGTAGTTCTCGAATAAACTAAATATTAATATTAAGGCGTTAATACGTACCTTCGCTAGCCTTAAATAAATAGGTTATTTTATTAAATAATTTAAAATAAAAACGTTAGAAGCTATATATAAACTTCGTTTTAAGAAATATAAATTCGTTTAAATACGTACTAGTAAAACGCCTAGGTAGTATATAAATAAGATATTTAATCTAACTAAAGCCGCCGATATTCCTAGTATATATTAATAAATATTTATAATCTACGATTATATTAACTCTAATTTTAAATCTTTTATTAATCCGCCTAAACCTAGTATCTTATTAAATAAATTCCTTAATTTATTTAACGCTAAGGAAGAAGCCTAGCTAGGAATAATACGAAGTAATAGGACGACTAGGCCTCTACCGCCTCTTAAACTAAAGAGTTTACGGTAAAACTAGTAGAATTAATAATTTAACCGGTTCCGGCTATAATAGAACTAGTTACCTTAAGTTACTTCTTATTAATTTATTAATCCAACTTATTAGAATATACTAAATATCCTTTAAATGTAGTAGTAGCCTCGTTAAATTCAAATACTATTTATTTAGTTATAGATTACTAGTAATAGTACTAGGAATATACTTTTCCCTTCTAGAAATAAGAATCGTTTTAATTTTCAACCGCGTTAAGAAAACCGCGGGCCTATAACCGGTAGTTATAATTTTAATCGTTTCGGGTAATAGTAAATACCCCTTAGATATATAACTATTTACTATAAAACCGAGGTATAAAAGAATTATTCTTAAGAAAATAATATTATAAAGTAATAAATAGAAGAGTAATCCACGCCTAATATTAATTATATTAATAAATAGAGCCAGGATTAATAGTAAAAGAATTACTATAATAAATAAAACGAAATAATTAGTTATTAGGTAACTATTATTAATTCGCCTAAATAAATCGAGTACCGTATTTATAAAGAGTTGTTCTCTTCTAAAAACGTACTATATATATACTTTGGAAATTAAAGTTTAGGTAGGAACCCTACTAAAGCCTCCTACCCTAGATATTTAATTATAAATATTATTTAGAAGAGTAAATAGTCTTTAATAATAAACGAGAATACGGAAACCTATTATTAAATTAAAACGAATAACGAATTACTAAAATAGAAGTTTATTATTAAATTAAACTACGACTCTTCCAAAAATACGGGAATAGGATAAATATTTAGGAAGTACTAGTACACCGGTATTCGGGTCGGCCTAAACTCTAAAATTAAAGTAGAAAAGAATTATAAAGATATTAATTATAGAGTAATTATCGTCGACTGTAAATTTATAATACGTTTTCTTCTAAAAGCTAGAATCCGTACTATAGTAACCCTACTCTAAATTACCGGTATTAGTATTAACCGTTATATTATTTCTAAATATATCGTTACCTCCTTATACTTCCCCGAGAAAGATAAGAGCGGTAATAAAATAATAATCGAAACCGCCTCTAGGGAAGTTTATATTATAGATAATCTTAAAGTAAATATATTTATTAATATAGATATTATGGCCCCTAAAGGGATTAATATATTAATATCTCGATAAATAGTTTATATCGGTAGCTGCGATATAAAGTACCCTATCGACGTTTATTTAAAAGGTGTAAATATAAACCGGCCGGTATATACTACGAAAATAAAAGTTATCCCTCTATAAACTACTATAATTATTAAAGTCTATAAATTTAATTTATTAATACGAGACTACTTTTTTAAACCGGTAGATATTAATTTATATTTCTTTACCGGAATCGTTAATAATAGAATAAGATTAATACTTATAAAGAATGAGACGGATAAGTTCGTTAAGATCCTAAAAAATATAAGGCTTAGTTAGGTACTAAAGGTTTAATTTAATAACTATTATAGTATTACTATAAACGATAACGACGTTCGTAAACTCGTTATACGAAGGCCTCTTTAGGAGTATAAAGAAACTTTTATTAAAAATACTTTTAATAGTACGGTTACCGTTAGTACTAGTTTATTATTTCTTAAATAATCTTTAGAGGGTAAAGAGGTAGAGAACTTAACTAGTTCCCGGCCTTTTATTCTATTAATAGAGGTAATTATTTCGGTAAAAGATAATATCCTCTTAAATAATATTATTATTTATAGTAAATAACCGGAGTTAGTAAAGATTATTAATTAATTCTTTATACTCTAGGTAGAAGGAGGCTTTATTAATATTCTAGAAAACGAATAAATACGTATATTACTTCGCGCCGACTAGGAAGATAAAGTACTTAAAACGGTATATATTTATCCTATAAATAACGAGAGCCGGAAGATTATTAACGAAATCTTTAATAAACTATATATTTAGGGACGGTTTAAATAGACGATATAAATTACTTTATTTAATTTCCTAGTCTTCGTTATTTAAACTATAAAATTAGACGGTACTAAAAAGGGCCGTGCCGTTATTAATATTCGAGATTTAAATATTATAATTATAGTAGACGTCTACTATTTACCTCTATAAAATAATATAATTAACGCCGTTAAGGGTTATCGTTAGATTATTATTATCGACGCGGCTAGTTTCTTCTATTAATAGCGAGTACACTCTAAGGATAAATATAAATTTACTATTATATTTACGCTGCGGAATAGAGAAGGGAAGGGAAGGGAATAACCCCCGCTCTCTTCCCTTCTAGTAGGGAAGGGAGTAGAAGGGAAGAAGTAAGGATTATTAAGGAAGAGAAGAGATTACCTATTATTCTCTTCCTCTCTATTCTCCCTATAGGGCTGCTTTATAAATAGTTTATATATACGCGTATATATACCCTATTGTTACTTTTATATGGGCTATATATACCCCTATATATAACTATATATACGTATATATATACTTTATTACTGTTCTTATGTGGCCTATATATACCTTTATATATAGTTTATTACTATTTCTATATAACCTATATATACCCCTATATCTAGTTTATATATACGTATATATATACCCTATTATTATTTTTATATAGTTTATATATACCCCTATATATAGCCTATGGCCCCTATATATAGTTTATATATATATATATATATACCTTATTATTATTCTTATATAGTTTATATATACCCCTATATATGACCTATAACTCCTATATATGACTTATATATATATTTATATATAGTTTATATATACGCGTATATATACCCTATTACTACTCTTATATGGTTTATATATACGCGTATACCTTATTACTACCCCTATATATAGCCTATATATACGCGTATATATACTCTATTAAATGGTATAAAGATTAGGATAATTAGGAAAGTGGTTAAAACGCTAAACCTTATATATAATTTAGACTAGCGCAGTAATAGCCTATATATACACGGAGTAATAAATGATATATAGGGGCCATATTTTGAAGTAGTAATAGGCTCATATATAGGCTATATATGAGAGTATATATAAACTATATATAGGGGTATATATAGGTTATATAAGAGTAGTAATAGGGTATATATACGTATATACATAGGCTATATAGGAGTAGTAATGGGGTATATATACGTGTATATATAGGTTATATATAGGAGTCATAGGCTATATATAGGGGTATATATAAACTATATAGGAGTAGTAAATGGGGTATATATACGCGTATATATAACTATATATAGGGGTATATATAGGTCATATAGGAGTAGTAATAGGGTATATATACACGTATATATAGGTTATATATAGGGGTATATATAGCCCATTCTTACCCCTATAAACTATATATAGCTAGTACCAAGAGGCTAGTCTAGATTAGATATAAGGTTTGGCGTTTCTTGACCGTTTTCCTAATTGTCTTAATCTTTATACTACTTAATAGAGGATATATACGCGTATATATAGTTATATATAGGGGTATATACGGGCTATATAGGAGTAGTAATAGGGTATATATAAATATATATATAGGCTATATAGGAGCAGTAATAGGGTATATATACGCGTATATATAACTATATATAAGAGTATATATAGGCCATATAGGAACAGTAATAGGGTATATATACGCGCATATATAGGTCGTATATGAGTATATATATAGGCTATATATAGGAGCCATAGGTTATATATAAGGGTATATATAGGCTATATAAAAGTAGTAATAGGGTATGTATACGCGTATACATAGGCTATATATAGGGGCTATAGGCCATATATAGGGGTATATATAGGCCATATAAGTACGCTGCGGAACAGGGCAGGGATTACCTTCCCTGCTATTCCCTTCCTCCCTGCTCTCCCTATAGGGCTGCCCCATATATGGCCATATATGCGCGCATGCATGCCCCATTGCTGCCCCCATATATGGCCCATGTATGCGCGCATGCATGCCCCACTGCTGCCCCCATATATGGCCCATGTATGCGCGCATGCATGCCCCATTGCTGCTCCCATGTGGCCCATGTATGCGCGCATGCATGCCCCAATGCTGCTCCCATGTGGCCCATATATGCGCCCATGTATGCCCCATTGCTGCTCCCATGTGGCCCATATATACCCCCATATATGGCCATGTATGCGCGTATGCATGCCCTATTGCTGCTCCCATATGGCCCATATATGCGCCCATGTATGCCCCGTTGCTGCTCCCATGTGGCCCATATATGCCCCCATATATGGCCATGTATGCGCGCATGTATCCTCCATTAAGTGGTACAAAGATTAGGACAATTAGGAAAGCGGTCAAGAAACGCCAAGCCTTATGTCTGATCTGGACTAGCCTCTTGGCACTAGCTATATATAGCTTATAGGGGTAAGAATGGGCCATGTATGCCCCCATATATGGCCATGTATGCGCGCATGCATGCCCCATTGCTGCTCCCATGTGGCCCATGTATGCGCGCATGCATGCCCCATTGCTGCTCCCATGTGGGCCATGTATGCCCCCATATATGGCCATGTATGCGCGCATGCATGCCCCATTGCTGCTCCCATGTGGCCCATGTATGCCCCTATATATGGCCCATTGCTGCTCCCATGTGACCCATGTATGCCCCCATACATGGCCCATGTATGCTCTCATAAATAGCCCATGTATGAGCCCATTACTGCTTCAAAATATGGCCCCTGCATATCGCTCATTGCTCCGCGCATGCATGGGCTATTACTGCGCTAGTCCAAATTAGGTATAAGGCTTGGCGTTTTAACCGCTTTCCTAATTGTCCTAATCTTTGTACCACTTAATGGAGCATATATGCGCGTATATATAGGCCATATATGGGGGCAGCAATGGGGCATGCGCGCATACATAGGCCATATGGGAGCAGCAATGGGGCATGCATGCGCGCATACATGGGCCATATATGGGAGCCATGGGCCATATATGGGAGCCATGGGCCATATATGGGGGCATACATGGGCCACATGGGAGCAGCAATGGGGCATGCATGCGCGCATACATGGGCCATACATGGCCGCATGGGAGCAGCAATGGGGCATGTATGGGCGCATACATGGGCCATATATGGGAGCACATATGGGTCACATGGGAGCAGCAATGGGGCATGCATGCGCGCATACATGGGCCATATATGGGAGCCATGGGCCATATATGGGGGCATACATGGGCCACATGGGAGCAGCAATGGGGCATGCATGCGCGCATACATGGGCCATATATGGCCGCATGGGAGCAGCAATGGGGCATGTATGGGCGCATACATGGGCCATATATGGGAGCCATGGGCCATATATGGGGGCATACATGGGCCACATGGGAGCAGCAATGGGCCATATATAGGGGCATACATGGGCCACATGGGAGCAGCAATGGGGCATGCATGCGCGCATACATGGCCATATATGGGGGCATACATGGCCCACATGGGAGCAGCAATAGGGCATGTATGCGCGCATACATGGGCCATTTATGGGGCAGCCCTATAGGGAGAGCAGGGAGGAAGGGAACAGTAGGTAATCCCTTCCCTTCCCTGGCAGTCCCTGCCCCTTCCCTTCCGCTCCCTTCCCTGCTAGAAGGGAAGGGAGTGGGGGTTATTCCCTTCCCTTCCCTTCCCTGTTCCGCAGCGTACATATAAGAGTAGTAATAGGTTATATATAAAGGTATACATAGGCCACATAGGAGCAGTAATAGGGTATATATATACGTATATATAACTATATATAGGGGTATACATAGCCCATATAAGAGTAGTAATAAGGTATATATACGCGCATATATAGGCCATTTATAGGGCAGCCCTATAAGGAGAGTAGAGAGGAAGGGAATAATAAAGAATCCCTTCCCTTCCCTAGATTAGGGAAGGGAATTACTTTAGGTTTATCCCTTCCCTTCCCTACCCCTTCCTCTAGGGAAGGGAAGGGAAGGAAAGGTAATCCCTACTCTATTCCGTAGCGTAATTATATTATACCGCGGCCAAGAGACTTTTAATATTATAGTAATGAGATTTAAAAACTCGCCTACGTATATATAGTAGTAAATAGACTAGATTCTATATATCTATAAGGTATTCGCCCGAGTATATATCGATAATATTATAATATTCTTTTAGACCCTCGAGGATTATATTTAATACCTATATATAATATTTTCTTTATTCGTTAAATTTAATATTTTAATTAACCCTAAAAAGGTGTTTATCGGTTATCCGTTAATTATATTATTTAGTTAGAAAGTTAACTCGTTCGGGCTATTAACTTCTAAAGAAAAGTTTATAATTATTAAATAACTAGTTTACCTTTAAATACTAGTAGTATTTAAAATATACCTAAAAATAACTAGTTAGTTAAGAGATTATATTAAAGATTATATTACTTTAACTAGGCCTTTATAAAATAAGAAAACCGCGTTATTAAATAAAATACCCCCTACTAGCGTTTAGCGATAGGAATATATTAAGAAGACTAGTTTTAAAATACCTTCCCTATAGGAGATCCGTTTATTTGAAACCATTTAGAATACCCTTTCTAAATCTTTTTTTTAATATTATTTCGATGATAAAAAGGAATTATTTATCGACTTTAATACTAGTAAGGAATTCGGTTATAAAGTTATAATTTATTATATTATAGGAGAGCTAAAAGACCTCTATCCCGATTAAAAGTAAATTTAATCTATCCTTTTCTTTAGCGGACTCTTTAAGGATATAGAAATATATTATTAATTTACTAAAATAAAACTAGTAGGAATAGTATAAGTATTTATTAAAATTAAATATATAATCGAATTAGCCCCGAAGATAGTCGTTTATATTAATTATAAAGCTGCGTTTAGTATAATTAAATAAATAAATATAACTACCTTATCTATAGTAAAGACTAATTTATATATTATACGGGCCTTAGATTATATTTAGTATTTTTAAAATATAAAGATCCGTTATAAACCTAGTATTAAATATATAGTACTAGATACTCTATCCCGACTATATTAGAAGGACGTAGTTAGGGACTTTTTAAAAGACGAGCTAGATATATTTTAAGTATATATATATAAGGTCTATATACTAGTAGAAATAAATATATAGTTTAAATAAGAATTACTTTAAGGGTACTAGAATAACGACTTTTAAATTAAAATAAATTATATATTTAATTATAACGTAGAAACTAGCGAGGACGCCGTAGATCTTCCGTTTTCGAAGGGGGGTAACGGTTTAATATAATATACTAATAATTTAACTACTAATCGCGTATATATACTAGAGCGCCTATATATACCTTTTTTATATATTAAAGTTTTATTTAATATCGTATATTATAGTTTATATATAGGAAGATATAAATATTATAAAATAATAACTAGGTATTAATATATATATAAACTAGATAAAAAGCTAGGGGAGTATTTACGATATTATTTATAATATTAATTATTCGATACTCCTAGGTATAAACTTTATAGAGTATTATAATTTATTCTTATACCGCTCTCTCCTTTTTATACGATTTTTATCGATTTTATCCTAGCCTTACCCCTTTCGTAGGAAGGATTCGATAATATTATAATTATTATATATAAATTTTCCCGAAAAGTTACGGCGATTCTAGGAAAATTAATATAGAAGATAAAGTAATAAATAGATATACTTTTACGTCGTTTATATTTAATAAACTAAGGTATTCCGAAGGCTATTCTTTCCGACCGCGACCGTAAATTTATAAATACTTTATAGAAGGTTTTATTTAATAAACTTAAAGTAAATTTAATATTTTTTACTACCTATTATCTATAAACGGATAAATTAAGCGGGCGTATAAATTAAACTATTAAAATTATATTACGATTCTAGATCGCTACTTTATAAAACTCTAAAGCCTAGGAAGAAGTACTATTTTTTATAATTATATAATATAATAATACGTTTTCTTAGCCTATTAATTATACCCTAAATAAAGTAGTTTTCGGTTTCACCGTTAATAACGCGTTAGACCTAGGAAGTTAGGAGAATAATATTTTATTAAAGGAGTTAATATATATTTAAACTTCGAATATAATTACCTTTATTTAAATATATAATAAAGAGTATTATAATTGTATTTATTACCCTTAATACTTCCGTAAAGATAACTAGGTCTTACTACGTTTATATAAAGATTATAATATTCCGGTAAATAAATTTACGGGTCGTAAATACGGTTAATAAATAACTAGTTTATTTAAGGTTTTTAACTATATCGGTAGACTTATATACCGCCTTAATATCCCGGAAAATTAGAAGATTTATAATATATTTTTAATAATATAGTTAGAGTAGTATCTACTACCGGATTAAGACTCTTTTAAACGTTTATAACCTATTAACCCTAGAGTAATAGAAACCGAGCGAGACGATTTAGAGTTAGAATAGGAATTAAAGCGTATCCTTAATAACCGTATTATTAAAAAGAGGAAGGGTTACGCTACCGAATACTTCTTATCCTAGAAAGGCTAAGGATCTATATAGGACCGTTAGATAAATACTAAAAATATTTTCACGGACGAATTTATTAAGGAATATAAATAATAGGCTAGATATTAAACTAAAGTCTTCTTCTAGGATCGATAACTTTAGAAATATAATTATACTTCTCTTTTATATTATCGCTCTTTACTTATCTTTACTAGGAAATAATTATTATATTAAATCTACTTATCGAGCTCTATTTAGAGTATAGGTACTACGATAATATTAAAGAGATATTATACCGAGAACCGGTAAAACTACTTCTTAATAATTTTAAATTATTCGCCTAGTCGTACGTAGAGCTATATGGCCCGAATATCCTAATATAATATTACCTATATACTCTTTTATATAGATTTAGGTATATACCCCTCGTTATTATTACTTCTTAACTAAATAGTATACTTATATAGAAAAGAGTTTCGGATAATATAAAAATTATATAATTATTCAACCGAATCGGGACTAGCTCCGCGCTAAAATAATTTTAATTCTAAAAGTACCGTTAAACGACTTTTACCTAGATCTGGCCTAGATCTAGCCTAGATTTACACTAAGACTTTATTTTATTAATATATACTTAAGGCCCTAGTCCTTTAGTACTAATACTTTTATAACGTTATACGTATACACCTCTATTTTATTAATATTATAACTCTTATTGTTAGTTATTTATATTATCTTTATACCTCCCTATCGCTTTACCTCGTTATCGCGATTTTAATACTAAACTTTACGGCTCTACGCTAAACTTTAAGGCTCTACGGGCCTACCCGTAATCGGTCGATAATTTAGAATATATACTATTTACTTGTTTACTTTTATATATAGACGTTATTTACGTTATTACTGGCGATACCCTATATAAGCGTATTAACGAGGGCGTTAACTTCTTTCTTTTAAATTAAGTAATCTATTACGGGGTAGACTTTAGTAGGAGTATTACTATAAATATCTATTAAAATAGCGGGCTGAGCCCTACCGCTAGCTCTATCGGGACTAAGGTAACTCTAGGATTCTAATATATCAGGGCCAAATCCTCTATAGAATAATTAATATCTTTTATACTACTTACTATTATACTAACCCCGTGTCACTATTATTAATATATATAACTAGTAATTTCAGCTCCGCGATTCTCTACTTTACTCTATACTATTATAATTTTATAGGATTTAGTAAATTATATTTATTTATATAATTAAGCGCCCGTTTTTATTATTTCGGTACGATCTTTATTTTTAAATTTAAGAGGATTAACGTTTTAACCTCTAATATACTAGAAATATTATTATTAATTAGAGGTATTTTATCTTAAACGACGGTATAATAACTCGGTTTTATTAATTTCTTGTTATAACTCCCCTACCTCGTAATTTTTATAAAATATAAATCTTAGTATTAATTATATCGTATTTTAATAATAAAAATACCCTAGTATATTATTTCTTTATTATTTCTTTATTAGTTTATAGTAGGTAGTAATATTAATATTTATTTTTTAAAAGTATTTAAAAGTATTTATTTATTATCGATAAATTTTTTAATCTAAATATCTAGACTATTTATATTATATTATTTTTAAATCTAGTTATATTTATTTAATACTATTAAAACTTACGAATTCGAGATATATATCTAATTAATCGAAATCGTGCTTTATTAAAGAAAAAGGCTAGGAATTTAAATTAATATTAACTTTTTTAAATAATACTTTATAATCGCGTAATATATATATAATCCGTAATACGAGTTTTTTATACTATAAACTTTATCTCGCCGGATAGTATCTTTTTAATTAATAGTATATTTATTACTATTTAATTCGTATTATATACTACGTGCGGTCGAAAAGGAGTAAAGATATTATTAATTATAAATAGTTTATTATCGAAGAAAGAAGATTTATTAACTCCGATATCGATTATAAAATAAATAAATAACTATATAATCTTTTAAATTAATTCCGTGAAATAAAGAGATAGTATTTTCGATATTAAAATATATTATTTCTCTTAAATATATTCTTATATCTTATTTATCGGAAATATATATCGATACTTTTTATTAAAGTTATTTATTATAATTTTAATAAACTCCGGTAAACCCTCTACGATATATATATATTAAATATAATTTAGTAGATAGTTCCAAATTTAAAAATATTATTTTTATTAAATATTATATAATTAAAATAATATTAGAGTAGAATATAAAGGGTATATAATAGAGGAATTAATAAAGTAATATAATTTTAGGTTATTATATAAAGGGTAATCTTTAATTAGAAAATACTTTTTATTTTCTCGGATATTTTACTTTTAAAAGTAATACCTCGCTATATAATATAGTTAGTATAAATATATTAAAAATAAGTTTATAAAAGCTAGTAGATATAAAATACTAACTATTTATTATAATTACTAAATTAGTACGAATTAAACCTCGATTATTTAATATCTTTTTTATTATATCTTCGAAGTCGACGATAATAGAGTTATTTATATATTTAATATTCTTTATAGATTTTCTTTAATTATAAACTACTTTCTCGTTCCTACTCGATTTTAATAATAGAGTAGTAAAATACTTTCTAACTCGATATATATATTAACCGATTAAATTTATTAATAACTTTAAGATTTTTATTAAAGAACTATATACTAAAATATATAATAATATATAATAATTCTTTTAGGAGATTATAAATATTTATAAAAATATAAAAATATATTATAATAATAATACTAGTTATTTAACTCTTTTATATAGATAATAAATACTACTCTAAAATAATAACGTAGTATTTAAGGCGTTTAATAATAATACTTTATATTAAATTCGTAAAAGAACTATTAACCCAAATATAGAAATTAGTTACTATTATATAAAAGGGTAAACCGGAGATAAGAACGAATAATAATAATATTAAACTTCGATATCGATATTTTAATATTATACTCTATAAAGATTTTGAAAATATTAATAATTATATAGGAACTATAGTAAAATTAAGGTAATTCTTTAATATTAAATTAAGATTTTTAAATTTACTCTTTAAAGGAGTAATAATATAAGTTTATAGAAATAAATAATTAAAATTATAAAATTATAAAATTTAGTTCGTTTTATCTTAATTACTATTTATAGACTTTAAATATTATAGATATAAATTAAAATATTATATTATATATTTTAAAACTTTAATTAAAGTCGGAGCTTCGGCCTCCGCTTTATTATATCTCGTTAATAACTTCGTTATTTAAGTTAGGGTTAGAGTTATTAAATAAAAATATATTTCACTATTATATAACTTTATTAATTTTCTTTACTATATCCTTGAGGGTGTAAAAACTCAGGTTCGTTCGATTAATTATAGAGTATAATATATATATAATACGGTCCGTAGATTAACCTATTAAAGGATAGAGTAATATCTAGTATTATTATTATTAACTATAAATATATAAGAGATATTATTATTATTTAAGAAGTTTTAATATAAGTTAAATAACTCCGAGTTAAAGAGATTAAATAATATTATTAATTAACTTAATACTACGGTAACTCGTTTAATTAATTTATCGACGGTATCCGCGATAAGATCGCCTATCTTTTAAATATATATAAAGAATAAGTTTATACGAATTTTAATAGAGATAGCGGCGCCGTTTAATTATAATTTATAAAATAAATCCCTATACTCAATAACTAATTACCGTTTTTATTATCGAATAAATTATTATCGAATAATATTATTCTAGACTAATTTATATATATTAGGTTCTATATAATAACTCTATATATTATTAGTATTTAAATAGAATCTCCGATATATTCTAACCTTGATAAACTTAATATTTAACTAGAAAAAAAAAGAATCTCGTTAATATAATACTATAATATTATCTAATATATATAGAATAAGATAACTAATTACTAGTAACTATTTATAGGCTAGTTATATATAATATTTAAAATATTAGAATAATAATAAATAAATTACGGAGAAAAAGATACCGCCTAAATATTAATTATATAAAGATTCTCTACTAATAAAATATTTCCTCTTTTAATAATTTCAAAAAATACGTATATAACGCCCCCGTAAAAGAATTTATATATACTATTATTAATAAGTAATTTCGTATATTTATAGAGATTTTAATATAATTTTAGAGTACCTTTAATCCTAAAGAGTCCTTTTAAATAAATTTTTAATTAATTATTTAATAGGTTTATCTCGGAGATATAAGAATAAAACCTATATTCTATTTAAATAGTATATCTATATATTTAAAAAAAGAGGTATATTTTATAAGTTTTTATTATTATTTATACTAGGAGTATTTACTCCGTTAAATATAAATTATATACTTTATATTTAGTATATTAAATAGTCCTCTTAATATAAAGTAATAATAAATATACTAAAAGTTTTTATAATAGTCGTTATTATCTTAAGAAATTTATAACTATAATTATTAATTTAAGAGTATTTATTTATAAAATAATAATATATTATATATACCTACGCCCTATTAAAAATACTAATATATTATATATACCTACGCTCCGCTTTCTCTATAATATTATTATTTATCGATATAGAGTTATAACTTTAATATCGTAGAATTCTAATTTCTAATAGTCCTATATCGAGTTAATATTCCTCTATATTATTAGAATTTTTAGAGATTAGTTTTATTATTAAATCTAGAATTTAAAAACTATCTAGTAATAAACCCCGTAATTATTTTATATTTTCAATATTATTACTAAGCCGCTAGCTCTACGCTAACGACTTTAAATATTATAATTTTAATCTTTTAATCTTTTTAAAGAAAAGACTTATTATTATTATATTATTAAATTTAACCTCGGAATAATTTAAAGAATTTAAAATTAATAATATTAATTAAACCGTCTCCGATAATCCCCGTTATAAAGATAGTAATGAAATCGGAGGTATTATTACCCCCGGAAATTTGTTTTTAAAAGTATAGTTTAAAATTATTAAAAAAGAAAATTATCGCTTAAAATAATAACGAGAGTTAAAGATATTATAGATTTAAAATTGAAAACTATATAATCTTATTACTTTTACGCCCGTTAACGGAGTATTAATAGAATTTATTATTTTTAATAAAGGTCCCCTAATTATTATACCTATTAAGAGAATAATAATAAATTTAATTATATTTAATAAGGATATTCTTATTAGAGCGCAAAAACTATATTTTAATAAAATACGTTTTTATAAAGATATAAAAGAAGGTAAATATTTATACTAATTCCGCGACGTTAATACTAAATTTTTAATTAGTCTTAAATATTTTACTACTAATTATTTAAAAATTATATATTATATAAATATCAAGGGACGGGATTTATATTTAGATATTTATTAAATTATAAATTAAATTTATTAAACTATAATTTAATTATAATATAAAAGTAGGTTAAAATAAAAGACAAAGAACGAAAATTAAGATAGATTTAATTATTATTTAATTAAAAACTAGTATATAAAGTATTTATTTATTTCTTTTCCCGACTATATTAAGATAGAAATAAGAAAACTAGTGTAAACTTAAATTAAATCTAAAATAAATTAAACTAGGTTAAAATAAGTAAAATTATATTATAATAATAATACCTTCTTTAAGGTCGAGCTCCTACGAGATAAATAAATAATTAATTTAATTAATTAGATTTTATAACCCTAAATCTTATTTAGAGTTACGAAATAATTAAGATAAAAACGCGTCGAAGTATTCGAGCCACCGATAGTAACGAATAAAAAATAAAGCGGGGAATAAACGGCGGTATATAAATAAAACTAGGCGTTAATATTATTATCTATAAATAATAAGGGCGGGGCTAGGCCATAGGGTATTATCTATTTATATAATAATATAAAATATCGGTCGAAGCCGATATAGAATAATAACTAAAGGGATAATAACGAATAAAGAATAAACTATAAAATAAACGGGAGTTAAGTTTTTAAAAATCGGATTAAAATAAAGATAATAGAGGTTCTTTATATTAATATCTTTAAATAATATATAGTAATTCGTAGAGGCCCGCGGCGCTAGGATTCGAGATATAATATTTATTAATAAATTATTAATAACGAGTAAAGTAATAGAAGGGTTCCTATATAACGACGTAATCTTTTTAATTAATATAGTATTTTAATAAAAGTAGACTATAACGGCGATTATATTTAGAATTTAAAATACTATTAATATACTATTTATATTAATTATCTTCGGTAATTATAGGCTCTCGAATAGGCTAGATTTATCTAAATAAAAAATTATTAATTATTAATTATAATAAATTAATAGAAAATCTAACTTAATTATAAAAGAATTATCGAAAACTTTAAAGATTTAAAAGGGGCCGATATTATAATTATCGAGTTTAATTAAAAAATATATAATATTTAAATTCTTAATATTTAATTATATTTAGTCGTTTATTATATATTTAAATATAGGCGCCTTCGTTAATTAACCGAGAATTTAAAAATAATTTAAATAATAAATATTTTATCGCGGAGGTAGTTATTTAAGGTTTCTATTTATATTACGAATTTATTCATAATAATTAAATAAATACGGGCTTAAACGGTAAAATCTTAAAATATAAATTTAATAGGCTCGAAGTTAATATATAAATATTAATTATAATTAATTAAAAAAGGCGAGGCTAAAGTATTAGAAGAATTAATATTATTATTAGAAAACTCCGCTCTAAGGAGTTATTTCACCTAATTATCTTATATATAACTAATATATATACGGAGGTAGTATTTTATTATAATATTAAATTACTCGGTTTAATTATCCGTCGAAAGATAGTATCTAGTAAATATATATTAATCGATTTTAAAACACTTATATAAAATCTCTTAAAACTCCGATATAAATTAAGATTTTTAATTCGAAATGAAAATATCTAGTAGTTTATAAAGCTTCTATATATTCTAGTAGAAAGCGTCGTAGGCTTCGTCTACTTTTATCGATATAATTAGTACTAGGTATCGTATCTTAATTAAACGGTCTATAAAAACTAAGATATATTAATAAATAATTCCTATAAAGATATAAAATAGTAAGGGACCTATATTATTTATTAAAATATCTTTCTAACGTCGTTACGGGGGCGGTAATAAACGTAACTATTTTTAAATATATTAACGGGAAGATTTAGTTCTTCGGTATATATAATAATTCTTAACGAATTATTAAATAATAGTATAAACGTTAGTAGGCTATTAATAAATCTAATTAATTAATTCGTAATATTTAATATAACCTAGGTAATTACCCGCGATATTATTATAAATTAATTAAATTAAACGAAGGCGTAGTTTACTAGAATTCGGAATATATCTTTTTCCTCGGAAATAGAGAACTCTATTTTTATCTTTATATTTAACGAGGGAAATTCCGCTATAATAATATATTTTAGAACGTAGTATTTCTAGGACTCTAAAGGGGAATTAATCGGTTTAACTAATTATATCCTATAATTAATATATCGGGGTATTATATAGGTCTTTATCTAAATTAATAAACTAGTTTCTATTTAATTCGGGTTTATAGGATATAGATAGGGTTTAAAATTTTAAATTAATATCCGTATTAAGGTCTATCGGGGTCGTATAAATTAATATAAGATAGAATTAAAAAGACTAAATAAAAATCTTTAAATCTATTACTAATATAGTTGAAGTAATTAAAACTAAAGCTAGGGTTATTATATTTAGCGATATATTATAAATATAATCTTTAAAGATTTCTATAGTTAGGTTTTTTCTTTTTAATATAATCTAGTATTAATATTAATATTTAGGGTTTAATTTATCCCCCTCTTTAAAAAAGTCTAATAATCGATATATTAATATATTAAATTTACTATCTTCTTTACTAGGCCGGTAAATAATCTTATAATTAGTAAATAATCTTATAATTAGTAAATAATCTTATAATTAAAACGAGATAAAAACTCGCTTTATTTTATTTAACGGCGAGATAACGTCTTAGATAAAATAAAATATTTAAAAGTTTTATAATTAAATATTACCTCGATAAAGAGAGTAAATCCCTCTAGTTTAGAATATTATTCCTCGAACGCACGGACGATTATTATAAACTCTTTATAATAGATTTTACAATTATACTCGGTAGAGTTATACTTCTTTAAAAAGTAAATAATAGGATAAAGAATATTTTAATCGTCGTACTAGGATAAAATACCCTTAGATATATAATTAGATATATTTATTTCTATTATAATTTTATAGTCGGGGTCGAAATAGATTAAAATAATATCGGAGGTAAAAATCTTCTTTAAAGTATTAAAAGTTATTTAATATTTAATATTTTATTTAAAGACGATACCTTTTCTAATTAAAATTATAAATAATATAACGAATTTATTAAATTTATAAATAAAGCGCCGATAAAAGTTAGCGAATCCTAGGAAATTTTAAATATCTTTAATATTAACTAGTTATAGTTAATTTAGGGTAATATCGATTTTCATTAAATTTATTTTAATTTCTTTAATAGTAATAATTAATCCTAAATATATAATTTCTCTAATATAGAAATTATAGTTAATAATATTTATTTAGAGCCCCGCCTCGCGGAGTTTCTAAAGACTATATTTAATATAAATTTTATACTCTTCTTTAATATTATTATAAATTAAAATATCGTCGAGATAAACGGTATAGGTCTCGTCGAGAAATTCACGAAGAGTATTATTAATATAGTATTAGAACGAGGTAGGGTTATTATATAATTTAAATAATATAATAAATTATTTAAATAGGCCGAATCGGGTACGAAATATTATAAATTCTTTATTACCCTTCCTAACGCGGAGGCGATTAAAAAGAAATATAATATTTAATTTAGAAAATACCTTAATATAATTTATTAAAATTTCTAAAATTAGAGGTAAAGAATATTTATTCTTTATAATAATAATATTTAACTCTTAATAATTAATATAAAAATATAGGCCTCCGCTAGGTTTTTTTATAAATAAAATAAAAAATATAATATAAAAATAACTAGCCCGAATAAAATCTTTATTAAAACTTTTATCCGGGTAACGGCGGAGTTCCAGAATCTCGTTATAGTTTATATTATATAAATTAGATAACGGAGGTTATAACCCTTCTTTAAATTTAATAATATAACTATATAATTAATATAAGGGTAAGGTATCAACGTCTTTTTTTAAAAAAATATCTAGGAATTTATAATATCGCGTAGATTATAGGATTGTAGTTAAATTAATATTTTTATTATTTCGGTAAATTTAAAACTTTTTTTAAATAACGACGGAGGTAAAATAAAACTCTTTATTTATTTTAAATATAACTCGGTTCTAGGCTTAATTATAAATACTTAATTTAGAGTTTTAATTAAAGCGGGGTTTAAATTTATAATATCTAGATTTTTAATAAAATTATATATTTAGGGTCGAGATTTCTTTTAAAATATTTAGAAATCGATTAATTTCTATAAATAAAAGATTAAATATAGTTTACTCGTTAAGTTTAATATAATAAATAAATAATCGAGATTTTATCTTATATATATTGAAAATAACTAGGTACTAGGACTTAGAACGAAGCGAGGCTAGATTATAATATTTAATTTCAAATATCTTTCTTTACTTAACGATAATAATAATATAGTCATATTTATTATTATAACTAGTTCTTATAAAAATAAATAACTAGGACTAGGATAAGGAAAACTTTTTTTGAAATCTAGATTTATTATTAATAAATCTAGAATTAGGTTAATTTCTTTTAAATCCTAAATTACTTTATATAAATACTAGGCTAGGCTAGAGACTAGGTTTATTTTTAATAAATTTAGGACTAAATTAACTTTTCTTAAATCGAGGTTTACTTTTTATAAACCTAGAACTAAATATATTATTAATAAATTTAAAACTAGAGTAAAGACGACTTCTTTTAAATCGGGGATTACTTTATATAATTATTAAATAAAATTAGAGACTAGGATTCTTAAATTTAAAAACTTTTTTAGAATATAAAAAAGAATTTATCTTCCGCGAATTTTTTTATAAAACTAGGAATATAGTTTCCTAAATAGAAATATAAAACGAAAATTAAGAAATTATCGGAGAAATTAATAATAATTTTATAATAATAGAGGTATAATAGGCCGATTATAACGAGGTATTAATTAAATTTAATAATAATAAAAAACTATTCGTTTTTAATAATTATAAATATTTAAAATCGTTTCTACGATATAAATAATATATTTTATAATAATAAGTATATTATTAAAGAGTTAAATAATATAAAAATAATAAAGAAAATAAAGGGGTAGATATTAAATATATATAAAATTATAATTAATAAAAAGATAATTTAATATATTAATATTAATTAATATTTTAATTTAAATTCGGGGTTAATTATTTCGTAATTAATAAGAAATAATTATATATTTATTACGAAACGTAGGGTCGGATTTAAAAAACTATATAATAAACTAGAGCGAAAACTTAATTAATAAATTAAATAATATAACCGATAAATAAGAAGATATATATAGGGTTCTAGGTATTTATAATCTTAATATATAACTTTATACTAGGACTATTCTTTTTCCGCGTTTAGGGTAACTCCTTTTATAATACTCTCGTCGTCGTCGATTATAATTATAATACTAGATCGGAGGCTAGTTAATTTAATTAAATAGACCTTTATATTATATTTAAATAATTTATAATAAAAATAAAGTCTTTACTTCTCGTAGATAATTTTAATAACTAGGATTCTTATTTATTTATCTTTAATAATAATTTAAATCGAATCGAGGTTTATTAACTCCTTAAATAAAAAAGTAGGAGTTAATATAATAATATAAATAAAAGTACTCGTTATATTAAAGCGAGTTATAAAGATAGGAATTAATAAAGGTATAATAAACCTCTTTAAAATTTATCCTACTTTAATAGGAGTAATACTCTAGCGAGGTAAATAATATTTAATCTATTAAAATTCTTAATCGATTTCGGAGTATATATAGATATATTTATCGAAGATATATAATTATTAATTATTAATTTTCCTCTAGGAGTTAAAAGCCTATTAAATAATATAATTAATATTATATTTTATAATATTAATGAAAAATTCGTCTTTTATTCGAGAATATTTCTTTTTTTAAATAACGAGGTTAAAGTATTTATTAAAAAGTATAAAACCTTATTTAAATTCCCGGATATAATTCCGAGTATCCTTTTATTTAAAAGGGTTATTATATATTTCCTATAGTTTCTTTTATTAATCGGTAAAAGTAGTTAAGGTATAAAGACTCTTTTTTTAATAATAATTTATTAAATTAAAGACCTTTTTACCGATAATTAATTTAAACTCTATATAAGCGATTTTATTACTATCGGTAGGGTAGTAGTTATAATTAATATATATCTACTATATTAATATTTACTTTTAAATATATAATTTATTTTAGTCCCTTTTAGATTCCGAGATATCTAAGAGTTTTTCGGATTTAGGAGGCGTTCGAGATCGTAAAGAAATAAATTATTAAATATTTAAAAAAGAAGACGAGCGTAGGCCTATAATAATAATAATATTAAGAGTATTTTTATCGAATACCTAGGGCGGGGGCTAAGGTATAATTTAAATTATAATAAATATAATTTAAGTTATTATTTAAACGATAATATAAACTAGGAATTATATATCTAATATAAAAAAAGAAGAAAGAAGTATAAACAAAGATAGAATATCGAATAAGATATTATTTTTAATTTAAATACATAAGTAGTTAAAGGTATTTAGGAAATTAATAAAATTATTCTAAACTTCGACGAGGAGTTATTATATATAGTTTTCGGAGTTAAAGAGTTAATTCTTTATAATAATTATTTTAATACTAGAGAGTACTAGCTAAATAGTTAGTCTTTTATAATATTAAAAAACGAGATTTATATCTAGATATTTATTAAACTATAAATTAGGTTTATTAAACTATAACCTAGATATAATATAGGAGTAGGTTAAGATAAAAGATAAAGAGCGAAAAGTAGAATAGAGTTAACTACTATTTAAATAAAAGTTAATATACGGAGTATTTATTTATTTCCTATCCCGATTATATTAAAATAGAAATAGGGAAACTAGTTTAAATCTAAATTAAATTTAAAATAAATTAAACTAAGTTAAAGTAAATAAAATTATACTATAATAATAAACTCGTTAAAAAGTAACTCTTTAATATAATAATATAAATACTATAATTAGAATAATTTAACTAGTATTATATTTAGTTTTTTTAAAAAGTTTCTTTTTAATTTAATAATAAATCTAGTTAACTACTATCTCCTCGTTTATAAAAAGTAAGAAGAAGCGAAGTAATAATTTAATTAAAAGATATCGTTATTTAAAGCCTATTTTAAAAAGATAAAGAGTTAATTATTTTTATTTTAAAGGAGTATAAAATAAATTTCTTTTTAACTAAATTTAAATCTAAATTTAAAAATAAAATCCTTAATATTAATAATATATTTATTTAAAGAAAAGAGATTCTTATTTAAATTATTATATAAGAAAAGAATCTAGAGTATATATAATTAATTAATAGTTTTAATTCTAATTCGGGTTCCTATTTAAAAAGCCTTAATAAAAGAAAATTTATAATAAATTAAATTATTAAACCTAACGCCGGCGATAGCGCTAAGTAAATATATTTCAAAAAAAAAGTAATAAATATAAAATTAATACTATTAATCTTCGTACGATAAAATTATTTACTAATATTATAGAACGGAAAGTTATATTAAGTCTAAATATCTCGATATAAATAAATTAATTATATACGTCGGCGTAATATTAATAAAAAACGATTAAGCCTAATTTACACCTCGGAAGAAAATTTAGAAAAATAATTAATGAAAATATACTCTTTTATTCTTTCTAAGAATTAGATTACTTTTTAATATAAAATTAAATAACTTATTACTTTAATTACCTCTAGGGTATAAATTAATTTAATTTTATAACGGTTTATTATTAAAAATAATTTAAAATTTAATAATACTATCTTATTATTAACTAAAGTAATTAACGGGTAAAGTATATATTATTATAATATATATTAATTAAACTATTAAATAGTCGATAATTAAAATTAAAGGCGTAAATATAATATTTTATTTTATATTATAAACTTTAAAGATTTAGATATTATTCTAGATATACCCGGGTTATATTAATTAAATATATTAATTAATTTTAAAGTAAATTAATAGCGGGTTAAAATTAGTTCTAGTAATTTATAAATTAAATAACTAATTAAATTCATTAATAACTTTAAGAATAACCGAATATATTCGTAATTATATATATTATAATAACGCGAGGTAGATAGGAAAAACTTCTTAACCTAAAGATTATTAAAGATTATTAAAGATTTTATAAGATTTATAATATTCTTTCTAATAAAAAGGCGAGTACTTTATTTATTTTTAAATAAAGAGACTACGTTATTAAAATAAAAATTAATAAAGAACTACTTTTATTAATAAAATAGTAAACCCGTATTCTATCGAAAAAGACGGAAAAAGCGCTTAGATTTATTTAGTTTATATATAGAAGATTTTGAAACTATTAATTTTACGCGCTAAATAAATAGCCTATATACTTTATTTAAATAAAATAACTACTAACTTTAAATAAATATTCATATAATAAGTTATTCGTATAGTAGGCTCGTATTAGTATTTTAATCTAATAGAATTCAAACTAGACTAGGGCCTAATTATAGTATAATATATAAACCGCCCGTCCCCCGCTTTAATAAAAATATAATCGTCGTCGTTACTTCTAAAATACTTTTAAAGAAACCTAGAGATAGTAGTAATAAAAAACCGTTATTAAAGAAACCCTCTCTTAGGAAATAATACTCGTTTATATTATTAAAAAGTATTATTACCACCGATAAAACTACTTTTATAACTCTTTTATTTATTTAATAAATAAGATTATTTTAATCTCGCTTAAAGTAAACTCCGAGTTATTTAAAGATTTATAATTTAGCTTTAACTCTTTTTAAAACTTTAATATACTTAAAATTTATTATTAAAAAACTAGGTAATAATTTTAAACGGCGAGTTATTAATAAATAGAATACTCTTTAATTTAAAAAGATTTAATTTATACCTCTACTATCTTTAAAAGTTTTTAGAACTCTCTTTTTTATAACTCGAGAGAGTTTCGGTAAATTTATAGGCTAGACGTACTTTTATTTTTATATTATTATTATCGTCGAAGCGTAGTTTATTCCTACGGAGGAAATTATTCGGTAATAAGAATAAAAATAAAGATAAAAATTCTGAGCGAGAAATCTTAATAGTAGTAATAGGAGTAATAATTAAATTTATTATTATTAAAGCCGCTAAGGCTCGTAATATTATTAAGGTTATTACTATTAAAATTATTTATTTAATTACTATTAAAGTTATTATTAAAGTTATTATTATTTAAATTATAATTAAAACTATTAATATTATTATTAAAGTTATAAAAAAATATCGCTTTTAAATTACTTATTTAATTTAATAATATTATTACCTTAAGTATTAACCTCTAGTATTATATAATAAGGAAAATTCTATTAAGGGTATAAAATTAGTAAAGATAAAAAAAAATAAAGATAATAGAGATAGGATAAGGTACTAGGGTAAAGAGTAGATATAAATTATTAATATATTCTAACACGACGAAGACGTCGTAATAAATAAAGGGGACGGGTAATTAAATAAGAAAATATAAAAAAAGTATAAAAATATTAGAAGAATTAATAATAACTATAATAAAGACTATAAAAGATATAGAGTATAGAGAGATATAATAGATAATATACCGCGGGTTATAATTAATATAGATTATATTAAGAATAGTCTTTAATTATATATAAGAATTAATAGAAGAATATATACTCTAACGTGTCTAAATAGAGTCGTTAAAATAAAAGGTCTAAAAATTTAGGGTAAAGAGTATATTTATACTATTAATATAAAACTAGGTTAATATTACCCGTAGAAATATATTTATTCTATCGAGGTATATAGCCGAAACGAACCCCCCTCCCTCTATAATAACGACTAGCGCGAAGGCGAAATAATTAATAATTAAAATAAATAATATTAAGATTAGAGGATAATTTAGGAAGGTAATTAATTTTTAATTAATTAAAATATTCCGGAACGAAGTCTACTCGGTAACGGAGTCGATTATCGGGGTAAAATAAATAACGAGAGGAGATTTTATTCTATATTATATAATAGTAAAAATAAAATAAGAACTAGAGAAAGTAATTAAATAAATAAAGAGTATTAACCCCTCGGCGAGAGTATTAAAATAGATTTATATAATAATAATATATAATATAAAAAAGGAGGCCGTCGATATAAATAATTAAAAAATAGTAATAAAAATATTATAAAAAAATAACTATAAACTATACCCGGGATTAAATATTATAAATTTAAAATAATTAGGGTTCGCTCTTAAACTAGACGAATATAGTTATAAAAAAAAGTATTTAATACTTCTTCTCGAGATCCCGGACCTAGATTTAATAAATAAATTAATAGCGGACAGGTTCCTAAAAAGCGAATAACTACTACTATATAAAAAGTAGAAGAGAATAAATAACCCGAGGTAATATTTTAACTACTAGAGGTACGACTATATAACCCTAGTTTATAAAAACTAATTTAAATACGGGATATATATAGAATTATATTAATTATATAAATATAATACTAAAAGCCCGAAGGAAAAGCGCTACGCGATTTATTCTAGATATTATGAATTTTAAAATAGAGTATACCTAGTTAAGTATAAGAAAATATACCGAATTTAATAAAGATTAGAGAATAAATTTAAATAGTTCGTAATATTATTAAAGATAGTAGCCCTAAACTCCTAGGTATAATTAATTAATAATAAGTTTATACTAGTACCGGCTAGAGGCGCGAGGAAGAGGAAAATAATAATAAATATAATTAATAAAGTCTAAAATACTATTATTATACCAAGGAAAATAAGGAGACCGAGATAAAATAATAAATTAATAATAATATTTAGATAAATAGTTCTTTAAGTCTTAAATAACCTCCTAGAAATAATATTCAATTAATTAAATAAAAACCGGCTAGAATTAATATTACTAAATAACTAGAAAATAGATAAGGAATTTAGGGATATAATATTAATATATAATAAATTATAGTATTTAATTTAGAGTCGTATAATATAATATTAAAAAGAAATCGAAGTTAATAATAAAGTTACTCTAAAACGAGTAAATTAAAAATATCGATATTTTAATTATTTAAAAACCTAGTTAGAACCCTACTATCTAGGCGCTATATAATAATAATATTAATTATTTCTACGTAGTATATAAGGGAGGCCTAGAGATTTATATATATTTCTATATAAATAAAAAAATCGATATAAATAATTAAGAGTTAGTTTATTATAAAGGCGACCTATACTTTATAAAGATTATATTAAAAGGGCGAAGGAATAAAAAAGAATCTCGGTCGAATAAAATCGGGGAAGAAGAGGTTATTAATTAAAGAATCCTTTATTATAAAGAGGTATAGATCTATAATATATATAATCTATTATTAATATAGTATACCTCGACTAATAGTTTATTAATATTATTATTATTAAAGGAGGCGCTAGCGGAGGAAGGCGAATATATCTTTTTAAAAGATTTTAACCTCTATTAAATTCTACCTAAATTATTATTAAAGGTAAATTAATAAAAACCCCGGTTATTAAAATTATCTACGAGAAATAGAGGCTTTACTTCTATTATAAATCGTTTAGGTATAATATAAAAGTTTATTTAATTAAATTAGCCAGCCTCCGATCTAGTATTATAATTATTATCGACGACGACGAGAGCGTTATAGGAGGAGTTATTTTAGACGCGGGAAAAGAATAATCCCGGTATAAAGTCGTATATTAAGATTATAGGTACCTAGAACCCTATATATATTTTCTTACTTATCGATTATATCGTTTAATTTACTTTCGTTATTAATTAATTTTTCGTTTAAGGTTATTATATAGCTTTCTAAAACCGACCCTACTTTTTATTATTAACATATAGTTATTTTTTATTAACTACGGAATAATTAGTCCCGAATTTAAATTAAAACTTTAATTAATATTAATATATTTAGTTATCTTTTTATCGATTATAATTTTATATATATTTAATATCTACCTCTTTATTTCCTTCGTTATTTTAATATTATCCGACTCTTTAATAGTATACCTACCGTTATAGGACGTATTATTTATATCGTAGAAACGATTTTAAATATTTATAATTATTAAAAACGAATAATCTTCTTTATTATTAAATTTAATTAATACCCCGTTATAATCGGCTTATATCTACAAAAGTATAGAGTAGGCTTTGAGCGCTCTAAGCGCTCGTAAACCGGTTAAGCCGGTTTAAGTAGGGTAATATTATATCTTAACTCCCGAGCGCTATTAATTAATTTAAATATAATTAAGAATCTAGCTCGCTTCTAAGAATACTTCTAACTCGCGAGAATATTTAAAACTCGTATACTTAATTTATAATTTATATATAATGATTACTAGAAGTACTTTCCTTAATATTTTATTTAATATAATTCTATTAATCGATTGAAGGTCTTTTTAGGATAATTTAACCTATATTACTTTTCTATTTTAGATATAACTTTATAGTTAACGCGAAACTTTAATATAAATAAAATTCTTATTTTAAATTTATATTAGGGTTAATAATAATTTATACTCTCTTTTAATTTCTATTACTATTACTTTATTTATATTCTTTAATATAAGAAATATATAAATCTATATATTAGATCTTTTCTTATAGATATATTATTATAGTGACGGTAATTTCTAGTTACGTTTAGAACCCCGGGTAGCTTTAATAATTTTAATTATTAATATATATTTTAAAAATTTCTGAAAATCTTAGTTATTATCGAATATAGTCTAAGCTAGTAGTTAGTACTATATCCTCTCGTCCTTTTTCACTTTATATTTTACTTTAAATTTAATATATATAATATTTAAATATAAAGTATCTTCTCTCCTATCGAATCGAAGTATAAAATCTATTAGATTTAATATATTTTTTAACTCTTTATCCCGCGTTATTAAATTATTAATAGTTACTTTTATCTAATAAAAGTTAATATATATAGTATAATATAGTAATAAGCGAATATAACTTCGTTATAGGCGGTTACGTACCTCTTCTATATAATTAGTTATAGGCGACTATAATAGTCGACTAGTAAAAGTATTAGTCTAACTTTTATTTATAACCTAGTATCTTATTTTAGCTAGTTATTTCTACGAAAAAGAGATTATTATTATTTTTTACGATAGTTTTCCTTTCTTTTTACTCTAGTTTTTATTTATTTAATATTCCCGTTAATAGGCTAGATAGTATACGAAGAGAGTAATATTATTATATTCGATAGTTACTTTTACTCGTTACTACTCCTAACGTTTATTTAATATCTATATTAATAAATTATAGACTATACGGTCGACGAGTATTACTATATCTGGTTTATTTATTATTTCTTATCCTATATTATCCAGATTATCCTATATACTATTATTTTCGTTAATAGTATTCTTTTAATATACGCTATCTTTATTATTATTATCGCTAGGTATTTATAAGAAGTTAGTAAAGAAATAAGATTAAATAAAATTTACGAATTCATTATATCCTACCCTTCTTTATTTGTATCCTTATTAAATAAATTATAATTATCCTCCTTTTTAGAGGAATCCCGGATTATTTTAATATTATATTTATCCTCCTATAATATATAATTAATTTATATCTTAATCTTCTACTATAGTACTCGTGGGATTAATTCGCGGTATTCGGGTCTAAATCCTTCCTAACCCCTTTATATATCTTCGTATATTTCTATATATAGAATATTAGCGTTAACTAAAAGGATCGGAACTGCTAGAATGAATAATATATTTTTAATTTACTCGCCTTAAAACGCTATCGTCCTCCTAAAACCAAATTCATAGTCTTTTATTATAATATATATTATTAAATATATTAAATAAAGCGTCTTAACTCGAATTAGTTCGAATATATACTTCGTTATATTCTTTATCCTTAATACGTCTACCCCTTTTAAGAAGAATAAAGAAATATATACTTTTATTATAATTTTATTTAGGAACTTATATTTACCTCTCGGCTAGTTACTATATAAATATAATTAATAAAGTAGTAGTTACTAATATTAATTATAATAGGTTTATATATAATTATTATTATAATTAATTATTTATAACTTCCGAGTTAAAAGTCCTCGTATAGTTTCCGCTATATCTCTTCTAAAAATATAATAATTCTAGATATATTCGCGGATCTTTTTTATTATCCGAATCCTCTTCTCGCTAATTAAGTCTAGTAGTTAATATAAGCGTTAATATATATCGATAATATATTAAATTAGTAACGCGTTACCTTTCTTACTTTATTTAATATAAAGATATTATTAACGTCTTTATTAAACTCTCTTTTTTTAATTATCCTATTTTTAACCTAAGTTATATTTACTTTATAAAATTATCGAGTTTAAGTTTTATTTTAAGGTCCGCCTATAATCCGTAGTTATTATTTTTTTATCCTATAAAAATAATATTTAAAAGGTACGGAAATATATTTAATAAAATAACCTCGTAGCCCGCGGTATTATATATTAAAGTATCTCGCCGCTTTATTCCTACCTAAAGATATTATATTTTATCTTTACGGAAATCGTAAAATTTAACCTCCTAAGAGTATTTTTATTTATTATAATATTTATATCCTAGTTAACTCGACTTATAGGCGGATAAAGATAATTAATTATTACTAGGGCGGGAGCTTTCGGACCGGAGTAATAAAAGAATAAAATTATTAATAAAGCGTATATACTCTTTAAATAAACGCGCTCCTTTATATATAAAGTAACTATTATTATATAAAGAGGGCGTTATATAGGTCGAGATATAATAACCGCGTAAAGAAAATACGGGAGGCTATATTAATTTAGGTTAATAAAGTATTAATTTAGATTTATTTATAAACCTACCCCCCGATATACTCGCGATAGTAAAAATATAATATTACGGTATTAATTATATATCCGATCCTCTCGTAGTCTTTTTTAAGGTCGCGACGGGTCGATAATCTCGCTTTCTTTATTTTTAAATTCGTCCTCGTCTCCGTCTTTAATAATTATATTTAACTTCGTTTATAGATAACCGTCGTCTTTTAAACATATTTACTCTTAATTCGATTTTTAGTAATTAGGATAACGAATCGATAAAATAATATTTAATTTAATAGTTAAGATTTTTAGCCGTTTTATACTATAAAAAATAGACTAAGAAATAGATATTATAGGATATATTTAAGATTTAAGGCGCGATAACTAGGTATAAAAACGATTTTAATAATATAATTTATAAAAAAGAGTACTCTAAGAGGAAATTAAAATAAAAGATTATTTAATATATTTATTCGCGTTTAAATTAGAGCTAGCCTAATTTATTTTAAATTTAAACTAGATAAAATTATTATATTAAGACTAGATTTATAGTTTTTATAATACTAACGAAAGTATTTTAGATTAAATATAAACTAATTAAGATTAATTTAAGAATAATTATCTATATATATTTAATAAAATAGGAGAGGATAAATATAATTATACTTTATTAGTTTTTTTTTATAAAACGATCTGCGGCCCGAATCCCCTTAAATAAGAAATCTTAATTATAAATAATATTATATTAATCCTAATTAACGAAATTATTTATATAGAATATTATTTTCTCCCTACTTATAGGTACTAAATAAGTATTATAAAGGATATTATATATTTTAAAAAACCGCCTAGAACCTAAAATTTAAAAATTAATTACTTTACTTTTAAGGATAGCCTCGACTTCGAATATATTATAAACGGGGTCGACTTCGTTATTATTTCGCTACCGGAGTATTTTAATAAAGGTATTAATATACGTCGTTAATCTACCCTTTTTATTATACCTTTTAATATTAATTATAATAATAATAATTTTAAATTATTTTAATTCTCTCTTAAATTCCTCGTTTTCCTCTTTAACTCGGTCGTCGTTAGCGGGATCCGATTATATTTATATATAATCTTAACGGCTTTTAAACGTATCTCGCTAACTAAGTATATATCGAATTATAAACTTTTTTAAATACTTAATATTACTCCTATCTTTACTATTAGGGGTTTAATAAATTACCGAAATATATATACCGATATAATATTCTTTTATCTAGGATAGGTTTTATTTACGTCGAATTATATTAATTAAATCGCGTTTAATACCGTCTAGTTTCTTATAATTCTTTTAAATAAATATAATAAGAGTATCGATAAAATCGCCGGATTTAATTTTTTATATCGTTACTATTTATTTAGTTTACTATTATTATCGCCGATTAAGGTCTTATCGGGTTATATATTCGACGTCGAGACCTTCTTTAAACGGGTCCTATATAGACTTTATACGCGTTAGTTATATAATATAAGTATTTAATATTACTTTAGTAATAATATACCTTCGGTTATCACGAAAATCTAAAAGATCCTATATAACTAGTATATTAATTTGATAAATATTATATTTTAGGATTTAGGTCTCGAATCCTTTATTTTTATTAATTCTAATATAAAATTCTTTTAATAAGAATTTATAAGTTATTTCGTTATAATAAATATCGTAGTTTTATATACTTTTATAAAGCCGAATAAAGTCTTTATAATAAATAATACCGTATATTTTAGGTATATTAAAATAATATTAATTCTCCTCGTTATCCGCGGTCTCGTTTAAGGTTATAATAGGCCGATATTTCTTAAATACTTATTTTAATTTATTAATCCGATATATAACCTAATATATATAATTTAAGGTCGTTTTATTATATATTATATATAACGCTAATATAACGAAGTCGAGTATGGCGCGAGTATAATAAGGAATAACTAACGCCCTCTAAAGGAGAGGAGTTATAACTATAATAAATTATTTAATAATCGCTTTTTATTCGTTTTTTATCTATTAATTTACGGAGCTAATATATAAAAACTTTTTAAAATTAATAAAATTTAGGACCTAACGGAAACGTTTATTTAATTAAAGAGTTATAAATACTTCGGTTATAATCTACTTTTAGCCTTTTCTCTTTCGAGTTATAGGAATTATATTTTAAATTAAATATTCGAGTTATTTAAAAAGGGTTATAATTATACCTTTTAGGAGTTAATAAAGAATATCGACTATTATTATCGAATATATATTAACGAGTATATAATTCTAAGCGAAGTTCCGAATATAGTGGATATTTATCGGGTTATTTAGAGTCGAGTCTATTTATTAATTATAAAGGCGTTATTAGGTATATTTATATATTCGAAGTAGTTATTATATTATTATATTTTCCCTTTATTAAGGCGGAACTTAATAGATAGGGTAATACTAATTACTTTTAACTCTTATTATAAGGACCTACTCCGGATAATCCGTTATTATATTAATTATAATAGAGTAATACCGCCGGATCTACCCGTTAATATACCGAATATTAAATCCTAGGAGAGTAAGTCGTTCGAGCGTTAATAATTATTAATTATCGACCGAAGTATAGTATATATTAAGAATATTAGAACGTACCCTTAAATATTATATTTATTATAATATAATAGAGATTAGGTTAAACTTTCGGAGAGAGGTTTATATCTTTATTAGTTTTAACTACTAGTATTAATCCAAAAAGAATTAAACTTAAACGTAATTAACTTTTACGCGTAGCGTAGTTTGAATTATTTATTATAATATAAATAGGCTATAATAAAAGGTCGCCGCGATAATATATTATTAATATCTTATTTAAAGCGAGTAGAATCGGTATAATAATACTACCTTTAACGACTTCTCTTTATTTTAACTATTATTAATCTTTTATATATATCTTTATATAAATTCTTTCCCCGCTCGGATTATATATATAAATAAAAGTATAAATTAAATTATATTAAAAGGCTCGATAGCCTAATAAAAACTATAAAACCCTAATAATATCGCGATAATAAATATTATACTTTATTTCTAGAATATTATTAACCTCTCTACGAATTAAAATTGATTCTACCCTTTATATATCGTTAGCGATATTATATAAAATACGATATATTTAATAATATTACTCGTCGATATTAATATAAAAGAAACGTCGTCGATTAAAGTTAGTATATAGATTCTTTAAAAGACTATTTATTTAAGATTTATTAATTTTACTACTCGTAAATTAAGAGTTAAAATTATAATCTTTACGACCCCTAAATAACCGGTAGATAATCCGTTTATTCTTAGAAGTTAATAAGTCGTATATAACCGATAACCGCTCCGAATTATCCTATTTAAATTAGTTATTTACTAGTAACCTAACGCCCTTTTATATTACCTTTAAGTAAATCTCCGTCCTTAGCGACGAAGACGTAGATATTATACCTATAAAGGAAAGTTTATTATTAACTATTATACTTCTATTATTTAATTCGATTACTTTTATATCCTATTATCGGCCGGCCCTATTAATAAATATAAATTATAATTTCGTTAATTAGAGTAAAAGACGTATATATTTTATAACGGCGTATTATATAATAGGCTAATAATTTTAGTTATTATATCTTTGACTTTAACTATATTTCGGTTTATATTTAGATTTATATTAATAGAAGTTAAAATATAAAGCCCGCGTTATATCGACTTTTATTTACTACTCGTATAATATAGTAATCTCGTATATAGGATCTACGCTTCGCCTTCTTTATTAAACTCTTTATTAAACTCTTTATTAAACTCCTCGTCTATATCCTTATTTATATTTAAATATATAGTTTTCCGTCTATTTCTATATCCGGTCTAACGATAGCGGGTTAGGCCTAAATAACTTTTAACGATAAAACTATATATATATATAAACTCTAGTATATTAATTAATTAAGATATATTAATATATTAGGTATTATTTATAATTATAATAAATATACGATCTCGTAAATTTAATATATAACTTTAGGTATTTAGATACTAAGTTATTCTAGATTTATAATAAAATTTAAATTAATAAATAACGTAGATCTATAATAAAGACCGATAGAATTCGAACTAAATACTAGTTTATTAAATAAATATTAATCGTAACCTTATTATAGTAGAAGTAAGAGGAGTATAAACTAGAGGTAAATATAATAATACTAGTTAAGCGATAATAGAATTAAACGGAGAAATATTAAAAAGGGGACGAAAGGTATCCTTTTAATATATAAAACTCCTATAATTAATTATTTAAAGGGGGGTAGATAAGGTTTAAAGATAGATTAAAAATAGTAATAAAGATAATTTATAAATAATTAGTATAGTTTAAGATCTAGCTATTAAATATAGAATCGCCCTATAATATATAATTCTTTTTTATAAAATCTAGGTTAAGTAGTTAAAATAGAAGTAATTAAATATTTAATATAAAACCTACTCGACCCTTTATTTCTAAATTAATATATTATAATTATACCGTATCCCCGTCGTTATTTTTATTTTTAATTAATCGCCTACGATTAAAGTAACCCGATTAAATTATAGTAGTATAACTCCCTTCCCTTTAAGGTTAATAATACCCGTAACGAATATATTACGAACCTATACCTTCTTCGTTACTACTACCTCTACTATAATATTATTTTAAGGATTTATATACGATAGCCGGTAAATGAAGAGAGTCTACTTTTATTTATTTTATTTAATTATTTAATAATTTAGTCTATATAGCTAGAAGCGCCGATAGGATTAATTAAAACTATTATTATTATTTTATATAGAGTATAGCCGGTGCCTAAAATACTTAATATAGTAATAAATACCTACGGACGGAGCTCTTAATCCGCGACTTCGGGAGGGGTATTCGACTCGTTTTTAATATACTCTTTTTAAAATCTATTTATTAAACTTTAGCGGATTCGATTATTTAGGCTATTATAATATAACTAAATAATTATAGAATAGAGAGGATATTTAGCGATATACTACGAGGCTTTTAATAAAGATTTTTATAATAAGCGAGCGTATTTTTATATAAGAATTATAAAAGTAATAGTTAAAAGGGAGTAAAAGTATTTACGTATTAAATAAACGATATAATTATAATATATTTCGAGAAAGTTAAAATCTTTCTTTCCTCCTACTTCTTTTTCCTAAGAATTTTATCTAGTCCTCTAGATTTTAGGATATCTTTAATAAAAAAGTTAATTTTTATAAATAAATATATAGCCTCCTTTATCTTATTATCGAAGTCGAGTATATTACTAGTAAAATCGGTACCGACCGACCGTTAATTTATATTATCTTTTAATTCTCTTTAATACTTTAAGAGTAAAAGGAATATCGCGGCGAAAATAAATTATCGAGTTATAGTCTTAAGGAACGAATTTCTTAATATAAAATATATATTTTTCTTCTTATTCTATATTTACTTTTAAAGTAATATTTAAAGTTTATTAATAAATTTCGAGATAGAATTATCGAGTACTTTATAACGGCCGAGTAAAAAATCGACGGGTATATCTTTATATACGTATTTAACGAGATTAAGGATATTATATTTAAACTATTTATTCTTCTTAATATATCGTAGTATAAAGTTAATTATTTAACGACCGAATATTAAGATTAAGTTTTATAAATTAGGATAATTATTACCGTCTTTAGTATAGGCCTTAAATTACGATTAAACTATAAAACCTTATTCGTAGTAAAGTTATATAGATCTTTATTATTAAATTTAGGATCTTTAAGATAGCGAACTACGCCTTCGATATCGGTAGGTTTAATAATAATAAATATACCGTTTATAATAAATAATAAAAGAACTCCTATTTAGTAGTATATTTATATAGTTTGAATAGCCCTCTATAATCCCTAAACTATAGATTTTAATAGATAAAATTCGTCGATAATTATTTATATAGGTATAACGATAGAGATAAAGTTTTTAAACTACCTTTATATAACCCTACTACCTAATTTATTAGGCGGTAGTATTACGTCTTTAGTTTAATTATATAAAATACTAAAAGGCTAAGCGATATACGCGTTATAAAAACTAGGAGTTATCGAGATTATATATTACTCCGTTTCCTTAATAATTATTCTTTTTCCTTTTTAAAAATCCGAGGAAAGAGGCTTTATAAATCTTTTATTTTCGAATTAAGCGGGCGCCTAAAATTATTTAGATCGTATTATATTAAATTCCTCCGCCGTTAAAAAATTACCGGTATTATATTAATTATAGAGGACGCGAAAAAGAAGCCTTACGCCTATATAGGGCGCGTATATCTTCGGCTATTAATTAAGTTATACGGGAATAATTCCTTTTATTTTATATATAAAATAAAACCCCTTTTTAGGGATTAATTTAATAATATCGGATAAAGAATTATAAAGATATTATTTAGAGAATTTAATAAACTTAAATAATAACTATTATTATTAGTAGCGCGATACTTTATCCGCTCTTTAATATTTAACGAGTAACGATATTATTTAATAATTATATATACTTCGTAGAGAAGATTTTCGAAAAGGATAATATTAATAACTTAAATTATCTACGAAATTATTTAAAATTAGTAATTAATAGTTTAATTTAACTCTAAGATAGGATATACTTTTCCGAGGTTTATATTATTAACGAGAGTATTACCGTTAAAGTCGTTTCTAGCCTAGATATATATAATATAGATATTAAAGACCTAGTACTAAATAAGATAAATTTTTATACCGGGTATTTTAATATACTATTAGTTTTAATATTAATAGGGTCGAGGCTAAATAAATAGTAATATAATTCCTATATATCGAGTTTATATATATATACGTATTCTTTACTATTAAGTTACGCTTTAATATCGAGAAAGAGGTTAATAAAAACTACTACGAATACGACGAAATATATAAATTTATAATTCTTACTAGCTCTATTTCTTACCTAGCCTCTCTTTTTTTTTTTAATATAATCGCGTCTCCTTATTAATCTTTCCCTTAATAAATTTATTCTTTATATATCTATTATCTCTCTTCTCTTTATTATTCTATTAAAACTACCCGCCTCTTTTTACCTAATAGATATACCTCCGGTAGGATAATTATATCGTTATTAATTTATATTTAATTTAAAGATTATTTATATTTATACCCTCTTATCTCCGGTTTCGCGATATATATTATTAAAGTTATTAGATTAGCCCGTAGCGGCGGGAGTATAAAAAATTAATATAAAATAAAAAACGGGGCGATTAAGTAAAGGTAATTAAAAGGAAGGAGTAAATTATTAAAATAAAGAAGGGAGTATTATAAACGTTAAAAAATCTATTATTATAAAAACTAAATATAAATTATAAACTTTACGAGTCTTAGGGAAAGAATAAATACCTAGTTTAATAAATATTTTAACTCGGCTCTATCCTTTATAATACCGAGATTTAAGGATTTTTATTAACCGGCGAGTAGTTAAAAGTAGTAATAAAGTATAATTAAAATATATTTTATAAAATCGGTCGTCTTTTAAATCTATAATTTACTCTTTAATTAAGATTTAAATAAAGATTAAATAATTAACGAACTCGAATATAATATCGTTATTTAGAAGTCGCGCGGGATTAATTTTAATAAATTCTTAAACCGCGTATTTAAAGACCTCGCTCCCTTAATAGCCTACCTTTAATAATTAATATATTAAGTTTCTCCTTAAGCGTAATATAAAGAACTGGTATTAAAGTATTAAATATTATATAATAGGAAGATTAAGATATTAAAGATTAATTAAATATAAGGAATTAGGCGGGTATAAAGAGAAGTATAAATATCTCTTCTTTAAAATAAAGTATATTATTATCGCTAAGTTTTATAATACCGGGAGTATACTCTTTTCCCGAGATAATATTATCTAACACTATCGCGAATAATAATAGAAAATTCTTCGTAGCGAAGATAGAAATAATATATTTATTAATATATATTTAAGGGCCTATAGTTTCTAGCTAAATTCGTTTTAACCTAGAATATTCTATAATATATCTTAATACTATACGAGGTAAAGATATTATTTATATATAAAGCGGTAGTAATAAAGATTTAAATAAAGTATTATCTTTATTATAAAAGTAAAGCGATCGATAAAAAATTAATAATTAAAGATGAAATAAAGGTAGTAGGAAGGGAGAAATCTAATAATTTAAATTAAATTAAATTTTTAATTTAAATTATCTTATTTTAAAATCTATAATAAGTCGATTTAGAATGAATTTTAAGAATTTATTTTATAATAACTCTTTTACCGGGGATTTAAAAAAAAGAGAGATATTAAATTAAAATTACTTTATTTATAAAATATTATAATAAATATAAAGTAGAGTAATATATATTAAGATAAACCGGGTTAAATATTCTATTATATAAAGTATTAAAGATACGTTAAAAACTTATTAATATAAAGTAGTTACCTACTTCTAGCGATGGCTTTATATAATATTATATTTAATTATATAAAGCCTAAAGCTCCCGTTTAATAATAAAAATATAATATTACTAGCCTCTCTATACTTTATTTTTATCCTTAATTAAACCACCTATATAAATAGGTTTTATAATATTATAATAAATACTATTTATAATAATTATTTTCGTAGAGTCTTCTTTAAAGGTAAAACTCCTAGATCGGTAACTTTTAAAATCCGTCCTTCGTATTTAAATATAGATTCTAGCGAATTTTCTACTTTATTCCTTTACTTCTTTCTTTATATTAAGGGAAAGACCGGTCTTTAAAGTAATAATTCGGATATAATAAATACCTACGCGACTTTAATAAAGGCGAAAATCACGTAGGTATATACTTTTCCGTTAAGAGTAGAGCGCGGGCTTAAGATTAAAAGAAATAATTTAAATATAATTATAAGATAAATAAATAAAAACTTATTAAATTAATAGAGTTATAACGCTCGCGGGGGAATATATTTATATATTATAACAAACGCTCGCCGACCGCGCTAATCGGTATATTAGATAGAATCCTCGGGTAGATTATTTAATAGGGAGGACGTAGGACTCGAGACGACGATATAATAATAATAAAAAGAATCGCGGCCTAATAAATAGGCGTAATAGTATAGAGGAAGTAATACTATAGAGCGGCGTAGATTTATTATATAAATACGAGGGAGATTAATCGAAATAAGTAAGAGAAGTTACTTTATTAAATATATTAAATAAATAAAAGGAATTATATAGAATAAAGATAAAGTCTAGAAAGTTAGAGGTAGGAAGAGAAATAATTTATTAATAATTAATATAATTTAAGGTTCTAGCTCTCGAGTATAATATCGCTTTTTAAATTTAAATAATACTATTATAAATCTAATTTAGGTATTTAACGTAAAAGTAATTTACCCTCTAATTTAGAATATACCCGATATTTATTTTTTAACGAAATTACTAAAATTATTTTTTAATTATTATTTAGTATATCCCTATCGTCTAGTGTTCCCTTTAAACCGTCGAGATTTATTATATACTCTACGATATTAAAGATACCCGTAGTAAATATATTATAAGTTTTCGTTTTCTTTAATATAATTACCTTTATTACGATGCCGGCTACGGGATCTATATAGGATAATTAATAAATAACGACGGGGTATAATTACCCTATTTTATAAACTTATTTAATTATTTAATCTTTATCGTTACTAGGTTTACCGATAGGTTCTATAAAAACTATTATCGTCGATTTATATAAAGTAAAGCCGGTACCTAAAGTATTTAATACTTTAATAAATACCTACGGACGGAGTTTTTAATCTAGGACTATAAAAGAGTTATTTAGATTACTATTAATATACTCTTCCTAAAATCTATTAATAAGAATCTTACGGATAACTTTATTAAAGTATTAATAATAGAGCCGGGCGGTTATAAAATAAACTAGGTATTTAATAATATACTAAAAAACTTTTAATATAGATTTCTAGAACGGTCGAGGGTAATTTTATATAAAGAAAAATTAAGGCGGTAATTAAAAAAGAGTAATAAGATTTATATATTATATAAAAGACGTAACCGAAATATATTTCGAGAAGATTAATACCTTTCTTTATTTACGGATCGTTTTTATAAAGATTATATTTAATACTTTATACTTCGGAAGCTCTTTAATAAAAGGGTTAATTTCCGAAAATAAATATATACTCTCCTTTATATTCCTATCGGGGGTAAATATATCGCGAGTATATTCGTCGATGAGGAATTATTAATTTATATTCTCTTTTAAGCCTACTTAATACTATAATAGTTAAGGGATCGTAGTGGTTATAAATAATTATTAAATTATAGTTTTAAAAAACGACTAGTTAATTTTAAAAAGTATATTATTATTCTTTATTTTTATTTATTTTCGAAGTAAATTTTAAATATTACCGGCGAACTTCGAAGTAAAATCTTTAAGTATTTTACGACGGCTTTATAAAAAATTAATATTTACGTTATTATATATTAATATAAAGAGATTAAGGATATCTTTCCTAAATTATTTAGTTTTCTTAATATATCGTAGAATAACGTTAATTATATAAAGGCCGAATATTAAGATTAAATCTTATATACGAGATTTTTATTTATTATTCGTAATATGGTTTTTAAACTTTTTATTATAGTTTAGAACCTCGTTTATTATAAAGTTATATCGATCTTCGCTACTAATTTTAAAATCTTTTAAATATCGAATAATACCTTTAATATCGCCGGGCCCTATTATAATAAATATACTACTTATCGCGAGGAGGGTTAGAATTCCGATACGAAAGTATTTCTATATAATTTAAATATCCGTCTATAACCCCTAGGTCATAGACTTTATTAAATAAAACTCGTCGATTATTACCTACCTAGATATAATAATAGGGATAAAAACTTTAGTCTACTTTTATATAATTTTACTCTATAGTTTATTAAATAATAATTCTTTATTTTTAATCTAAATATATTCGATACTAAAAGGCCGAGCGATATATATTTAATAGGATTTAAGAGTAGTTAGAATTATATATTACTCCGCTCCTTTAACGGCCTCTTTTTTTCTCTTTTAAATATCTAGGCGGAGAGGCCCCCCTTCGAAATACTAGTTTTTATAATTAACGAACTACTAAAGATAAGTAGGTTATATCGCGTCGATATCCTCTACCGTTAAGAGATTACCGGTATCGTATTAATTATAAAGAATAATAAAGCGAAGCCTTACTTCTTTATTAGGTACGTATATTTTAAATTATTAATTATATTATATAAAAAGAATAACTTTAGTTATAAAATATAAATAAAACCCCTTTTTAGGGATTATTTTTATAATATCGGATAAAGAATTATATAGATATTACGCGAAGAATTTTAATGGAGTTAAATACGTCCCGTTATTATCGACGGCGCGATATTATAACTACTCCTTCGGGTTTAACAAGCGACGATAATATTTAACCGCGTTATATATTTAATAGAGAAAACTTTCGAGAAAGGAGATATTAATAATTTAAATTATCTACGAAACTACCTAAAATTAGCGATTAATAATTTAATTTAATTTTAAGATAGAATATACCTTTCCGAGGTTTATATCGTTAGCGAGAATATTACTATTAAAGCCGTTTCTAGCCTAGAAATATACGATATAAATATTAAAGACTTAATATTAAATAAAACTATATTTTATACTAGGTATTTTAATATATTAATTAATCTTTATATCGGTAATTTTAAAATTTATTAAATAGTAGTAAAATTCCTATAGGTTAAAATTAACTATATATTCGTACTCTTTATTATTAAACTACGCTTTAATATTAAGAAAAAGGTTAATAAAAACTACTATGAAGGCGGCGAAGTATATAGATTTATAATTTTTATTAATTTATATTTTCGCCTAGTTCCTTATTATTTTAAAATTAATATTTTATTTTAATATTAATCGGCTCTTTCTTATTATTAATCTACTCTTTTTATTTATCTTCCTTTAACTCTTTAAATATAAATAACTTTAATAACTAGTCGTTTTTATAATTATTATCTCTATTATTTAATACTACCTTTCGAAGTCGCCTTTATTATTTTCGCCTTTAAGTTATATATAAATCGCCTTTCCCTTTAGTTATAATAAATTTACGACGACGCTTATTTATTTTAAACTTTATAAAGTAGGGTAGTTTCGTTATTTAAGAATACTTTAGTAATTTAAATATAATAATTAAATATTTAAAGGGAGTAATATAATTAAATAAAGGTAATAAAGGGGAAGGAGTACGTTTTTAAAATAAAGAAGGAAGTATTATAAATACTAAAAGATCCTTCGCTATAAAGATTAAATATAAATTATAAAATTTACGAGTCTCGGAGGAAGAATAAATATTTAATTTAATATATAAATTAACTCGGTTTTATTCTTTATTATACCGAAACTTAAAGAATTCTATTAGCCGGCGAGTAATTAAAAGTAATAATAATTTATTATAAAGATATATTCCGTAAAGTCGGTTATTTTTTAAATTTATAATTTACTCTTTAACTAAGATTATAATAAAGATTAAATAATTAATAAACTCGAATTTAATATCGCTACCTAAAGGTCGCGCGGGATTAACTTTAATAAATTTATAAATTATAAACTCGATTACTTCGCCGCCTAATACCGCGCCTTTAATAACCGTAATATTAAAGTTTTTATTAGGCGTAAATTAGAGGACCGGTATAAAAGTAATAAATATTATAAAATAAAAAGAGAAAGATTTTAAAGAATAATTAAATATAAGAAGTTAAGCGAGTTTAAAGAGAGATATAAATATCTCTTTTTTAAAGGCGGTTATATTATTCCGGTAGAATCTTATAATACCTCTCGTATATTTTACTTTTTAGGCGGTATTTATTAAAACCCTAATAAATAAAGAATAAAAATCGGCTATTAATATCGTAACGAATATAAAAATAATATTTTTATTATTTTACTTCTTAAAGTCTAAGACCTCGAGATATAATACGAGTTATTTAATTATAGTATTTAATACTAGTTAAAACTCTCCCTATATATAGTTAAAACCCTCTTTTAAATTCCTCTTCGTCTAATTCGTTAAGACGGTAGTATAATTAATATTTAATATATTAAAATAATATCTAATAAACGATATAGTAACGTAATATAATAAAAAGTAAATTTATAAAAAAAAATAGGATATAAGTTTATCGGAAGTAAAATAATAAATATATTAAATTAATTTAGATTATATTTATAAATAAATTATAAATTAGGAAATAAAAGCCGAGAGTAGAGACCCTTTACCCAAATTTTAATAAAAAGAAGAGTATAATTTTAAAATAACTCTACCTATAAGTTAATATAGTAAAGATATAATTAAATATAATACGTAACGATGAATTAAGCTAAGTATTATATTATATAAAATATTCAAAATCCGTTAAGAGTTTATTAATATAAAATAACTACTTATATTTAATAATTACGTTATATAGAATTATATTTAATTATATAAAGTTTAAAACTCCCGCCTAGTTATAAAAAACGTAGTATTACTAACTTTTCGATACTTTATTTATTATCCTCGGCTAGACCGCCTACGTAATTAAACTTTATAATATTATAATAAATATTATTTATAGCGGGTACCTTTATAAAGTTTTCCTTAAATATATAATTTTTAAAACTTATCCTCCGTATCTAAATATAGGCTCCTATAAGTTTTTATTTTATTAACGCGCCTCTCGGTTAATATTAAAGGAAAGGCTGTTCCTTAAAATAATAATATAAATATAATAAATACCTACGCGACTTTAATAAAGGCGAAAAGTACGTAGGTATATATCTTTCCGTTAAGAATAAAGCGCGGGCTCGAGATTAAGAGAAATAGTTTAAATATAATTACGGGATAAATAAACGAAAGTTTATTAAATTAATAAAGTTATAATACTCGCGGGGAAAATATTTACGTATTATAATAAACACTCGCCGACCGCGCTAATCGGTATATTAAATAGAATTCTTTAGTAACTCTAAAAAGGCGGCTAGGATAAATATCTAAATTAATAATATAAAAGAGATAGTAGAGGCGTTAAGATCGGGAGTAATTTCTTAGTAACGGTTATAATAATATAAAAATAATAAATATCCTAAATTAGAACCTAGGTTAGAAATCTAAAACAGATTTTATATATTTAATTTAATTAAATAACTATAGGCGACTAATTTATAATATAGGATCGAATATTATATATACTTTAATAAAGATCGGTATATATCTAAATAACCTAAACGAGACGAGGAATCTAGGCTACGTTAATATCGTAAAGATATAATTTACGAGCGCGATTAATATAGTTAATAAATGTTTATAAATAATAAATATTTCCGTAAACGAGTCTAAGAATTTTAAGCGGCCGCGAGCGCTTTTAGCGCTTATAAGCGGGCCTAAATACTTTAAATAAATTAGGATTCTCGGAGTCGCTTGTATTTTTATAGATATATTATACTTTTATTATTATAAAGTTATTACCGATTTCTTAGATAATTTCTTAATTTTCGCTTTATATTTTTATTTAAGAAACTATACCCCTAGTCCCGTAAAAATCTTCGCGGAAAATAAACTCTTTTTTATATTTTAAGAAAGTTTTTAGACCTAAGAATTTTAATTTTTAATTTTATTCGATATTTATATAAGATAAACCCCGATTTAAAAAGAGTCGCTAGTATATAAAGAGCCGTTATTATTTATAAACGATAATACTATTATTAAATAATCAATTCCGATTTAAGAGAAGTTATTTTAGTTCTAGATTTATTAATAATATATTTAATCCTAAATTTATAAAAAGTAAACCTCGATTTAAAAAAAGTTAATTCAGTTTTAAATTTATTAGAAGTAAACCTAGTCCCTAGCCTAGTTTAATACTCGTATAAAGTAATTTAGAATTTAAAAGGAGTTACCCTAGTTCTAGATTTATTAATAATAAATTTAGATTTAAAAAGAGTCTTCTCTATTTTAATTTTAGTTATTTATTCTTATAAGAACTAGCTATATATTACGGGAATAAATACGTTAAAGTTAAGAGTTTAAATAATAATATATTATTTTATAAAGAAGTAACTATAAATTAGTTAAGATTATTAAATAATAAATAGTATTAAACCCCGGCGCGCCAAGCCCCCTAATACTCCTATAATAATATACTCCCTCCTTATAGTACTCGCCGCGAGTATATTTAATTTATAGTATAGTAACTAGGTTAAGGTTAGAGTAGTATTAATAAAATATAAATAATAACGGTATTAAAATATAGTATAAAGTTTACTTTAAGCGGAGTTGATAGTCTTCGCCGCCGTCGATAAGGCCGAGTTTTATCTTTTTAATTTTATCGCCGATTTTATTCGCCTTTAATTTTTTAAGATTCCCTACGGTTAATAGAGCGGTATTTAACTAGGGTAGTTAAGAGGGTAGTTTAAACGAGAAGTTATTATCAGCGTCGAAAATCCTGGCTAGGGGTACGTAGTACGTAAAGGGATCTCTAATTAAAATAGTCGAAAACCGCGTCGTAGAGATTAGCGAGGTAGAAAGGGTAAATATAGTAAAGAACTATTCTAAATTAGAGATTAAGGAATTAATAAAGTAAGTAAATAATTTAGAAAAAGTATATACCTAAAATTAAATTCTAGATTCGTTTCGCTATAATTATAACTAGTTAATTTATAGTTATTTTATATTCGTATAAATAACGCCTCTAGATTTATTTTAAAAAGATATTAATTTTAGTCTATAATAACGGCGCCTTAATATTTAATATAAAGGAATTAATAATATTTATTATATAGGTTAATATTAAATAGAGAGGGTATTAAAAAGTAAAGTAAAAGTAAATAAAAATAGAAGTAAAAATAGGAACGATACGATCTAATCTATACTAATAATGAATATTTCTTATTTATATTACTAACTTTACTCTTTAGTATTTTAGTATAAATTAAGGTAGACCTTTTATAAATATATTTTATAGAGGGGCGGTACTTTATTATTAGAGTAAATAAATTTATAAACTTTATATAGGTTCGCCTAGGCTACTCTAGCGCGTTATATATTTTATATTTTATATAATAAAGTTTATATTTAATATACTATACTATTTATATCTACTCCTAGATATTATATATTATATTATTATTAGTTTACTCTTAATTATAAATATTGTTAGTACGTCGACTTAATATACCTAGTTACTTTAATATTAAGTTTTATTTTATCGGGGTTCGTCGCTAGGCCCTAGTATTAATAAATATTAAAAGTAGTATTCGTCGACTAACTCGCTAGAATTCTCGACGTCTATTATAGGTTATTATAAGATAGAGTTTATACCTTAATAACCTCTTTATTTAACTAGGTATTATAGTTTACTATAACGACGTCTAGATTTTAGGATTTCTTCGACGAAGTACTCTCGGTTATTTATATCGTCCTCGGTAATCTCGTTAATAGGTATTAAAGAAGGAGCGATATAATTTAGAATAATATTAATATAATAAGGCTCGAGGAGTTAGATATAAAAAATTAAATAAATTCTATAAATATTAGGGAGCTTTAGGTGGTATATTTATAAATTTATATAAAAAATAATTTTAAACGGGCCTAATTTTTTATTATCGAGCTTTTTATTAAAATAGTTTATCTTTGAATTTATAGTTTTAAATATAATAAAGTCGTTTACCTCGAACTCGATTCTTTTATAATTTTAATTATAGTATTTAACCTATTTATCTTAGGCTTTAGAAATTCGTATTAAAATTTTATATTATAATACTACGATTTCTCGTACGATTTCTTTTATACTAGTTAAGAAGTACTTCCCTATATAGAGGTATAGTTAGAATAATATAAAGTCGTAACCGCTATTTGTTTTAAATAAAGAGTATTTAATTATTAAATAATAGGATATATTATATATATATTCTATTGAAGGGAGGTAATTTACTTAATTATTTTATAAATAATTAATAAAGTATTTTAAGTATTATTCTAGTATTTAATTCTAATACTCCGTTTACTTATTCATTTAGGGGTGGAAGTTAATAGAGAATCTATAATCGGTCTTTAATTTAATAGAGAGTATTCTTTAGAAACTAGAGGTAAATAGTACTCTACGATCGTTATAAATTCTCTTTAATATATTATAATAACTAATTATTATTTTAATAAAGAGGTATACGAATTATTTAGAGTCTATATCTTTAATATATAGTATATAATAAGTTATTTTTATTAGTCTATCGACTATAATTATAATATAATCCGATTTATTATTACTTCCGTACGCCGAAGACCGTAGTAAGTCTATAACGAAGTTAATAGTAATATTTAACTATATCTTAATCGGTACCGGTAACGATAATAATTCTTTATACTCGGCGTAATAATTAGGTTTAAATCGGTTATATATTTCGTAAATTTTAACGTAATTCGTTACCTAGTTAAGTAGTCCGAGTTAGAAGAATTAACGAATTATAATTATTATAGTTTTATCTCTAGCGAAGTATCCCGCGATCGGGTTATTATAGAAGATTTAGAGGACTTAAAATCGCAGGCTTTTTAGGATATATAGGCGCGATCCTTTATAATAGAGGAGCCCGTCTCTCTAAAAGAAATATTTATTATTTTTAATATCGCTATTCTTTAATACTTTTTTAATATCGTCGATTAAGGTATAAAATAATATCTCTTCCTCTTTTTCTACTATATATATTTATAAATCGGTATAGATACTAGATACTACCTCGCGGACTTCGTTTAAGGTTATTATCGCGAGTTTAAAAAATAGGGCTATTATATAACTTTCGCCGGGTAAATAATCCTAATAATCTAGGCGTTTATTAAGGCCGTCTACGGGGTTTTTTTTTCTTATATAATACTTTATTATAAAGTTAAACCCCGTAAAGAATTCTACCTAGTAAATTTAGTATTATATAAATAGTTTAATTTCTAGGAAGTAACGGAGGTTATTATAATTTATAATAATTTTAATAATTTTTTAAGATCTTTTAAGGTAGTACTTCTATATACGGAACCCTTCTAAAATAACTAGGAGTTCTTTATTATATATAGTATAATTCCTCTTTAATAATTTTAACTTTCTAGAATAAAAAGCGACTAGGTATTAATAAGAGTCGTTATACTTTTATAAAAGGATCGCTACGATAGCGAATTTATTAGTATTTATCTCTACGCGAATCTCTTTAGAGTAGTTAAACTAGACTAGGAGTAGTATACTTAGGAACGTTTTTCGGAGTTCGTCGAAATTATTCTAAACCTCCTTATTCTACTCGAAGGAGGTATATTTAATAAGATCTATTATAAGAGTTACGATTTTATTATAATTTTAAATAAAACGTTTATAGAAGTTATAAAATCCTGAGAAGGATTATACGTCTTTAATATAATATAGCGTAGGTTAAACTTAGATTATAATAACTTTATTAATATCTATCGCTATATTATCCTAGGATATAATAAATCCGAGGTACTCGACGATTATTTATCCGAATATATACTTTTCTAATTTAGTATATAGCCCTATATTACGGAGGCGCTCGAGGACTTATTTAATATAATCTTTATACTCTACGGGGTCCTCCGAATAAACGAGGATATTATCGAGATAAATAATAATAAATTTATTTAATAAGTCCGATATAGTTTTATCGATATAAAACTAGAAGGTTAAGAGTAAATTCGCTATATTAAAGACTATAACCTAGTATTCGAATAGTCCGTATCTAGTATAGAAAGTAATTATTTATTCGTCTCCCTTCCGGATACGGGGGAGGTTATAGGCGCCTTTAAAATTAATTTTTATAAATTGTTATATCTTTCCTAGGCGGTTTAAAATAAGGTTAACGAAGAGAATAAAATATTTATCTTTAATAATAATAGTGTTAAGGCCTCGATAATCTATATAAAGTCGTAATCCGTCGTTTTTCTTTTTAACGAATAGTATAAGTACCCCGGCCGGGGATTTAAACTATTTAATAAACCCGCTTTATAAATTCTAGTCGATATAGTTTTTAAATACTTTAAGTTTAGTCTCCGTTAAATTATATTATAATTTAAAAGGGGGCGTTTTACCCGGTTCTAAATTAATTATATAGTCTAACTCTCTATAGTATAGAGATAATATTTCTTTAGTAGTTTTATTAAAGACGTCCGCGTAATCTTTATAGATTTATAGGAGTATAATAATTATAAAGGCGTTATTCTTTTTAGGGTCTAGAAAATATACCTAGATAAATTAATAATTTATTTTTACTTCGTTAACGAAGTCTAAGGGCTAGAGTATTTTAATATTTTTAAAGATCTTTATTTTTTTTATCTTCTAGTCGATAAAAGAGTTAATTATTTATAATTATAATAAATTTAAAATAATTAGATCTTTTATATTAATAGCTCTAAAAAGGTACTTTATAAATATATTACTATTAACTCTAATACGTAAATAATAGAGGTAGTTATTTCTTTATAAATTAACTTCTATACTATTAACACCTAATACTCGAGGGGATATATAGTTAATAGAGGATATATTAAAAGATTTAACGAAGAAATTCGATATAAAGTTTATTATATTACCGTAGTTTATTATACCTTCCGAGCGGATAATTATATTAATACGGGGGTACTATAACTAGATACTTTTATAAAGATATTAAATTTAATTAATACTAGTTTTAAAGAGGTATAATATCGTAAATACGACGGCGCCGTTTCTTAATATAGGCTCTAAGGCTAGCGGTCGTGATATAGTTTTTATTATAACCGATTAAAGTTTTTTAGCTTAGAGGGTATAGGGTATTTAAAGTCTTTTTTTTAATAATTAAAATTACCGTAATCTAGATAAACTCCTTTTACTCGCTAGGTATAACGTCGTTCGTATTTTTTTTCGTCCGTAGTATAGGTACCGGGGTTACGTATATTATTATTTATTTTATTCTAAAAAGACTTCCGGTTCTACGTCGGTAGGTAAGAGTTCGGGTTTATATTTAAATTAATACTTTAGTCGAACTTTACTCGCTTATAATCTAACGCGGCGTTATATTCGTCTCGCGAATATTTATTAATTTTAAAATAGTTTTCCGTTTATTATACTAAGGTTTTAAAATTTATAAACGTATCTAACTAGGCTCCGGGGTAAAGTAGGTAGATAATATTATATATTTTATAATTTAACTTCCGGCGGAAGCTAGCGTAGATAGTAGATTTATTCTATTCGAGGTCCGTTATTACGGATTCGAATTAGTTAATGAAGTTCTAGACTCGCTCGTTAACTTTTATAATTAGGTATTCTATAACTAGTTTAGTTTCTAATCTTATATCTAGTAATCCGTAATTATTTATTAATTAAATTTATAATTTTAATTAATCCTCGAAACTCTCGGTGTCTCTAGCTAGGCGTAGTCTCTAGTTACTTTTTTTTTAATTTATAATAAAAATATACCGTAGCGGTTTTCGTTTAAATAAAGGGATTATAAATATATTATAGTTCGAAGAAGTCGTTAACTTTTATATATTATAAACGGATATCTACTACGCTACGGTTCGTCTCGTATCGATATAAGTCGAAGGTAGAGGGTTCTTTAACTTTAACCCTTTTTTAATATTCTATATAGGCGCTATAAATAATAAGGGGGTCGTTCCGGTAATATAATATTAATATTAATCGTCCGAACGAGGGTACTAGAATAGGTCGTCGTAGATTTTCGGTAGTTATATTATTAATTATAGTAGTTTCTAGTTAATTAAGTCTTTTTTAAAGAGTTACGAACTATATCGAGGTAACTAAACGTCTAGATATTAATAATAATTACGTATCGTTATTTAATAATACGGTATTACGATATTTTATTAAAGAGGATAATATATCGGCTAAACTACCTAAAACCGATAATTATCTTATTTAAAATAAAATAATATATTACGGGAATAAATACGTCAGGGTTAAAGATTTAAATAATAATATATTATTCTATAAAGAGGTAATTATAGACTAGTTAGGATTATTAAATAATAGATAATATTAAACCCTAACGCGCTAAGCCCCTCAACGCTCCTATAATACTATAATAACGAGTATAATCGTATTATTATTATTATTAAATAAGGAAAGACGCCTAAAATTAAATATTATAATCTAGCCTCGTTTTATTTTAAGTTTTAATATTAAATATAACGAACTTAATACCTAGTTACTTTTAATATATATAAAATAAAATTTCGATTATTTACCCGGCTCGTTAGGCCTAATAAATAAACTATATTTAATCTATTATTTATAGAAATCGATCGATTTTTAGGTATTCTAGAAGAAATCTCGATCCTAAATACTTAGTTTTATTTAGAATTTAGATATTATAAAACTAAACTCCGCCTTAATTAAAATTTTAAATTAAATATTTATAATTAAACCTAGAACCGAGTTATATTTAAAATAAATAAGGAGCTCTACCTCGCCTCCGTTATTATTTAAAAAAAGTTTTAAGTTTATCGAGATAATAAAAATATTAACTTAATTATAATCCTACCTACGCGGTACTATAAATTCTTAGACGTTTTTTTAAAAAAAAGACACTAATACCCTACTCTCGTATTAATTATATATTATATTATTAAGTTTAAAGAAGGGCTATAACCTCCGTTATTTAATTTATATAATATAAATCGTAACGAGATCCTAGAACTCCGCCGTTATTTAGATAAAAATTTTAGTAAAGATTTTATTCGAGTTAATCGGTTTTATACTACGTTCTTTATTTTATTTATAAAGAAACCTAGTAGAGGCCTATATTTCTATATTAATTACCGAGGGCTAAATATTATTATTATAAAGAATAAATACTTTTTACCTTTAATATTAGAAATCTTAAATCGATTAAATCGTATTAAGGTATTTTTTAAATTAAATATTATATCTATTTTTAATCGCCTCCGTATTAAAGAGGGCGATAAAGAATTTATTATATTCCGTACCCGATTCGGTCTATTCGAATACTTTATTATATTATTTAGATTATATAATAACCCTACCTCGTTCTAGTACTATATTAATAATATTTTTCATAAATTTCTCGATAAGATTTATACTATATATCTCGACGATATTCTAATCTATAGCGATATCGAGGAAGAGTATGAAATTTATATTAAATATATTCTTTAGAAGCTCCGCGAGGCGGGGCTCTAAATAAATATTATTAAATATAATTTCTATATTAAAGAAGTTACGTACCTAGGATTAATTATTACTACTAAAGAGATTAAAATAAATCCAAAAAAAATCGATATTATTCTAAATTAATTATAGCTAGTTAATATTAAGGATATTTAAAATTTCTTAGGATTCGTTAACTTTTATCGGCGCTTTATTTATAGGTTTAGTAAATTTATTATATTATTTATGATTTTAACTAAAAAGGGTACTATCTTCGAGTAGAGTACTCGATATTAAATAATTTTTAATACTTTAAAAAAAAAAATTTTACCTCCGATATTATTTTAATTTATTTTAACCCCGACTATAAAATTATAGTAGAAATAGATATATTTAACTACGTATCTAGGGGCGTTCTATCCTAGTATAATAATTAAAATATCCTTCGTCCTATTATTTATTTTTTAAAGAAGTATACGTCGGTAAATCGAAAACCGGCTCCAGCGGCTCGGGGCCATTAAATAAGCCACCTCGGGCGCCCGAGGTAGGCTCGGGGCGCCCGAACGGCCCTAAGCGCCCGTCGAGCGCCCGCCGAGTACCCTTCGAGCGTTAAGTCGCTCGACGGGCGCTCGACGGGCGCCCGAGGCCGTTATAAGACACACGTCGGGCTCTTAACGAGCGTAATTTAAGCCCGGAGCTTCAGGGGCCCTGGCCTTAGAAAATTACGTAATTTACTACCTAAAATTTTAATATTCTGTAATCGCCCCTATCGACGGTAGCGACCCCCCGGAACTACCCCTAACGCCAGCAAGTTTTGATCCCCGGAATCGATCGATTCAGGCGAAATCCTCGCGGGGGTAATACGCAGGCCATACGCTAGGGCATACGTCAGGGGTTTATAGGTACGATAGTGACAGTTAGGGGGTAGCGATAGCGACAGGACCATAGAATACGCCATGGCTATGAATAGAATAGGGCCATGGCCATAAATAGAATAGGGCCATAGCCATAAATAGGGGCTATGGACGGGGGTCTAAAGTTAGTGGCGTACCCCTAATTTAGTACCCGTTAGTGGCGGTTTTAGGTTTACTCGGTATACGCCCGAGTAGCCCTAGGCCCCTTGGCTATATACCTCGGGCGCCTATCGAGTCGGTAGATAGGTATCGCGTTTAAGGCTCCCGGGGCGCCCGTCGAGCGCCCTAAGCCACGATCGAGCCACTTTTCGTTTTACCGACGTAACTCTATCGAGTATAATTATAAAATTTATAATAAAGAGCTTATAGTAATCGTCCGTATATTCGAGGAATAACGTTTTAAACTAGAGGGATCTACTCTCCTTATCGAGGTAATATCTAATTATAAGGTTTTTAAATATTTTATTTTATTTAAAATATTATCTTATTATTAAATAAAATAAAGTAAGTTTTTATCTCGTTTTAATTATAAAATTACTTATCGGCCTAATAAAGAAAGTAGTAAACTTAATATATTAATACGTCGGTTAAGAGACCTCTTTAAAGAGGGGGATAAATTAGACCCTAGATATTAATATTAATATTAAATTATATTAAAAAGAAAAAACCTAGCCCTAGAAGTCTTTAAGGATTATATTTATAATATATCGCTAAATATAACGATTTTAGTCTTAATCCTAGTTACTTTAACTATATCGGTAATAGATTTAAAGATTCTTATTTAATTTTTTTAATTATATTTTATAATAATCTATACGACCCCGATAAATTTTAATATAGATATTAATTTAGAACCCTAGACTTTATTTACGTCTTATAAACCCGGATTAAATAAAGACTAGTTTATTAATTTAAATAAAGATTTATATAATACCCCGATTTATTAATTATAGGATATAATTAACTAAACCGATTAATTCGCCTTTAAGGTCCTAGAAATACTACGTTCTAAAATATATTATTATAGCGGAATTCCTCTCGCTAAATATAAAGATAAGAATAGAGTTCTTTGTTTCTAAAGAAAGAGATATATTTCGAATTCTAATAATTTATACCTTCGTTTAATCTAGTTAATTTATAATAATATCGCGGGTAATTACTTAAATCGTATTAAATATTATAAATTAATTAGTCGGGCCTATTAATAGCCTAACGTTTATACTATTATCTAGCGATTCGTTAGGAATTATTATATATATTAAAAAACTAAACCTTCCCGTTAATATATTTAAAGATAATTACGTTTATTACTACCTTTATAATAACGTTAAAGAGATATCTCGATAAACTATATAAATCCTCTACCGCTTTATACCTTTTTAAGAATTATTTATTAGTATATCCTAGTTTTCGTAGACCGCTTAATTAAGATACGGTATTTAATATTAATTATATCGATAGAAGTAGACGAAGCCTACGACGCTTTCTATTAGAATATATAGAAACTTTATAAACTACTAGATATCTTTATTTCGGATTAAGAATTTTAGTTTATATCGGAGTTCTAGAAAACTTTATATAAACGCTTTAGGATCGACTAATATATATTTATTAAATACTATCCTTAAACGGATAACTAAACCGAGTAATTTAATACTATAATAGAATACTGTGACCTCCGTGTATATATTAATTATATATAGGATAATTAGGTGAAATAGTTCCCTAGAGCGGAGTTCTTTAATAATAATACTAATTCTTCTAATACTCTAGCCTCGCCTTTTTTAACTAATTATAATTAATATTTATATATCGGTTTCGAGCCTACCGAATCTTTATTTTAAAATTTTACTACTTAAGTCTATACTTATTTAATCGTTACTGATAAATTCGTAATATAAATAGAAACCTTAAATAACTACCTCCGTAATAAAATATTTATTATTTAAATTATTTTTAAATCTTTAATTAATTAACGAAAGCGCCTATATCCGATATATTTAATAAACGACCAAGTATAGTTAAATATTAAAAATCTGAATATTATACGTCTTTTAGTTAAACTCGACGATTATAATATCGGCCCCTTCCGAGTCTTTAAGGTTTTCGATAATCCTCTTATAGTTTAGTTAAATTTTCTATATTCTATGAAAATTTACCCCGTTTTCTCTACTAGTCTATTATAATTAATAGTTAATAACGCTTTACCTAGATAAATCTAGTCTATCCGAGAATTTATAACTACCGAAGATAACTAACGTAAATAGTATATTAATAGTATTTTGAATTCTAAATATAATCGCCGTTATAGTCTACCTTTATTAAAGTACTACGTCGATTAAGAAGGTTACGTCGTTATATAGGAACCCTTCTAGTACTTTACCCGTTATTAATAATTTATTAATAAGTATTATATCTCGAATCCCAGCGCCGCTGGCCCCTATAAATTATTATATACTATTTAGAAATATTAATATAAGGAACCTCTACTATCTTTATCCTAATCTAACTTTTAAGAAGTTAACTCTTATTTATATTATAGTTTATTCCTTATCCGTTATTATCCCCTCGGTTATTATTCTATATCGGTTTCGACCGATATTTTATATTATTATATAAATAAATAGTACCCTATAGCCTAGCCCCGCCGTTATTATTTATAAATAATAACGTTAATATTTAATTTTATTTATATACCGCCGTTTATTCCCCGTCCTATCCTTTATCCGTTACTATCGATAACTCGAATACTTTAATACGTTTTTATCTTAGTTATTTCGCAACCCTAAATAAGATTTAGGGTTACGAAATCTAAATAATTAAATTAATTATCTATTTATTTTATAGGAGCTCGATCTTAAAGAGGGGGCTACTATTATAATATAATTTTATTTATTTTAACCTAGCTTAATTTATTTTAAATTCAATTTAGGTTTAAATTAATTTCCTTATTTCTATTTTAATATAGTCGGGATAGGAAATAAATAAATACTTTATATACTAACTCTTATTTAGATAGTAACTGGCCCTACCCTAATTTTCGTTCTTTATCTTTTATTTTAACTTACTCTTATATTATAACTAGGTTATAGTTTAATAAACCTAGCCGTTAATTTAATAAACCTCTAGATACTAATCCCGTTTTTTAATAAAGTTATCGATTAGAGAGTAAAAAACTAGGCCCGTTAATAATAATTAAATAAATAAGACAGTTATAAAATAACGATTTTTATATAAATTACTAACTCGGCTTAAAAGAGAGATTTATTTAAAGACTAGTTTAATTACTATAATTAATTAAAGAAGGTTAAAAGTTTTATAATAATATAATTAAAATATAGTAAAATCGAATTAAATAAGTTCTTATATCGAATAAAGATATTTATAATCTATAACGTTAACTACTAGTATAGATAAAGAAAATAAAGTATAAAATATATATTATTATTTTACTCGGAACTAGCTAGGGATAAAGCGGAGCTAGTAGAATAAAAAAATATATATAATTTTAAAAAGATATTAATATAGGCTTAAAATATATATATAACCGCGCGGTAAATAATAAGAACGGGATAACTCGGCTAATTCTCTTTTATTAAAGAATAATTAATATAATTTAAATTATTACTAGGACCTAGCGATATACCTAGATTTATAAAGAAGAGGAAGAAAAGAAAGAAGCCACCGACCAGAGGGTCGTAAATATTAATTATTTAATAAATTTATAATAAAGCGGCCTATAGGTTTATAAGATAAATAAATAAAATCTAAAACTAAAATAGAAGAGAAACGGAGGGAAGAATAAATAATATTTTAGAATAATTATAACTATCGGCTACTAACTAGTAAAAAGAGGAAATAAAATTATCGATAATTTAGAGTTTTTAACCAACGAGGTTTCTTTAACGGCTAGTAGGCGCCGCTAGTAACTCTATTAAAAAAGTATTCACGGAACTCCCTTATTAATAAAGTAGTTTTACTAGAGTAGATATATAAATTAATTAATTAATTAATTATTAAAGTTAACGCCTTAATATTCTAGAGTAAAAACGGGTTTAATAAATTTATTAAAGAACTTATAATACGAGTAGTACTTTATTAAATATATATTTTATTATATTAAATAAAGAAACCGACTATTATCTTTAATAAAATAAAGAACTATAATATTAATATTTTAAATATATTCTTATTGAGGCGAGTCTTTAGGGAGTTTTAAAAAAAAGTTATTAAATATATTTTTAATCGTAGACTATCTACTCTTCGGATTTTTATAACGGTAATATTATTATATAAAAAACTACCGGCGACGAAATAATATCCGTAATTTATAAATAATAATTATGATTAATATATTATTGAGGATTAACTAGATATATTTTTTATAAATAATAAAAATAAGTTTAAAATAGAATTACTATTATATTAAACTCCTACTTTTATAGAGGAAGTATTTACTACTATAATTACTTCGTTATAATTAGTTATTATTATTTTTCTTATTACTATTTTTAATACTAGAGTTAGTATTAATAATATTACTTCTACTTTATTTAGAGTAATTAAAGAGAATAATTCTATAAATCGCTAGTTTATTACTTAGTCGAATACTCTAGATTTTAATACTATTTTAATTTAGATTATTTTTAGCCATTAAGTATATAAGAAATATAAATACTCGAATAAAAATAAATACTACTAGGTTAATAAGAATAGAATATACTATATATTATTAAATAAAGATATTACGGTTTAGTAGAGAGTTATTAACCTAGATATTTTAAAATAACTAAATAAAGAGGAACCGCCGGCGAGAATAAAAAAGAAATAGAAAAATATAAATAAATATAAAGAAATAAATAAAAAACGAGAGTAAAAATTTTAATTTTATTATTTAGGTTAATACCGCCGCTAGTCAATTATTTATATCCGCTATTTATTTATATATATATATTTTCTCCTATTTAACTAGTAGCCCCGCCTCTAGTAAATATTCGAACCTCTATACTAGAAGTTAAGATATAAGTTAAAAGGGTTTTAAAAAAAGTAAAAGAGTCTTTTTATCGCTAGCCCTCTCGCTCTAGTATATACGATTTTATTATTTTATCGCCCCACGGTAATAACCTAATCAACGGCGACGTAATTAAATTAATTAAATTAATTAAATCTAGATTATAGCCCCGCGATAAACCTAATTTAAAAGACGTAAAGAATATATTACTAAATAAAAACTATATTATAAAAGACGTTTAGAAGTAGAAAGATAATAAGTTCGAATATAAATAAAAGAAACTAGAGATTATATCTAGAATAAAATACTCTTTTACTCGTTTTATTAATTAAATTAAATATAAAAAGAGTAAATTTTAAATAAGAAATATTATAGACTCTAAGTATCTCTCGAATCTTTTTATAAAAAACTCGTTAGCCCTAATTAATTATATTGTAGATATATTATTTAATACCTTTATTAAGAGGCCTATACTAGTAATTAAAGACCGTATTATCGATTTAATTAAATATAACGACGACGACGACTAGGGCTACGGAGCGGACGAGGATCTAAATAATTTATATACTTTTATTAATAATTAAGTTACCGAGAGGTAAATAAACTAGAGTTATTAATTTCTATAAATTATTTATAAATCTATATATATAGATTATTCTCTTACTTTATATTATTATAAATATCGTCGTTATCTTCTTTATTTTCTTTATAAATATTTATATTATTTTTATAATTAATATTTAACTACTAGAAAATACTACTAGGATCTTTATAACTAGTTTATAATTTTATTATTAAATCTAGGAAGTAGCTAAATCGCCCCTCGTTTATATATATCTATATAATATTAGAGTACCGTCTTATCTAGTTCTTTAAAACTAAGAATAACGTCTTAATAGAGTCAAAATCGGGTAAATAAAGAGAGAAGTATTCGAGTAGAATACCGGCGTTAATATATAACCTAATTAAAACTAGATTATAATAAATACTATTATTATTATAAACTATTATTAAAAGTACGTTATCGTCTTCGAAACGGCCGTAGTAAGGGAGTATATTATATTCGATAAAATTATTAAATATCGCCGCCGTAATTAATTTTTAATAGATAATCTAGTCGAGGTAACTATTAATTATATATAGATAAGAGACTCTACCTCCTACTTCTATATAAATTTTAAATAATTAATAATATAATATTAATAAGAGCCTAGTTATATTTTCTATCGCTTTTTAAAGTTAACTATATCGGTGTTATATATAAAAACTTAGAATATATTAATATATTTATAAATAATATTATTATTTAGGAAAAATAATTAATTAACTCGCTACCCCTCTAACTTTATAAACTAAATGATCTTTAAAGTTTAATTATATTTATAAATAATCTTTAGCTATATCTTCCTACTTTATTTTAAATAGTATAAATATTATTAAATAACGACCTTATTATAGTAATATTATACTCGTTTAATAAAAAGTAAATTATTTCGTCTAGGTAAATTATAGGCCGTTTAATAAAATAATATAAAAGTTTATATTTTAAAAGCTCGCTAATCTTTTTAAATTACTTTTTTATATTTTTATTTAATATAAAAATAGTATCGTAAAGTCTCTATATTCTTATTATTCTTTATAATATAATTAAGTTTATATTATAAAGACCGGCGGCGATACTATCGATACTATATTCTAACTCGAATTTATACTAGATTAAGACGCGAATAAACTCTAGAATAATAATAATTATAATAATAGTAAAAAAGTAACGACGAGGTAAAATTTTATTAAATTAAATTATTTATATAATTTTAAATTTAACTATTTAAAATAAATTTATAATAAATTTATATCTATATTTTATTTATTTAAAATTAATAGTTATTTTAATTAAATAAGATATATAAATTATCCGTTTAGCGCGTAAAATTAATAATTTCAAAATCTTCTATATTAACTCTAGAGATCGATTTGATACCGAAGTTACTAAATATATATTTAGTACCTCGACTCATTTTAAATAATTTTAAATAAATTAAAATAAACTAGTCTAAATAATACTAGTTTATAATTAGAAGAATATTATAATATAATGAATTATATAGTTTATAATACCGCGCTAATTTAGAGGGGTATTACGCGCGTATATAATTTTTATAAATTAATATAATTTAAAATCGAAATTAAAATAATATAGTTATAGCGCTCTATATAATCTTAGCGAGCTACCCGACGCTAGTAGAAAATCACGGATTTAAGATTTTTAAAATCCGAATTTACTATTTTATTTTTTATTTTTTATTTTATTTTCGTTATTTTTTCGCTTAAAGTTAGGAAAATACGGATTTAATACCTCGACTCTTTTTATATAAACTCTCGCTTTACCGATATTATAAACCTCTTTATAACTTATTTTAAATTAAATTATTCGAGTTACGACGTTATTTAGAATCTTTATTTTATAAAGACTAGATTCGTTATTTAATTTTCTTAATTATAATATCTATTCTTTTAATATTAAAAAAGAATTAAATAATTATATCTTTATATTAATTACCGGGGTTTAAATATAATAATAATTAAATATAAATACCTATTACTTTTAATTACCGAGATATTAAATTATTTATATAATTATGAAAACTTTATAAAATTATATTAATAAATCTTAAAAGTAAATATTAGTATATTTTAAATATTATTAACTCTATTAGAAAACCGTCTATAAGTTTATATTAGAACTTTATATTAAATACCGACCCGAGGTTTAATAAAATTAGTAGGTTAGAGGTCCGAGTAGGGTCTTATTAATAAATAATACTTATTATTAATAAATTTAGTAGGTTTAGTAACTCGATAAATTATTAATAATTTAAATATTAAACGAATAGACCCATTATATACTCTATAGTATACGTATTTATATACGTACTAATATACGCTATAGTATAGGTTATAGTATAGGTTATAGTATATCCTATAGTATATATAATAGTGTACGCAGTTTATATATACTATTAAATAGTATACGAATAATATACGTAAAGATATTTTAAATAATATACGATATACGCCCCCCGTAGTAGTCTCTAAAGTATTAGACGAAAGCCCCCTATAATATACGTAATTATAGTATATATTATAGTATATACTACGGTATACGCCATAGTATACGATATACTATAGTATTTATATACGCGCTTTCCTCGGATATATTTAGGTAACGCCTCTATAAGTATTTTTATTAAAACTTATTATTCTAGGCCCGGTAGGTCGTTAGCGTTAATAGTTATTACTAAGAGTCGTTACTATCAATAGTATCGATTATAAAACTTTATTTATTTTAACTCTATTATAGAATTAAATTATTATTAATATATTAATAATATATATAAATTACTAAAATTACTAATCCCGCTAAAATTAACCTAGAGTTATTAAATTTATTAAAAATAACTTACCCGGACCTCTAATTTACTAAATTTATTTATAGGATATTAATAGTTTATTTATAAATTAGAGTTACTAGTAATATTTTATTAATAACTTTTATTTATACAAGTTATTAATAGGACGCTACTAGCCCTATCCGCGCGGGCGGTAATTTAGGTTTTAGTAAAAGTTTTTGAGATTTACCGATATAGACTTTAAAGATATTTATTATAGAGTTTAAATTAAAGAAAACAATGAGTAGAAAACTATTTTCCGAACTCCCTATAACTACTTCGAATATTTAATTATACTTTTTAGGCTCGCTAATATACTAGTAATATTTATAAATTTAATAAATATAATATATATAATATATTTAAATAATATCTTAATTTATAATATTAAACCGGCGGAGTATTAACAATATATTAAATAAATATTTCAATATTTATATTAATTCTAGTTATTAATTAATTTTAAGATATATTAATTTAATATTGAAATAATAGAGTTTTTAAACTTTATTATATTTATTAATAAAGTAATTATAAACCCGGAATATATTGAAATTACTAAGAAATAACTTTAATCGAAAATTTATCAAGAGGTATAAGTTTTTTTAAATTTTATTAATTTTTAGACGATTTATTTATAATTATTCTAGTATAACTACGTTATTTACTAGTTTATCTAACGATAGTAAAATAGATAAAAGAATAAATCCATTAAAATAAATAAACCGCGCTATAAAAGTATTTCAAATTTTACGAGATATATTCGTAAACGTATTTTTTCTATACTATTATAATCGAATTAAATAATTATATATAAAGACGAATATATTTAACTTTAATTTTAATTCTATTTTATTACAATAAAACGACGATAGTTATTAATACTTTATAATATTCTAGTCGCGGAAATAAAATTCCCCGAAATAAAATTTTAAATTTTATAATTAAGAATTACTCGTTATTATAATAATAATAAAATAATAATAATAATATTTAGAAAATAATCTTTATTATATTAAAATCTAGATTTAATATAATAATTTAAAGGGTTTTATAAAATAGAAAGAGTTAAATTTTAAATAAATTCGTTAAATATTTAAATTAATTATTTATAATTTTAAATCTTTTATCGGGCTAGAAAATTAAATTTTATTAATATATTATTATAATATCTTAATTATAAGAGAGTATCGTCGTTAAATATTAAATTAATATTAATACTTTAGAATAAACTTATTCCTTGGATTAACGATTATTTAACGGAAATTAAATTAAATTAAAAATAATTATAACCTCTACTTTTTAAATTATAGAGTTAAGAGTAGTAATTTTAAAGCGGGAGGTTATAATAATATTTAAAATTATATATAATAATCTTTAAAGACCTATTAAAATATGAATTCGGGAATTATAAATTTATAATAATTAAATAAACTCTTTTCGAGTTAGAGCGAATATATTAAAGAACCGCTGTTATATAAAGAATAAAATATAAATTATAAACTCCGAGGGATTTTTAAAATATAACGATCGCTTTTATATATTAAAAAATAAAACTCTAAAAGAAGAGTTTATAAAGAAATATTATAATAATTCTTTAATAAGTTATTTAAGCGCTATAAAATTATATAAACTATTTACCCGAAAATTCTTCTAAAAGAGTAGTCTAAAATAAATTACTAATTATATTAAAATTACGATATATATTAGCGGACGAAGGCGCCGCGATATTATTTATATAATGAATTAAATTCGCTTCCTATTACTATTTAATTATAGAAGGAGATTTTTATAAATTTTATAATTAATTTATCGCCTAATAAATATAAAAGTATTATTTATAATATTATTTTTATTATTATAAATCGATTTATTAAAATAGTTAAATATATATTTATAATAATTAAAATCGATATCGTTTAATTAACGGAGGTATTTATTTTAAAATTATTTACCGCTATAATATATTTAATAATATTATTAGTAATAGAGGCTCTATTTTTACAAGTACTTTCTAGTCGATTATATATTTTTATATAAAAATTAAATTATATTTAAATACTACTTTTTACCCTTAAATAAATAAATAAATAAAGTATTAAAATTAAGTATTAAAGTATTATTTATATATATTTATTAATAATAAATTAATTAATTAGGCCGGATTATTATCTATAACTAAATTCTTAATTAATAATAATTAGAGTATTATCGTCGAAACGACGTCGTTTTTCGGTATATATAATTATTATCCTAAATTCTACTAGGATATCGAGGACGACTCTAAAAAAAGAAGAATACTAATTATAAATAATGAAATATAATAATTATAAACTTTAAAGAATAAAATTATAGAGTATTTTTAAAGCGCCGCCGAATTCTAAATTAAATAATATAATAAAAAATATAAATTATAAAGTTATAAAATTAGTAATTTAATTATATTAATAATAAAAAACCTAGAGTAAAAGCGCTTAAATAAAAATTTATCCTATAAGTTTATAAGGCTCTTTAGGATTAATAATAATATAAAAGTATAAATCTACTACCTATTATTACTTTCTAAGTATAAAATCTATAATATATTTTATATATCGTTATTTAAATTATATTATCTTCGCGATTATATTAATATAGCGGAATCTTTTATATAAGCCCTTAAATTTATTAATAATAATCAATTATAAGAGGTAGAAGAAATAATTAATAAATTTAAAAATAAAGAAAATATCTAGTATAGAGTTAAATAAACTAGTTAGGGCGAAGAATTAAATTAATAACTATTAAATAAAGAGTTTATTAATACTAGTAAATTAATTAAAACCTTTAAATAGGCGAGTAGTAAATATAAATATATAAATATAACTAAAAAAGTTACTTAATCGTAGAAAATAATAAGGTAGAGTAAACGGAGCCGACGTTTAAAATAATTATTATTATTTTTATATTAATATTTATATAACGGACGTTCTCTTTTATACTTATAATTATATTATATAGTTTAGAATATAGTTAAATTTAATTTATTATTAAACTATTTATATATAATAATAATAAAATATTATATTTATAAAAATACTTTTAATTTAGATATAATTTATATAAATATTTAAAATATATTATTAAATAATATATCTAGGTAAATTTAATTAACGCCGATTTAAGAAAAAAAGAATTCGATATTACTACTATATTATACGAAAGATTTAATTATTATTAGAATTTTTAGAAAAAGACGTAGTATCTCTAATATAGTTTTTAAACTCTTTAACTTCCTCGAGACCCTCTAAATCCCGTTTATATTAATAGAAACTCTCGGTCTTTTTTTCGAGAACTTTATTCATTATCTTTAATTCCTTAATAGACTAGTTCGCCGCCGTTAATTAATTTTATAAATTAGTAATTATAGTAGAGGTTTACCTACTAATTATTATTATTTTATTATATATTTTACCTTACTAGGTAATTTACTTATTTATTAATTTATATTTATATTCTTCTTTAGGAGTCCTATTATCGTTACGGGTATATTAATATATAAACTATATTTTTTTCTATTAGAAGAATTTAGGGATTTATTATTATTAATATATATTATTTTAGAGTTTATAGTTATAATTTATCTTTACGTAATAGTCGATTCCGTAGCGATTAATATAATAGAGTATATAAAGAGGGGACGTACCTCGAATTATATTTCGGATTAATATAAAGTAAAGTAGGGATCGAGGTATAATCTCTATTTTAACTTAATATAGGGATTTATTAACGTAGAGCCGGGGGTAAAGTAAAATAAAATAAAGTTTTATTAAAGAATCCCTACTATATTAAAACGAATTTCTAATAATTATTATAATAATCTTAGAGACGTATTATAACTACTATTACCTCTATAAATATATATATTTATAATTACTACTACTTTTATAAATATATATACTTATAGCTATTATTACCTCTATAGATATATATACTCATAACTACTACTACCTTTATAGATATATATACTTATAGTTACTACTACCTTTATAGATATATATATTTATAACTACTACTACCCTTATAGATATATATATTTATAACTATTATTACTTTTATAAATATACGTATTTATAGTTACTATTATCTTTATAGATATATATATACTTATAGCTACTACTATCTCTATAGATATATATACTTATAAATACTACTACCTCTATAGATATACGTACTCATAACTACTACTACCCACATTATAGATTAATAATAAGATATATTATAGATTATACTATAGAGAGACGATTATTATAATAATTATTATAATTAATATTTACTATTATTCTTTACTCTTTATCTTTTAATTAATTTTAAATCGAAATATTCTTTAGAATAAATAATAATTTTAAGGGAAAACGCTAATATTAAAATATATTAATAAATATTTAAAAAGAGTTAGTTTTAAATATAAAATAAAATAATTATTTAAATATTCTCTTAATTTTAAAATAAACGAATTTTAAGTATTCTCTTAATTTTAAAATAAACGAATTAAACTACGTCTTTAATAAAACCTTCGATTATATCTAACTTTAAATTAATAATAATTTTAAACTTAATCTTAATTTAAATAATTAGAAATCCGAGTATTTATTCTATAAATACGTATATTTATAGGGATAGTAGTAATAATAAATATATATATCTATAGAGGTAGTAATAGCTATAAATATATATATCTATAAAAGTAATAGTAGCTATAAATATATATATCTATAAAAATAATAATAGTTATAAATATATATATTTATAGAGGTAAAAATAGTTATAATACGTCTCTAAGATTATTATAATAATTATTAGAAATCCGTCTTAACGTAGTAAAGATTTTTTAATAAAATTTCATTTTATTCTACTCTACCCGCGGCTCTATATTAATAAATCTCTATATTAAACTAGAGTAGAGATTATACCTCGATTCCTACTCTATTTTATATTAATCCGAAGCGTAGTCTTTATAAGCGCTTTTTTAGTAATTTAAATATATTAAATAATTTATATTTTAACTCGGAGTTAATAGAGCTAGATTTATATTTATTAATATAATTTCTATTTATTTTTTAAACTTTATAATTTAGAGAGTAATTACTAAATTAAATCGAATTTAATAATAATAAAGTTATTTTAAATAAAAATTTCTACCTATATAATATCGATATATTTAAAAAATAACTTATTAAATTAAAAGGGCGGGCGCTAGAATACGGGGGAATTTAAAATAAAGAAAAATATTAAAAAATATTAATCTTTTTATATACGCTAAATTTATAAACTAGAATAATTTTTAGCGCGATAAACGATATTTATTAAATAAACTTTTAATAAAACGAAATTAGTTTATTAATTATATTCGCTAGATTTTAAGCGTAGAACTTAAAAGGAAAAGTGATAATTATATATAAATAATTTCTATTAAATCTTTATCTAGGTAAAAGGTTCTCTAATAATATTCTACTTTGTACTCTATTTTAAATAGCGTACTTATAGACTAATAGAGCCGGTACTGGACTATCCTACCCTAAGTATAAGCGGAAATAAAATAGGTTGTTGAACTGTGTAGACCGTTGAATGGTGAGCCCGAGTAGAGGGACACCCGCTCGAACGAGTTCGGGAGGTTAATTTTGGAGTTATTGTAAGGTCGAAGCCAGATGAATTCCAGACTGTTGAGAGCTGGGGTGCAAGATACACCAGGCAAAGCTCGACGCGCTCTCATCGACGATCATCGTTTCAAGATGCTGAAGCTCCCCCAAAGGCGGAAAGTCGCTCAGACGGTAGTCATCGGTCCCTTGTACCACGTTGACAGCTTTGCGAGGAAAGATTGAGGGGTCCGTAGAGATCTGAGTTGGCTAGGGAGGACTCCTTGATTCTATGACTGGATGAGCAGATGGACATCCTTTCGATCTGAGTGTAAGAAAAGCCTGTAACGATCCAGTAAAGGAATCTTGTGAAGATCTAGGCGAAGGGGTGGCTGCACAGACGAAGTTGTGAATGCTCGCTTGATGGAGATAATTCAGTCCTTGTAATTCCCCCCCACACCCAAAAAGCCCTTCCTTTCCTCATGTCCCCCGAACATGGTAGGTTAATGTGAGTTGGTGGATCGTGGCGTAAAGGTTCTCAACCTCTTTCCATACATATATACGGTGACCTTGACCGAAAATTTGAGCGAGAAAACCCTGAGGTGGTCACCGCAAAAAAAGGTAACTTGGAAGATTTCCTCTCCCACACAAGCCGCCATGAGAGCGCGCCAAGACGCTCCATCATGACATGTCAAACTCTCACCCAGACATGGGACTCGAGATCGGAAGCGCGCTATCTTGACTTTACAATATACGAACTGTGCTCTACAGGATTAACAGTGCTCATGGCGATGACCCCATTGGAAAACTTTTTTCAATGAGTCAGTGACATGAAGCGCAATGTACGTAGGCATTCTCAACACGCTTCCCCCAATATAAAATTTACGACCTCTACTCCCACCTTAGCAAAACAAGTGTTCTCCCAGTAATTATCTTATTCATGCACTTTTGCACTTTAGATGGATGTAGCCTCAACTTCCAAAAAAAAATTCAAGCAAAAATGAGATGAGTCCCCCAGGCTGGAGTCGAACCAGCGATCTTTGGATTACATAATCATCCTTTTACAGTCCACTGCTTTGCCAACTAAGCCACTAGGGGGTATTCCATATGTCGTAGTCGCACTTACAAAAATTTATATAGCAAACACTCAACAGAAGTAACAGAGGTCGCTTTACTATTGGGTGAACTCAATCATACTTATATCACCCCGAGCCCCCCAGTTTTCTAGAAAGCCTGCGTCATATCTAAGTTTTTATACTTTTGTAAATTCTTTCCTATAACCTTACTACATAAGTAGTATAAGGTCTTTAGTCGTTAAATAAAAATAAACCCGTAACCTAAATCCATTTTTACTAGGTAAATCTAACTCTAAATACTATATAAAGTAACGCTATATTTGTATTTTTACGTAGTTGTTTACCCGAATTTTCCATTTTCTTTTTATACGTAATAATAAATTAGTTTAATTAAAAATATAAATTTTTACTTTAACGGAGGGCTATAATTACTAGTAACGATATAAATACTATATTAAATATCTAATATCGTTAATAGACCGTATACTTAGTAGATAAATAAAATAATATATATTTAGAATTTTATATCTACTAGTTTAGAGATACTCGAAAAATTATAATAAAATAAAGAAATTATCACGGGGTAGACTTTAATAAGAGTATTATTATAAATATTTATTAAAAGGATGAGCTAAGCCCTACCGCTAGCTTTATTAAAACTAGGGTAATATTAAAATTCTAATATATTAAGGCCAAATCCTCTATAGAATAATTAATATCTTTTATATTATATATTATTATATTAACTCTTTATTAAATAGTAGTAATAGTAATATTAATATAGAACTATACCTCTTCTATATTAGTAAGAACGATTATATTAATTATAAATAGTAAAATAACCCCTAAAACGATTAATATACTCTCTATTAACTACTATATTTAAAATAATTTACTCTATATCGATAGCGAGCCTTATTTATATTATATTTATTTAATACTTCTATACCGTACCCTACTACCTTAAGTAAATATTTCTAAACTCTTTATTAAGTTATTAAAATAACCTATTTAATACTCTTTTTATTTAGGGTATTTATAATAAATATTAAGCTAAATATTTAAAACGTCCCTTTATTTATTTCTTTTTTCTTAATATAATTACTTATTTTAATAAATTACCTATTAAGTAAATATTTAACTTAGTAAATATATTATTAATTATATCTTTTACGCTTCCGCTATAGAAAAAGAATACTAGAATACTAGTCTTTTAATACTACTCTTATTATTCGCCTAGTATTACTATTCTTAGTATTTATTATTAATTATTACCCTAGTCATTACCCTAGAAGAAATTTAATTTTATTTTATTATAGTTAATTTTATTTTCTATTTATAAGAATTCTTATTATTAAGTAAATATATCTTAAAATAGGTAAAAGTTACTTTTAATATTAAACGAGTAGTTATTTAAATAATTATATAGTCTCTTTATCCTCTTATTAAAATACCTCTTTAGTATTTATTAAAGAGGGGCTAGAAAGCGAAGTAGTTTAATAACGACCTTTTAAAGTATATGAAATTTAAATAGCCTACTATATAACTACTCTAAATTATAGATAAAACGTCCGTAATACCGTTTATTAATACTTTTTAAAGGGATATTAAAGAGCTACGTTAATATCTATAAAAGAAATAGTCTTTAAAGAACGAATTTAAAAATAAAGAAACTATAACTCTTCTCGAGTCTAAATAAACTACTATAGATTCCGAATAAATAATATAATTTATAGAATCGCTAGAAATTTAGGCCCTTATTATTAAATTAATAACTAGGATAAAGAAAGACCCGGTAGGACTTTAAAACTTATTAGAAATAAATAACTCAACTAATTAAAATAATATTAATATTAAAATAAACGCCTAGAATAAGTTAAAACTCGAAGAGATTAAATTCTTCGACCTTAAAGGCGATAAAAAGGATAACTTATTTACTTTAAAAAAATATATTATATATAAAAACGTTTTCGACTTTAAGAATCGCGTTAACGATATAATTAAATAATACGGCGAAGAGGAGGTATAAAAGTTTCTATTTTTATATCTTAAAGGAGTAATCTTTAAATAGTTCTCAAATAAACTAAATATTAATATTAAGGTATTAATATATACCTTCGCTAATTTTAAATAAATAGGTCGTTTTATTAAATAATTTAAAATAAAGATACTAGAAGTTATATATAAACTTCGTTTTAGTAAATATAAATTCGTTTAAATATATACTAGTAAAACGCCTAGGTAGTATATAAATAAAATATTTAATTTAATTAAAACCGCCGATATTCCTAATATATATTAATAAATATTTATAATCTATAATTATATTAACTCTAATTTTAAGTATTTTATTAATCCGCCTAAACCTAGTATTTTATTAAATAAATTCTTTAATTTATTTAATACTAAAGAAGAAGCCTAGCTAGGAATAATATAAAGTAATAAAATAACTAGGCCTCTACCGCCTCTTAAACTAAAGAGTTTACGATAAAGTAGATAGAATAATTAATAATTTAACTAGTTCCGTTTATAATAAAACTAGTTACCTTAAGTTACTTCTTATTAATTTATTAATCCAGTTTATTAAAATATACTAAATATCTCTTAAACGTAGTAGTAACCTCGTTAAATTCAACCGCTACTTATTTAGTTATAGATTATTAGTAGTAGTACTAGAAACGTATCTTTCCCTTTTAGAAATAAAAATCGTTTTAACTATTAACCGCGCTAAGAAAACCGCGGGCCTATAACTAGTAGTTATAATTTTAATTATTTCGGGTAATAGTAAATACCCCCTAGATATATAATTATTTATTATAGAATCGAGGTATAAAAAAACCGCTCTTAAGAAGACGGTATTATAGAGTTATAAATAAAAGAATAATCTACGCTTAATATTAATTACGTTAATAAATAGAGTTAGGATTAGTAGTAAAAGAATAATCATAATAAATAAAACGAAATAACTAGTTATTAAATAACTATTATCGATTCGCTTAAATAAATCGAGTATTATATCTATAAAGAGTTATTCTCTTCTAAGAACGTATTATATATATTATTAAATTAAAACGAATAACGAATTATTAAAATAGAAACTTATTATTAAATTAAACTACGACTCTTCTAAAAATACGGGAATAGGATAAATATTTAAGAAATATCGGTATACCGGTATTCGGGTCGGTTTAAACTCTAGAATTAAAATAGAAAAAAATAATAAAGATATTAACTATAAAGTAATTATTATTAATTATAAATTTATAGTATATTTTTTTCTAAAAGCTAGAATCTATACTATAGTAACCCTACTCTAAATTACCGGTATTAGTATTAATTATTATATTATTTCTAAATATATCGTTACCTCTTTATATTTCCCCGGGAGAGATAAAAGTAGTTATCGGTAAATTTTAAAAACTCCTATTAAAACCTTAGTTACCGACCGCGCGGATAGGGCTGGTAGCGTCCTGCCAGTAACTTTTATTAAAAAAAGTTATTAATAGGATACTACTAGTAGCCCTAATTTACGGATAAGACTACTAACGTCCTATTAGTAGGTTTAATAAGTCAGGGGTCTAGGTAGGTAACTTTTAATAAATTTAATAAATCGGGGGTCCGGGTAGTATCCTATTAATAACTCTAAGTTAATTTCAGTAGGATTAATAACTTTAGTAACTTATATATACCATTAATATACTGATAGTAGCCAGCCCTATCATAGGGCTGAAATAAATAAAGTTTTATAATCGTCGCTATTAACGGTAGCGACCCCTAGCGACGACTACTAACGCCAGCGACCTACCGGGCCCGGAATAATAAGTTTTAGCGAAAGTTCTCGCAGGGGCGTCACCCGGGCATATCCGGGGAATATACGTATATAAATCCCATATTATTTCGCATATCATGGCGTATACCTTGGCGTATACTATAATTACGTATACTATAAGGGGCTTTCGTCTAATGTTTTAGGGGCTACTACGGGGGGCGTATATCGTATACTATTCAAATACCTTTACGCACGCCATTACGTATACCATAGGGTATACTATGGCCCATACTATAACCCATACTATGGCGTATACAAATACGCATGTAAATACGCATGTTATAGGGTATATAATAGGCCTATTCGTCTAATATTTAAGTTATTAACGATTTATCGAGTTACTGAACCTGCTGAACCTACTGACAGTAAATATTATTTATTAAAAGTAATGTACCCGGACCCCCGATTTACTGATCCTGCTAATCCTTATATTAGTATTTAATATAGAGTTTTAGCGTAAACCCGTAGACGGCTTTCTAATAGGGCTGATAACGTTTAGAGTATACTAATATTTACTTTTAAGATTTGCCGATAGTAATAAAATAATAACCGAAACCGCCCTTAAGGAAGTCTATATTATAGATAATTTTAAAATAAATATATTTATTAATATAGACGTTATAGCCCCTAAAGGGATTAATATATTAATATCTCGGTAAATAATTTATATCGATAGCTACGATATAAAGTACCTTATTAATATTTATTTAAAAAGTATAAGTATAAATCTACTAGTATATACTACGAAAATAAAAATTATCCCTCTATAAATTATAGTAATTATCGAAGTCTATAAGTTTAATCTATTAGTATAAAATTACTTTTTTAAATTAGTAGATACTAACTTATACCTCTTTACTAGAATCGTTAACGATAGAATAAAATCAATATTTATAAAGAATAAAATGAATAAATACGTTAAAATCTCTACGAATATAAAGCTAGGCTAAATAATCGAGGTTTAATTTAATAACTATTATAGTATTACTACCGGCGATAACGATATTCGCGAGCTCGCTATACGAAGACCTCTTTAAAAGTATAAAGAAACTTTTATTAAAAATACTTTTAATAATATAGTTAATATTAATATTAATTTATTACTTTTTAAATAATCTTTAGGGGGTAAAGATATAAAGAATCTAACTAGTTCCTAATCTTTATTTTATTAATAGAGATAATTATTTCGGTAAAGAATAATATCCTTTTAAATAATATTATTATTTATAGTAAATAACCGGAGCTAGTAAAGATTATTAATTAATTCTTTATACTTTAAGTAAAAGGAGGCTTCGTTAATATTTTAGAAAATAAATAAATACGTATATTACTTCGCGCCGACTAGGAAGATAAAGTACTTAAAATAATATATATTTATTTTATAAATAACGAGAGTTAGAAGATTATTAACGAAACTTTTAATAAATTATATATTTAGAGACGGTTTAAATAAACGATATAAATTACTTTATTTAACTTCCTAGTCCTCGTTATTTAAACTATTAAATTAGACGATATTAAAAAAGATTATATTATTATTAATATTCGAGGTTTAAATACTATAGTTATAATAGATATCTATTATTTACTTTTATAGAATAATATAATTAGCGCCGTTAAGGGTTATTATTAAATTACCGTTATCAACGCGGTTAGTTTTTTCTATTAATAGTATATATATTTTAAAGATAAATATAAACTTACCGTCGTATTATACTATAACTAAGAGACTTTTAATATTATAATAATAAGATTTAATAACTCGCCTATATACGTATAATAATAAATAGACTAGATTTTATATATTTATAAGGTATTCGCCCGAGTATATATTAATAATATTATAATATTCTTTTAGACTCTCGAGGATTATATTTAATACCTATATATAATATTTTCTTTATTCGTTAAATTTAATATTTTAATTAACCCTAAAAAGACGTTTATTAATTATTTATTAATTATACTACTTAGTTAGAAAGTTAACTCGTTCGGGCTATTAACTTCTAAAGAAAAATTTATAATTATTAAATAACTAGTTTTCTTTTATATACTAGTAGTATTTAAAATATATTTAGGAATAATTAATTAATTAAGAGATTATATTAAAGATTATATTACTTTAATTAGGTCTTTATAAAATTAAAAAACCGCGTTATTAAATAAAATACCCTCTATAAATATTTAGCGATAAAAATATATTAAAAAAACTAACTTTAAATTACTTTCTTTATAGGAGATCCGTTTATTTAAAATTATTTAAATTACTCTTTCTAAATCTTTCTTTTTATACTATTTCGATAATAAAAAGAAACTATTTATCGATCTTAATACTAGTAAGGAATTCGGTTACGGGGTTATAGTTTATTATATTATAAAAAAACTAAAAAACCTTTATTCTAATTAGAAATAAATTTAGTTTACTCTTTTTTTTAACCGACTCTTTAAAAATATCGAAATACGTTATTAACCTACTAAAATAAAACTAGTAGGAATAATATAAGTATTTATTAAAATTAAATATATAGTCGAATTAACCTCTAAGATAGTCGTCTATATTAATTATAAAGCTACGCTTAGTATACTTAAATAAATAAATATAACTACTTTATATATAATAAAGACTAATTTACGTATTATACGGGTCTTAGATTATATTTAGTATTTTTAAAATATAAAGATCCGTTATAAACTTAGTATTAAATATATAGTACTAGATACTCTATCCCGACTATAGTAGAAAGACGTAGTTAGGGACTTTTTAAAAAGCGAGTTAAATATATTTTAAATATATATATATAAGGTCTATATATTAATAGAAATAAATATATAATTTAAATGAAATTTATTTTAAAAGTATTAGAATAACGACTTTTAAACTAAAATAAATTATATATTTAACTATAATATAGAAACCGGCGAGGACGCCGTAGATCTTCCGTTTTCGAAGGGGGGTAACGGCTTAATATAATATATTAATAATTTAATTACTAATCGCGTATATATACTAAAGCGCCTATATATATCTTCTTTATATATTAAAACTTTATTTAATATCGTATATTCTAGTTTATATATAGGAAGATATAAATACTATAAAATTATAACTAAATATTAATATATATATAAATTAAATAAAAAACTAAGGGAGTATTTACGATATTATTTATAATATTAATTATTCGGTACTCCTAGGTATAAACCTTATAAAATATTATAATTTATTCTTATACCGCCCTCTTTTTTTTATATAATTTTTATTAATTTTATCCTAACCTTACCTCTACCGTAGGAAGGATTCGATAATATTATAATTATTATATATGAATTTTCCCGAAAGGTAACCGCGATTCTAGGAAAATTAATATAAAAGATAAAGTAATAAATAGATATATTTTTATATCGTTTATATTTAGTAGACTAGGGTATTCCGAAAGTTATTTTTTCCGACCGCGATTATAAATTTATAAATACCCTATAGAAGGCTCTATTTAATAAGTTTAGAGTAAATTTAATATTCTCTATTACTTATTATTTATAAACGGATAGATTAAGCGAGCGTATAAATTAGATTATTAAAATTATATTACGATTCTAGATCGCTACTTTATAAAACCCTAAAGCCTAGGAAAAAGTACTACTTTTTATAATTATATAATATAATAATACGTTTTCCTAGCTTATTAAATATATTTTAAATAAAGTAACTTTCGGTTTTAGTATTAATAACGCGTTAAACCTAAAAAACTAGGAGAATAATATTTTATTAAAGGAGTCAATACGTATTTAAACTTCGGATATAATTATCTTTACTTAAATATATAATAAGAAATATTATAATTATATTTATTACCTTTAATACTTCTATAAAGAGGACTAGGCCTTATTATATTTATATAAAAAATATAATATTCTAGTAAATAAATTTACTAGTTATAAATATAGTTAATAAATAACTAGTCTATTCAAGGTTTTTAACTATATCGGTAGGTTTATATACCGTCTTAAGATCTCGGAAAATTAGAAAATCTATAATATATTTTTAATAATATAGTTAGAGTAGTACCTACCGCCGGATTAAGACTTTTTTAAATATTTATAACTTATTAACCCTAGAGTAATAGAAACCGAGCGAGACGATTTAGAGTTAGAATAAGAACTAGAGTATATTCTTAATAACCGTATTATTAAAAAGGGGAAGGGTTATACTACCGAATACTTTTTATTTTAAAAAGACTAGGGATCTATATAAAACCGTTAAATAAATATTAAAAATATTTTCGCGGACGAATTTATTAAGGAATATAAATAATAGGCTAGATACTAAACTAAATTCTTCTTCTAGGGTCGATAACTCTAGAAATATAATTATATTTCTTTTTTATATTATCGCTCTTTACTTATCTAAAATAATCGTTATATTAAATCTACCTATCGAGCTCTATTTAGAGTACGGGTACTATAATAATATTAAGAGGGTATTATATTAAAAACTAGTAAAACTACTTTTTAATAATCTTAAATTATTCGTTTAATCGCACGTAGAGTTATATAGCCCGAATATCCTAATAATATATTATTTATATACTTTTTTATATAGATTTAAATATATACCCCTCGTTATTATTATTTCTTAATTAAATAGTATATTTATAAAGGAAAGAACTTTAGATAATATATTAATTATATAATTATTTAGCCGAATCGGGACTAGCTCCGCGCTAAAATAATTTTAATTCTAAAAGTATTATTAAACGATATTCCCTAGCTAGCTAGATTTATAATAAAACTTTATTTTTCTAATATATATTTAGGGCTCTAGTTCTTTAGTATTAATATTTCTATAATATTATATATATACGTCTTTATTTTATTAATATTATAGCTCCTATCGCTAGTTACTTATATTATCTCTATACTCTCTTATCGTTTTACCTCGTTATCGCGATTTTAACTCCAAATTTTACGACTCTATATTAAATTTTAAAACTCTATAGACCTACCCGTAATTAATTAATAACTTAGACTATATATTTCTTATTTATTTACTTCTATATATAGACGCTATTTATATTATTATTTACGATATCCTATATAAATATATTAATAAGGGCGTTAAATTCTTTTTTTTAAAAGAGGCGATTTATTACGAGGTAGACTTTAATAAAAGTATTATTATAAATATTTATTAAAATAACGGGTTGAGCTCTACCGCTAGCCCTATCGGGACTAAAGTAATATTAAATTCTAATATATTAAAACTAAATCCTCTATAGAATAATTAATATTTTTTATATTATATACTATTATATTAACCCCTTGTTAGAAATATTATATATATATTAATATATTTATTTTAATACTATATATCTACCGTCTAATCTACGATTAATAGTTAAATAACTCGGTATAGTTATATTATTTATTAAAACACTAAGGCTAGCGCTCGGGAATATATATAATAGAGAAATATTAATATTTTCGTTATTTTAAGGCTAGAATCTTTCGATTTAATTAATTTTCTCGCGGGGGTATATTTATATTTCTATATTTAATAAAGATATAAAGATAGAGATTAATATATTTTTATTTTTATATCTTTATAATTTACTAGTATCTATATCTAAATATTTAATAAACTAGTATAGGTAATCTATTTTAAAACTAGACTCTATTTTGTATTTTATAATTAATTAAATAGAATTAAACCCCGGTTAAAAATAAAATAAAATATTATTAATATAAATATATTATAAATAAAATAGTCTATAAATATAAATAAAAAACGATTATAAACTAATATATAGAATCGTTATAATATTATATATATATTATAATCTACTTCCTTAACCCTCTTTTAAAATAAATAGATTTAGATATCTAGTAAAAGATATTAGATTTTAACTCTATAAATTAGGGTTTTAAAATCTTAAAGTCTAGGGCCGAGGCCCTATTTACGGGGAAATTAATATCTAAATATTCCTCTAAATAATTATTTTCTATTCTTCTCGATATAATTTTCTTAATTAATTAATTATATATATAATAAGACCTCCTATTTTCTCGTTGATTTTATTAATATTTACTACGATAAGGGATATACTAGGTATTAATAGAGAAAATAACACGGATTTTAAGAATTATAATCGTACTTAGACTCTTAATAAAGAATAGAGGATATAAATACTCAAAGAAATAAAAACGAAGGAGAAGTAGGAATATTAATAAATATAGTTATTTAAGGACGATAATAACGACTCGGAAGCGCCCGTAACTATAAATAATTAATTATTCTATATATTTATACTTTCGAAACTATATAAAGTTAATAATAATAATTTAATGAAATAATAAAAAGATAGTATTATAGAGAATTAGAGATACCCTCTTTATTTATATAAAAACTTTCTAGATTACTAGATAAATACTCTATCTATATCTAGTTAGTAGTCGTTATTATTATAATTATTAATAAATTTATTATAAACGATATTATTACTAGATTTAAAGAATATTAATAAAATTATAATATTATTATATTAATATTATTAGGAATCGAACTTAATATTAAAACCTAATAAACGGGCCTAGTTTAATAACTAAATTAATTTAATAATATTAAAACAAGTTTTTTTTTAAACTAAAAGACGTTGGATTTAAACGAATTTAAAATCTTTCTATTATAGGCGCCTTTTTCGGCTAGGATAAAGGCGAAAATAACGAAAATCCTATTTATATTTAATTTATAACGATTTTATTAATAAACTCTCTCTTTATAATTTAACTATATATTATATTTAAAGATCTACTAATTTAGAATCCTAGTATATATAACGTCGTCGTCGCTATCGGTGTTAGGGATAAGGTAGTAGTTTTATTACTATACGCCCGCGTCGCCCGAATAAATTACACCGGTACTTTATTATTAAGGTAATCGCGGCCACTAACTAGATATAGGGGGGGGTATTTATCTAGCGATCTAGGGGGTATCTATGTAGGCAAAGGGGGTGTCTCTATAATACTACCTTAATCAAATATCCTGCCCTAAGCCGTGTAGATACGGAGGGTTTCAAGAGTCTGCAGTAGTAGTAGTAGAAGAAGAAGAAGAAAAAGAAGGAGGACGAACACGGCGAACGAGATATTATGAAGGCTTTTTTATGGGTACAACAAGGCTTGATCTCATCGGCGTAGTTGATAATTTGAGGCTAATGCAGCTGTTATATCATGTAATAAATTGACTAATGTATTGCCCTAGATTTTTCATGTCAAAGCAATCGAGAGAGTTTGGACACCGCTAAGTGTATTTATCGACCAGTTTGCATAGCACTGAATTATGTTGCTTTTTAGATACGATCAACGAGATATCAATCAGGCCTATCTCACCTTGGCGTCACTGCCCGACTACTTGAGACTTGTTGGGAATAGTATCAATCCACGTGGCCCACATGTACATAACACAGCCCTATAGGGCTGCGGGGAAAGCCTTCTCCATAGATTCTCATTCTGTAGACTTAGAATGAACAACAGTCAACCTTATTCATGAACGTTCCACTTGACCGTTCATATCATATCCCAAAGAGAATCTCCTCTGCTTTGCTTTTCAATACGTCAAACACTCGGCTTAGCTCTGCGTTTTGGTCATTGGCGTCTGTGTTGAACGTCGCAGTGGCCAACTTTGCGTGTGTTGAGTTCTTCTTAACCTAATCCACCAACCTAGGACTTTTGGCTTGGGGATTCACCTGCAACACGACATTGAGGCGTTTTGTCACAAGTCACAGGCAGGAACCTTAGCTATGACAGCGAGCAAAGACCTTTTGATTCTATTAAGACTGAAAATATTGTACAAGGGAGGAAGAGAAGGATGGGGCATCCTCTATCCTAGACATGCGCTCTCGCTGAGCCCCTGACTAGATCCCACTAGGCCTTAGTATATGAAAACTCCGACAACGTTCAGACTAAGCTCAGGCTAATCCCACTTTGACCTTTATCCCGTGCGCGACACATGACACCTTATCGCTATTTGATATTGGCCTCGATCAAGGACTCTAGACCATTCGTTTCCGCATCATCAAAGAACTGCGCTGCAGTCCTCTTTTCCTTTACCATTGGAGTCGAGGTTGAGGCGATAATTATAGCAAGATACCTAAGAGGCTGTCCCAAGCGCCCCTAAGGACCTTGCACTTCCTCCTATAATAAAAACGGGAGTAATAAATATTATGATTTATTTATTCTAGGCCTACTTTAGATAGGGATATTACCTATAAGAAACTAGTAGCTAGCGTATATATATTTAATATATTTATAAAGTTATATAATTATCTCCGATACTATTTATACTACTAGTTATACTAGACTCCTATTAATTAACGGCGAACTAGTATATTAAGGAATTAAAGATAATAAATAAAGTTCTCGAAAAAGAGGAAATACCTAGGTTATTAAAATATATAGAGCGAAAAGAGGAAGAGGCCGTGATATATAGAGTCGATATAAAATAATAATGTATATAATAGCGTATTTAGTATATAGATAATTTACTATAGGCCGTAGGTAGTTAGAGGTAAAGAGAAAGAGTAAAAACGAAAAAATAGAAAAGTAAAAATAGAAAATAATATAGTAGGCGGTCGGTAGAGCCCGAACCGGCCTCTTCTTTAATTAATATCTATAATAGACTAAATAAACGCTTTCGTTTAAATTTATAAAAATATAATAATAACTATAGAGTAAGAAGTAATTAAGAGGGAGTATAAAGAAGTAGAAAAAAAATATAAAAAAATATTAAAAAAGTAACGAAGAGTAGTAAAGAAATTTAAACGAGTAATAAGAGAATATATTAACGAAATAAATATTAGCGCGGGAGAATAAATTATATACTATCTCTAATTCGGGGAAAATATATATATATATATTTTAAAAAAATATAATTAAAGGATTTCTTTTATATTTATTATTATTTCTTAAAATAAGAAAAAATATATATAAATATAGATTTAAACAATATACTAGTTATATAAAATATATATAAATACTATATATATTTATAAATAATATTTGAAAAAGATTAAATTAAAATTAGTTTACTAGGGAATATTAATATCTAGTATATTTAATATTCTATTAATATTTAAAGTTTTCTAATAATATTCTAGACTTTTAAATCTATAAATAAACTTAAATAATAAATATTATATTAAGTATTTATAGATAACTATATATATATATTTTGAAAAGATATAATTAAAGAACTTTTTTTATATTTATTATTATTTATTACGATTAAGATTTTTAGAGAGCTTTAGTAAATTTAATATATTTAATATACTAAGGGACTAGTTATTACTCGACGTAGTATATAGATTAATAAATAAGTAAATACTTAATTATTTATTTACTCGACGTAGGAATAAGCGAGTAAATAAATAAATAGTATAGTTTCTTTCTTCTATATAAACTATGTATTTTCTTAGTAAATAAAAACTTCGTATTCAACTTCCTTTAAAACTTTTAATTATAAATTCTAAATATCAATATTTATTAAACTATTAATTAAGTTTATTAAATTTATTTAGTTTTATTTTATATTAATACGAAGCCTATTATTCTTTAATTCTTAATACTCTTCTCTACGAGTATTTATTACGATCCTTAGGTCGTAATAGATACTACGCTTACCACAATACTAGTAGGTATACTTACTATACTTATATTAATAAATATCGCGAGTAAGGTATACTCACTATATTTATAATCACGAGTATATAGAGTATATTATTTTTAGTACGATTTCCTTCTACTATATAGACTACGTACTTTCCTAGTAGATAGGAGCTTCGTATTTAACTTCCCTTAAGACTTTTAATTATAGATTCTAAATATAAACGTTTATTAAATTATTAATTAAATTTATTAAATTTATCTAGCTTTATCTTATATTAATACGAAACCTATTATCCTTTAATCCTTAATACTCCTCTCTACGAGTATTAACCTAGGTTTTATCGACGTTATATTAAAATATTAAACGGAGAGCCTTAATATTTTAAATACCTTTAGGATAAATACTTTAAGATTAATAAAGGCCCTAGCCCTAAATATCTAAAACGGTACTAGAAAATATAATATTATAGAAGAAAGGGACCGTATTAAAGTTACCTATCTAGATTATTATTATAAAGAGCGC
>JAABUK010000175.1_pt1 | contig 155464 bp, 142 predicted proteins | sample 5559141 | NCBI WGS metagenome assembly JAABUK01 (sample SAMN10711869, study PRJNA513367) | rock metagenome | isolation source: Antarctica rocks | place: Antarctica: Victoria Land, Pudding Butte nord | collected 2016-01-03
GGCCGAGACGTTATGGCTCTTGCGAATAAAGGTACTCATGCTCTACGATAACACGAAAGCAACGCCGAAGCAACAGGAAGCTCCCAGCGGAGCAAGCTCCGGGGCATTAAACCCCAAAAGAGTAAACCCGGAGTACCCGTTCTTGTCATACCAGCCAGTTTCGGAAGATGTCCCGGCTGAGTTTCGCCTGAACAAGCCATCAACACACTTTACGCAGTCAGAAAGCCAGAAGTATTACAACACGGCTCAGGAACTGCTGACAGCGGCAGCCAGCCAATATGCAGACATTGGCGGCTGGGGGCTTGTCCTTCCACCTGCGCTTTAGAAACTGTAGAGTAAGGCCCAGACGAACCTCACCCCAGCCCCCTCCTTCGGATTAGTCCTTAAGCAAGGAGAGGGAGCCAGAGCAAGACTGGGACAGGATGAGCCGTATGCTAACTTCTGGCTCCCCCAGAATTGGGGCAGGGGGACGAGACGGGGGATTCCTAAGCGAAGGGAATGAAAGCAATGAGCCGTCTTCAAGAGATGAAAATGGACAAAACCGTCTTCTCTATTGCCAGTTTGGAAGACGATTCGGATGAAGCCGCTTACTGGCAGACACAAACGCCCCACGCTCGCTGGGAGGCATTGGAACTGATGAGGCAGGTGATGTATGGCTACGATCCTTCTGCCACCCGACTTGAAAGAGTTTTTGAGACTGCTTCACTTGAATCGCTGATCGTGCCGCTCGTATACTCTTAATGCGCCAAGACCCACAGCCACTCGTACTGCCCGCGCCACTTGCCTTGCACATCGCAAGTGCCTCTGGCGTCGTCGCCTATATTGGTTTGGGCACAAACTTAGGGGACCGGCGGGTGGCTCTGGAAATGGCCCTGCGTGAGATGCAGCAGCCGCCGATAATGTCTGTGGAGCGTGTGTCGTCGGTATATGAGACGGCCCCGGTGGGTGTCACCGCGCAGCCGGATTTTCTGAATGCCGTGGCGCAGGTGCAAACAACCCTGTCGCCGCGTGCGCTCTTAGACGCTTTGCTGAACCTTGAAAATAAAATGGGCCGGGTGCGAACCCTTCGCTGGGGTCCCCGCGTTATAGATTTAGACCTGCTGATTTATGGCGGCGCGCACATCGCCGAGCCGGAGCTGGAAGTGCCCCACCCGCGTCTGCGGGAGCGGGCGTTTGTGCTGGGGCCGCTGGCCGAAATTGCCCCCAATCTGGCCCTGCCGCCCGATGGGCAGACGGCTGAAAAAGTTTTTAAAGAACTTTTGGAGAAATCGGGAACATTCTAAAGGAAAGCTGCGTCTCACAGGGAAACCCTGTTTCCTCCTGTTTTGCTCATCAGTTCATTCAACGCCATGATTTATTCGTATCAAGCCAAAGACCGGCAGGGACGCACCGTCACCGGGGCGCTCGATGCCCCTGATGAGCGGCAGGCGGCCCACGAAATCCGCGAAATGGGCTACTTCCCGATGCGCGTGGCCGCGCAGGCCGGAGCCGTCGGCGGATATGACGGGGCATCGGGTTATGTGCCGGTGGCAGCAGGCACAGGGTATGCGGCTCCGGCGGCTCCCCCGATTTCGGTCGGACGCTGGCTGCTGGTGCATCTGGTCTACTCGTTCTGGACGGGGGTTGGCCTGCGGGATTTGGCTCTGATGTACCGGCAGTTTGCCGCAATGCTCGGGGCAGGCGTGCCGATTTATCAGGCCCTGACGACCCTGTCTGCCCAGACAAGCAACACTGCCCTGCGGCGGGCGCTGGGGCAGATCGCGGCGCGGGTATACAACGGCGAGAAGCTGACGCTGGCGATGGCCGAAATCCCGTGGATTTTTACCGAGTTCCACCGCTCGATGGTCTACGCGGGCGAACAGAGTGGGCGGATGGATGTGATGATGAACCGCCTGTCCCTGGCGCTGGAGCAGGAATACACTCTGCGAAGCATCATCAAAAAGGAAACTCGGAACCCGGCGTTTGCACTGCTGGCAAGCTTTCTTCTGCCAGACCTGGTCGACTTGGTCGTTAAGGGCAACGCGAAGCTATACTTCCATGATGCCGTGCTGCCTCTGCTGTATGTGCTTATGATTGCGCTGGCGGTGTTTGTGGCGACAAAGCTTTTGTCGCGGTTCAAATTCTTTTATGATTCGCTGGTTGCCCACCTGCCCCCGTTCGGGAGCGCGGTGCGGATGGTGGCGCTGGCCCGATTTGCGCGGGTGCTGTCATCATTATATGCAGCGGGGCTGCCGATCCCTGAAATCTTAAAAGGGGCGGCGGCGGCAACCGGCAATGCCTATATGGAGCGGCGCATGATTTCAGCCATCCCGGCCATTGAAGGCGGGCATGGGCTGACCGAAGCCCTGCGGGCGACGCGGGTGTTTCCGCCGCTGGTGTTGTCCATGCTGGCAACCGGCGAGCAGACTGGCTCCCTGGACATGACAATGGATAAAGTAGCAGAGTACTACGAGGCCGAATCAATAACGCGCCTGCATCAAATGGCGGTCGCGCTCGGCGCGTTTGCAACCATGCTGATCGGTATTCGCGTGGCGATGGTCCTGGCAAAGTTTTATACCGGCTACTTGGACAAGATGCAGGAAATGGCAAACCCGGACGGGCCATAGTTTAGAACAAACAGTTTCACACGGACAACCAAAGATACGGCACGACGCGCTTTTTATTATTTACTTTTTCGCGTCCTGTCCGTTAAGAAAGAGGGTCACACAAAAATATCGCCCGCAGGGCATTGATGGTATCGTTTTTATTTGTATGATTTTATATTTACGGCACGGAGCAAATGACGATGAGCTTGCAGCGCAATTATTATGAAGTGCTGGGCCTGCCGCCCAGTGCCACCACAGACCAGATCAAAAAGAAGTACCGGGAGCTGGCCCGCAAGTACCACCCGGACATCGCGCAGGACAAAGTCTTCAGCCAGCGCGTGTTTACCCAGATCAACCAGGCGTACCGCGTTCTGGCGGACCCCGACCGGCGTGCCCAGTACAACTCCACGCTGGATGCGACAAAAGCCGTCGCACCCGCTCCAGCGCCTTCCCGGTCTGCCGCCCAATCTGCCGCCGCCGCTTCGGCAGCGGCTCCGCCTAAAACCGCCGCGCCCAGCCCGGAAAAAGCAAAGGCAATTTCTCAGCTTCTGGGCAATGCGGACCGGGCAATCATGGACAACAAGCCTCTGGAAGCACGGGGATTTTGTGTGAAAGTGCTCGAAATTGATGCCGCGAATATGCGCGGCCTGGTGCTGATGGGGGATGCGCTGGTGATGATAGGTCAGGCCGAGGATGCGGCGGTGCAGTATCGCAAGGCACTGACAATTAGCCCCAGCCCGCTGATCCAGGCCAAGCTATCCCGACAGGAACAGGGCATGGCCTCCAACAAGACGCGGGAGATAGCCAGCAAAACCGCCCGCCCGGAACCCGGCAAGACCGTTCACCCGGAACCCACAGCGGCAGCAGAAAAAACAGGAGAAAAAAGCGGCGGCCTCTTCGGGCGGCTGCTCGGGCGCAAATAGGAAAAATCAGCAGAAAACAAAAAAGAAGCGGGATCAGAGGATGCGGCGCGGCAGAGGCCAGGTCAGTGAGAGACGGGGCACAGAGCGGGCGAAGGCGACGAGGCGAACTCGGATGTTCTCGGCCGCTCTTGCTTTCAAGAACAGCGACACCACCCGGCGCGAGTAGCGCACCCCCGCCTGCGCCCGCACATATCTGTCAGCCTGTACCAGCGAAAACGCCGATTTTTCCCGGTACAGGCGCGGCGCGGTCATGGCGGCGAATTCGCTGGCAATGCACAGCATCTGCGCCTCAAACGGGATGGTATTGCCGGAGCGGCCAAACGGGTAGCCGCTGCCGTCCACATATTCATGGTGAAAGCGGATCACATCAGCGGCGGGGCGCAGGACGGGGATCACGTCTAAGATAGCCGCACCGACACGGACGTAGTCGCGCAGGACAAAGCGGTCGGTGGGATGCGTCAAGGGAGCGGGCGCGTTCAGCAGGCCATAGGGAATGCTGACTTTGCCGATGCCGTGCAGCAGCGTCGCGTCCTCCAGCGTCCGCATCGCTGCAAAGCTCATGCCGCGCAGGCGGGCCATCAGCATCACATAGCGCGAGGTCTGCTCGGCGTGCCCCAGCAGGTGCGGCTCGCGGGCTTCCACCGCACGGGCCAGCGCGATAAATGTCTGCCGGTATGACTGCCGGATGCGCCAGGGCAGATAAATCAGCACCGCCATCAGCGAGGCCGTAAACACAACTCCGGCAATAAAATCCACAACAAAAAGGTTCATAGACATTTAGTTTTGTGTGTTCTTAATTTTGTGCATTGAGACTGAAGCTGCCGGAAGGCTGAGGCGGGGTGGCCCAGAGCGAATCGTCGGCCAGATCGGAGGCGGGGCGGACATACAGACCGCTGGCTTCCAGCGCCCGCTCGCGTTCCACAATGGTGATAAATGTCTCGACAACGTCGGTGCGGAACTGAGTTCCGGCATGACGGCGCAGCTCGGTCACGGCGTCTTCCTGCGGCATCGACTTGCGGTAAGGCCGCTGATCTTCTTTGGCCGGGCCACCGACCATCGCGTCAAACGCATCCACCACTGAGATAATGCTGGACTCAACGGGAATTTCGTCCCCGGCCAGACCATCCGGGTATCCCATGCCGTCGGGCCGCTCGTGATGGTGGCGTATCCAGTGGCCGACCGTTCCCAGCACGCTCATCTTCACGACCAGATCGGCCCCTGTGACCGGATGCCGGCGGATCATGGACCAATCTTCGTCGGTCAGCTTGCCGACTTTGTTCAGCACGCGGTCGTCTACCGCAACCTTGCCGATGTCATGCAAAATCGCCGCATCGCCGATATGCTGCATCGACGCCGCTGGCAGCCGCATTTCCTCCGCAATCTGCACCGCCCATCGGGCGACCCGGTGCAGGTGCCCATGCGTATAGGGGTGAGCCTCCTGCATGATGCGCCCCAGCAGCTCCACCCCATGCCGGTACGCCTCCATCGTCTTCTGGTGCGTGATGACCGCCATCCGCATTGCGTACACAGGCAGAAGAACGAAGCCAACTCCCAGCCACCAGTTCTGCCCGTAGAGAATAGCCGTAATCAGACCGACTGGGGACATAAACAGCGCACTGGAAAGCATCCATTTGAAGTTTTCATGCCAGAGAACATCCCAGCGCAGTGAATAATAGCGGCTTGCCAGAGTTGTAGTAATCAAAGCACTCACAACAAGAGCGGCCAGCGTACATAGCGGTAAGGCAACACAGGCATAAATGTTGGGAGTGTGTCCTAAGCGCACACCTTCGTGCCGAAAAGCAATAAGTTGTAGCACTGTGTAAAGCAAGGTGGCACAGCCCACAGCAACAATATTGGTGCAAACAGAAGGAATATAAAGATCAAGACGCCACCTGCGCTTTTTTGGAATGGAAATATATCCGGCAGCAAAAGTAGATAAAACAGCAGATAAAATAGCAGCAGTTGCGCCAAATAAGCCTGCAATAGCAAAAACAAGAGGGATGGTGGGAGAACCAACAAGTTCCGTACCACTTGGCAAGCGGACTGACATCAATCCAATTAATGTCGTCAAAGCACTGAGCAAAAGAACCTGAAGCCAAGCATGAACAGGAACAGGATCGGCAACTAGACAAAGCAAAAAAATAATCCCTGACGCCCAGATTAGCTGTTTTTTGAACAGATTGTAAGCAGGTGGATGTACTTTTGTAGGAGGAATCGAAGACGCGGTGGCATTGTTCCCTTTTGCGGCGGTTGAAGGTGGAGACATGATGAAATTATATTCTTGACGATAACAGCGTGGGCTTATTACTTGATTAAAACAGAGACAAAATCAAAAGGAATGCCGGATACTTACATATAAACAAGGTCAATCAAACAAAACTTCAAAGGGGGATAAAGACCAGGCGACTACTTCCAATCGGTCTAGCAGCCGCCTGCAATGATTTATAATTGCAGGCGGCTGCTGAGGACAAACTAGTCCGGCGGGAAGAAGTGGGCAAGGGCGCAGCCGTTGATGGCGCTGGACAGGGTCTTGATCATCTTGGAAACGGTGTTCATTGGGTAGGACCTGTGTGGTAACGCGGCCGTGCCGACTTCTCGGACATCGAACCGCCTCCGCTCGTGAGAACCCTTCGGTTCCCGAAGCCCCGGCATTCCAAATCGTAACGATTATTCCATTATCAAAGGGATTTTTACAGGATTATTTTTGAGCATTCGCTGACACCCAAAACCTGAACGTGGGCGATTAGAAATCGTCGTCCATTAGTGCCTGACCGACGCGGCGGTTGACGGCATCGAGCGTGGCGTTGACCACGGCTTTCCAGACGTCCTGCCGGATGAGGGCGCTGCCGGTGAGAAGCTCCTCGCCCTGCGGCGGGGCCAGGGCGCTCACCAGCACGGCCACCGCCTTGCGGCCTGCCAGCGGGATGTCGGTCTGCAAGTCCTCCACCACCATTGTGCCGTCCCGGTCGCCGCTGTCTTCCACGGCGCGGATGGCTGCCGAGGCAATTAGCCGAAGCTGGTTGTAGGCCGACGCATGGCCCGACGCCGTGCCGGTATACAGAGCGTCGCCGCGCTTCAGATGCACCAGCGCCTCGGCGCGGCTGCCGGTGACGGTCAGGGCGACATCGGAGAAGCGCAGGCGCGGGGCAAGGGATGGAGCGGCTCCGCCGACCGGGGCATGGCCCTGTATTTGCGCGATGCTGATTTTTTTGTAGTCCAGCGTCACATCTAAATGGGCGCGGACAGCAGACTCAATATCGCGGGCGATTTGTTTAGGGGCACGTTTGGGGTGAACGAGAACGTGCAGCTCGTCGATGCGCCCGGACGGTCCGAGGACAGCGCGGGTGGAAACCACATCTTTGAGCTGACGCACGATGTCTTCAATCTGCTCAGCGGAAACATAGCGGCGAGAGGCAGCGGTCTCATTCAAAGCAAGGTCCAAAGGTGCATCCTCCTCAACAAGCTTCTCGGCAAAGGCTTCTGTCCAATTGTAACACAGATTTCTGATTTTGGGGGGAAATAAATTCGTTACCTGAGAAATATTTTTTGCAGGGCGAAAACCCCCAGTGCCCCCAGTCCTGTGCAGGCCAGATTCACGGCATCGTTCCCCACCCAGCCCAGCCCCCGCGTCGGCGGCAGGCCCTGCGCCTGCTCCGTCCAGCGACCGGGCCGCATCGGGTCCCGCCACTGCGCCTGCACCGTCGCCCCTAGCCCGCTATCCCCGAGCGCCCCCGCCAGCCCCGCCGCCGTAACCATCCCCCACCCTGCTATGTTTCCCGCGAAGCACCCCAAAAGAGCCGCCCCGGCCAGCGCGGCCAGCGTTCCCGGCAGGCTGACCGCCCCCGAAGTCCCCGGCGCGGCAGCCCGGCCCGTGCGGAGGTCTACTGTCGGTGCGCCGAGCGCCGAGCCGATTTCCGTCGCCCATGTATCGGCGTTCGCCGCCGCCAGCGCCCCCAGCATCAGCCCGAACGCCCGGTGCATATCCAGCGCCGGAACCAGTTGTGGCAGCAGCAGGCATCCCACCGCCACGCCGCCGTTTGCCAGCACCTGCCCGGCATCCCGCCGTCCGCCTTTTTCGTAGCCCAGCGACTCCTTCGCCCGCCGCCGCCAGCGCGACAGCGCCGTGGAGGTTCCAAAGAATGCCAGCAGCGCCCCCGCCCCGGCCCAGCCGCCTAGGGCAAAAATAGTCGTGCCGACCGCGCACGCCGCCACGGCCCCGGCAGGTGTCAGCGCCTTCGCCCGCCATGCGGCGGCGGCGACACACAGAGCGCAGAGGAAGGCTAAAAACGGGTGTGGCATGATAGGCAGAAGAAGGAAAGAGGCCCCCCGCCCCAATTCTGGGGAGCCAGACAAATACAGAGAGGGCAAAGAGGGCAGGGGCAAGCCCTGCCCCTACGATTTCGGCTCTTTCCTGACTCTCCGGCTCCCCAGAATTGGGGCGGGGGGGCCTCCTACTTCTTGGACACATACGGGTTGCCGCGAATGTAGTAGCGCCAGGGCAGGTCGACGCCGCGTGTGATGCCGATGCGCGTGGTTTCCACCGTCTCAAACGGCGGCGCGGGGCGGGGCCGAATAAACAGCTCGCCGTCAGGGTCGGTCAAATCGGCTTCGTTGTGGGCCAGCCGCGTCAGAGCCAGCGCCTGCGCCAGCTTGCCCGGTCCGTTGGTGAGCTGCCGTGTTTCAGCCATCCCGCCCCGGTTCTGGCGCATGAGTTCGATGCCCTCGGTCGGCTCCAATGCACGTAGCAGCACGGCCTCGGCGACGCCTTCCGGGGCGCACACCAAATTGAACATCATGTGCAGGCCATAAGTGAAGTAGACATACGCCTGACCGGGCGGGCCGAACATGGCGGCATTGCGCGGTGTCTGCCCCCGGTAGGCATGGCAGGCGGGGTCATCGGTGAGGTACGCTTCGGTTTCCACGATAATCCCGGCCAGCGTCTCGCCCGTCGGCAGGCGGCGCACGACTTCCTGCCCGAGCAGAGCTTTGGCGACGGTGCGCGTGTCCTGCAAATAAAACTCCTGCGGGAAAGGTTTGGAAGTATCTACCACGGAGCCTCGATGTCTTCATCATCCAGTGACGGCCCTTCGGCGGCGGGGGCAGGGTCGGGGGTTGGCGCAGCTTTGGCCGCTTCTTCGGCTTTGAGGCGCTCGTACATCTCGCAGGTCCCGGTCTGCAAAATCTCCTGCGTCTTGCCCACGATGGCCTCGCCGAAGCCGGGGATTTTCTTTAGCTCGCCCCGCGCTTCAATCGCGGCGGCAGGCTCCGGCAGCGTTCCCAAAGTGCGGACGGCGTTGCGGTAGGCGCGGATTTTAAACGGGTTCTCGCCCTGCCCCTCTAAAATCTCGGCGATGCGCTCAAAGACATCGGCAATCTCGGCATTGGTGCGTGTGTGTTCCATACGCATAACTTACCCGTTTTGCGCCGGGATTTCCCCCTGGCTTTTGCCAAAAGCGTAGTAGACCAGCGCCCCCAGACAGCCCAGAAGGACGACTATTAGCACCCAGCCGACTTTTGTGCCGCTGGACGGGAACTCGCGCCGGGCAACATCTACAATTTCGACAATCCAGAAAATCGCGGACAGAAGCTGAAGGACCAGCACCCACCCAACGGTTGTTTTGCGGGACTGCTGCCGCTGGGACTGGGACGGCTGAAACATATTTTTGGGCACAAGTGAGGAAACGTGGGGAAGCTCGGCAGTGGTGGCGGGCAGTGCCTTGAGGCCGCTGGTGTCCACATAGTTCTTCAGCTCAATGTAGGAGCCGTCCGTGGGAACACCGGGAATGCCCATCGGCTGTGCGGCCCCCCAGGTGTCCGAATAAGTCAGCGTTCGCCCGGATTTGTCTGTGAGAACCTCCTGATAGGTTCCGTCTTGATTCAAGGTTGTCACATCGCTGACCGCCCCCGACGAGCCGCGACTGCTGCCGATAACCCTGTCCCCGCAGCCGGTGAGGCCAAAGGCAAGCGCGGCCAGAACAAACAAAAGCGGCCAGCGCAAATGCTTGAAAGACGACATAACATTACCCCCCATGCCACAGCGAGTACCCGGCCAGGAGGGCCGTGGCCCCGACAATCCAGCGCCAGAGCTGCCAGCGGCCCCAGCCGGGGGCGTCCAGCAGCAGAGCGCAGGTTTGCAGCACCAGCAGCACCACCACCGGCGTCACCGTCTGCACCAGCGGCAGGGCCGGGCCACTCGGGCCCAAATCTGCCAGCGTCCGCCCCAATGCCCACGCGCTCAGGCCCGCCAGCCCCAGCGGCAGCAGGCGCACCAGCCATGTCACCTCGGCGGCCAGCGTCAAGATGAAGACCGAGAGGAAGAGCAGTCCGCTTGCCCCCCACCCCGCCTGCCAGACCGTGCGCGGGTCCGTACCGCGCAGGACCGAACGCAGCGCGGCCAGCGCGGGCAGCGCGGCGCACCCCAGCAGGGGCAGGAACCAGACGCCAATCCGGGCCAGCGACAGCCGGGCGGGCAGGACATGAACCGCGACGGCGATCTCCTGCCGCCCCGCCGAAGTCTCTAAAATAACCGTTTCGTCATACTCCGTCGGCGTCGCCCACACGGCGTCCGTCCGCGCCGTCAGCGTCAGGGTTTGGCGGCGGCGCGTCGAAAACGCGGGCGGCTCCACCCGCACCCAGCCGGGCGCGGAGACGACCCGGCCTTCCAGCGTGCCCCCGCCGCCGTTTTGGACCGTCACCCGTAAGGACCGGGACTGCCCCTGCCGCAGCGTGCCGAAGTTCAGCACCGTGCTGCTGAGTAGCACCGGCGGCTGAGGCGGCGCGGCCTCCTCCCGGACGACTGGCTGCGGCGCGGGGTGATACACCAGCGCCCGTGTCAGCACGTCGGCGGCCCCGTCGCCCTCCCCAGCGCGGCGCAGGACAGCGGCCAGCACCTCGAAATGCTCCGGGCGGCTCGGGTCCAGATGCGCGGCCCGGCGCAGGGCGGCCACGGCGTCGGTCAGCCATCCGGCTTTGGCATCTTTTTGGCCCTGATTGAAGGCCAATCGGGCCTCATCAGCGGTTTCCAGCCCGGCCCGGTACAAAAAGTCCCGCAGGCGGTCGTCATCGTCCCGGTCCGGCTCGGCGCGGATTTGGCGAACCACTTCGGCCAGCGGGCTTTCCCCGATGCCGTCCAGCCAGCGGGTTAGCGTGCCGTTGGTGAATGCTTCCAGGGCCTCGTCCCAGTGGTCGGGGGCGGCGGCGAGGAAATCGTCTATAGTGGCGAAGGACTCTGAGAACCGGCTCTGAAGAGCCGGTCTACTAGTAAGCGGAAAAAGTGCCTCCGGCGCTGAAGAGCTTTTGACGGCAGGCTGTCCTAAATCCTGAGTCGCGGAGCGGATACGCAGTAATGCCGTCTTCGGCATACTTTCTCCGTTTATTGGTAGACCGGCACTTCCAGTGCCGGTTCCAAAGAGTTCCCGCAAGTCCCGCGCCAGGCTCCCCGCATCGCGGTAGCGCTCAGCTTTGTCGCGGGCCAGGGCGCGGGCCAGAATGGCGTCCAAAGCAGGTGGGGCGTCAGGGCGTGCGGACGTGACAGGGGGGATGGGGTCGTTCTCGACGGCCTGCTTCCAGGCGAAGGGGTCTTTGGATTTGGGGACCAGAAACGGACGGCGGCCCGCCAGCATCTCGTACAGCACGACGCCGACGGCCCAGATGTCGGATTGCCGGTCGGACTGCTCTTCCGGGTGAAAGTCCTCGGGGGCCATGTACGCATAGGTCCCCGCGCCGCCCGCAAACGAATGCGTGCCCAGCACTTCGGCCAGCCCGAAGTCCACCAGCTTGACCGCGCCCTCGCGGGTGACCAGGATATTCGCGGGCTTGATGTCCCGATGCACCGTCCGCTGCGAATGGGCATAGGCCAGCCCGTCGCACACCTGCGCGGCGATGCCTACGGCCTCGGCAATGGGAAGCTGCGGCGTGTCCCGCAGGATGTCCTGAAGCGTCCGCCCCCGGACATACTCCATGTCGATAACGACCTTGCCGCCAATTTCATCCACCGAGTTGACCCGGACAATGTTCGGGTGACGCAGACGGTCCAGCACGCGAGCTTCTTCCAGAAAGCGGTGCTTTTCGTCGCCCTGTGCCGAGATTTCCTTCAGCGCCACCTGCTTCCCCAGCAGCGTGTCTTTGGCAAGGTAGACAATCCCCGTCGCCCCATGCCCCAGCACATCCAGGCGCTCATACTTTCCGAGCATTTCCAGCGGCATGAGTAGTGTTCTTTGAGCCTTACACCCAGTCTAAGCGGCGGCTAATCAGCAGTTCGGTCATCTTCGCGTGATGCGTGTTTTTCATCGCAATCGCCTGTGCGGTAAATCCGTGACGACGGGCCAGGTCCAGAACACCTTCAGCGTTGTCGTAGGTCATCAGAAAGTCGCCTTTGAGCGTGGTTGCGACGGCAAACAGTTCTTCGTGGTCCAACGCATTGTGGGCATACAGGCGGCTCCCGGCCTTCTTTCCGGCAGCGGTGTACGGTGGGTCAATAAAGAATACAGCATCAGCGCGGCCCGCGTTCTCCCGCAGGACTTGCAGGCCGTCGCCCTGCACAATCTGTATCTTTTCTTTCACGGTCTGAATGTCCAAAATGCGCCGCTTGAGCGTTTCAGGATACCAGCGCGAAGCCAGCCCTTTGCCGTTTTCACCGTGCTTGATGACGCCGCTTCCCGGCGCAAGAATACCACCGTGGTTGACTCGGTTGCGTAAAATCGTCTGAAACGCGATCTCGTGCGTGCTTTCCGCCCTAACCAATAGCTCCTGCCGTACCGTTTCCGGCGTCAGTTCAAACGATGCAATTTTTTCCGCCAGCCAGCCGCCGCGCCCATTCAGAACCGTTTTCCAGACGGCGGCCACCTGCGCGTCCAGCTCCACCATCTGCACGCTGTCTGCCAGCCCTTCAAAGGCGACGGTTAAGCTGACCGTGCCGCCGCCCGCAAACGGCTCAATCAGGGCGGTCGGCCTGTTCTCAAAACTGGCAAACCAGCGTCGAATATGCGGCACAAGCCATGTCTTCCCGCCGGGGTAGCGGAACGGGCTACGCTGCGGGACAGACGATACATTGACCACCTGCTGATGCCGCGTGTCATCGAACAAGTCATACTGATAGACAGGTTCAGCGATTTGGGTCGAGTTCGGCAATGGTTTTGTCCCTGTGGGCGTTAAGCCTCTCTTTAAGTTTATTCTGTATCCCGCTCAAGAACCCTGCTTCGGCTCCGGCTTCGGATTGAGTTATTCTGAGAAGAGCGGACTCAAACTTTGTATAGACGGTTCGGTGCAAAACAAGCTGATGGCGGTTTTGGTCTGCATCCAGTTGAAGATCATAAATCAGCCACGCGATTTCGGCCTCCTCCGCGCTAACCTGCTCAAGTTCAGGCAATCTATCAAAAAAGCCGGTATTGAGCGCGACAGCCATTTTGCGGTTCCACGCACTAAAAATGCCGCCTTTTGAAATAAGCTGCGGAGCTAGACGCTTGCGTGAGGAAGAAAGATAATCCGGTCGAGGATACTTTGGCTGACCACGCCAGTTCATAGAGCAGTTTTCATCAGGGTCAGCCATGAAGTGAGAGAACGGGTCGCGCACATTGCCTGAAATATAGACCGACTGTACTTCCAGCGCCCCATAATCAAGGACGCGGTTTTGCTCATCGTAAGAGACAAGTACGAAATCGACATTGCCGACCGGTTTTGCCTCAATATCACGCAGTCTCACTTCCGGCAAAGCCCGCCAACTTGCTCCCGCCGGAAAGAAAAACTTTGCGGCGTCAGCGACCATTGCCTGCCTCTGAATAAAGCGCACCGGGCAGGTAATCGCAATTTCACCTCCACCAAATACGCTGCACACGCCGAGCGGGCTTATTTTGCTGTCTTTCGTGCAGCGGGTGTCAGGCAAAGTCTCACTGCGAAACGGGCAGAGATTTTTTGCGCGGGCGTTTTTTGCTTCCTCGCTGAAATTATCAATCGGGTAGCCAAACACTTCGGCTAAAGGCTGCTCCGGCATAATGCACATCAGCCTTTCTAGCGCGTCCCATAGTGCCGGTAGCCCCGGCGGTAGCGGCGGCCTGTGGGGGGCGCAGGTGCAGGCACATCGGCGGGGGCGGGCGCAGTCACCACCGGTTTTGGGGCGGCGAGCACGGGGACGGGCGGCAGAGGCGTCGGGGACGGGTGGGCGCGGAAGACTTTCAGGCGCTCGGCGTCGATCAGATACAGTGTGCCGTCGGCGGCGACGGCGACGGACTGCGGGTTGGACAGCGACGACCGGGCAATCAGGCCGAGCGGGACGCCGTTGGGCTGGTATTTGGTGAGCGTTTTGGCGATGGCATCAGACACATACAAATTGCCCTGTGGGTCGGTGGCCGTGTGCAGGGTGACGCCGCCTGCGCCGCGTACCCCGACGGGCGCGGCGGCCTGCGGACGCACGAAGGGCAGGGTGTACTTGAACTGCGGCAGGCTGCCGCCGCCCGGCGGCAGGCCGACGACCGTGCCCGACAGCGGCGCGACCGTGACCGCGCCGTCTTCGGGGCTGACGGCCAGGAAGCTGCCGCGCACGGGCTTGGCATAGAAGATAGTCGGGGCATCGTAGGCCAGGTGGGCAAGGTCCAGCGGCGAGGCCGGGGGCGCGGGCAGCGGAGGCGGCACGGCAAACGGCGGCGCGGCCTGAAACTTGTATCCGGCGTGCTGAAGCTTCCCGGCCAGTGCCCCGGAGACGCCGACCCCGGCCAGCAGGAACGCGGCGGCAAGGGTCGGCCAGAGCCAGCCGCCGCGCCGGGGCGTGTGCGGCTCACGGTCCCCGGCGGGGACGGGCGCGGGGCGGTCTTCGGGCGCGGTGTTCTTTTTGTCTGTCGTGCTGCTTTTTTTGGCGGAAGCGTTAGGGCGGGCAAAGTCGGCGGTCTGCATTCGCAGGGTGCGGGTTCCGGCCTGAAGGCGGGCGACAATGGCGGTGATGTTGTCCTTGCCGCCGGCACGGTTTGCCATTGACACCAGCTTGTCGGCGGCGGTCTGCGCGGAGCCGGACTGCGCCAGCGTCTTGATTAAATCTTCCTCGTCCACCATGTTGCTCAGGCCGTCAGTACACAAAAGCAGCACATCGCCAGGCTTGATTTCCAGATCGGTGACTTCGGCTTCCAGAGTCGGCTCAATGCCCACGGCGCGGGTGATGATGTTGCGGAAGCGGGACTTGCGGGCGCTTTCCTCGGAGATGGCCCCCGCCCGCACCTGCTCGGCGACGTAAGAATGGTCGGCGGTAAGCTGTGTCAGCGCCCCGCCGCGCAGCAGGTAGGCCCGGCTGTCGCCCGCGTGCGCGAGGTACAGCCGGTCGCCTTCGACCACCGCCGCGACGCAGGTAGTTCCCATGCCTTTGCGCTCGGCGTCTTCCTGCGCCAGCGCATAGACGCGGGCATTGGCTTTTCGGAGGGCCGTTGACAGGGCATCGGTCAGCACCACCGGCTCGGCCAGCCGCGAGTCCAGCAGCTCGGCCAGCGTCTCGTCGACAGCATCTACCGCTGCCTGCGCGGCCTGCTCGCCCGAAGCGCGTCCGCCCATGCCGTCGGCGATGACCAGGACGCCGTCGGCCCGCAGGCCGCGCCGCCGTGTGTCCACCACAAGGTACTGGTCTTCGTTGTTGGCCCGCTGTCCGGGGTCCGTTTTCGCGCCTGCGGAAACATTCATGAGTGATTTAGTATAACCGTTCAGGGCGAAAAAGGCAAGGGGGAAGGTCAGTCAGGAACACCCGCCGGAAGAGTCTTTGTAAAATCGGTGGTGGTGTAATCCTGCGGAATGTCGAATGCTGACACCGGAATCAGGGCGTTTGATAGAGCGGTCACCTCATAAAAACTAGAAATCTTCGTATTCATTCGTGGCGAGACTGTCGTTACTGATGCTTTGAGCCATGTGCCACGCATCTCAGGAAATTGGTGACTGAGACTCACCGCATCAACCATCACTGGAACAAAGCTTTCTGACCGGGGAGGTGCGGGAACGTCCGCCGCAATCCAGGCATATCCGGTTCTTGTAAAAGTGGGGCCTGTCAGCGAAAACCTGAACAAATGCGCCTGATGGCCGAGGATCATTTGTGTTCGTTTCGTGTCAGTGACCTTCGCAGAGGGAATGCTGACGGCTACCAAAGAGTGATCGGGGACCAGAACTTTTGTTTTGGTCAGGGGATGCCACACTGTTCCAGTGCTGCTGCCAAAATCCATGACTCCAATCGCGGTTAGACCTGGGCTGAGAGTGACGGTCTTTACCTTATCGCCAGACTTATAGAGAGTACTGGTAGATGACGATGGCCCCTTCGCTGTACCCTCAATCCCTGTCCCCGAGAAACGGCTGGTCACTGTTTCCGTCAGGTCCGCGCACGCGGCGCGGCTGAGTGTTAGCACAGCGGCGGCGAGGAGCAGCCCGTTGAGAGATATTCTTTTCACGATCTGACCCTTCTATTGGGGGCGGGGCTGCTTCCAGGCAAGCCACACCGCGCCGAGGCAGCCCAGGCCGAAGCAGACCCCGAAGAAGACCCGAAACGGCAGCGGGAACACCTCGCGGGCCAGCGCCGCTGAAGCAATCCCCGCCGCCGCCACGCAGACCCCGATGCGGGTGCTATGGTCCGCTTGGCTCTGCCCGACCTGCCGCGCATTGCCCATGCCGCCGCCGTAGGCCATGCCGCGCAGGAGCCACCATGTTCCTGACAGGATGCCGATTGTCAGCGCCGCCGCGTTCAGCCGTGCCAGGGTCAGCCCCAGCACGGCAAGCACGGCGAGCAGCACCAGCCAGAATTGAAGGGACGGCTTTGTCGAAGTCGTCACTGCGGGCCACCGCCCGGAGGCGGCGTCTCGCCTATGGGGTCCCCGCCCAAAGACCGCCGGGGCGGCTCGGGGTTCGCCGGAGGATTAGCAGGCGGCTGCGGCTGTCCCCAGGACGGCGCAGGAGGCGGCGTTTGGGATGCGGGCGGCGGGGTCTGCCCGAACGAGGTCGGCGGCGGAACCTGCCCATAGGAAGAAGCGGGCGGCGTGTCAGTCGGCGGCGGGGCCACGCTCGGCGCGGGGGGCCAGACGCCTGGAGACGCAGGAGCGCCATAGCCCGACTGACCGTAGCCATCAGGCATAGCCCCGCCCGGCATCCCAATCATGTCGCGGTACGCCAGTGCCCCTATGATATAAGCCATAGGAACTGTCACAAACAGTCCCAGGCCACAAGGAATAACACTGACAATGACAAGCAAACCAAGCACAAACACAAATAGTGTGGCGGTTAGCCAGTCCCGTTTCATCCCATTTACGCTGGCGGAAAGCGCCTCAGAAAAAGGCTGACCGTCCGCCACCAAAGCCTGCGCCGGTAACAAAAAGGCGGCCACCACCAGCGCCCCTAAACAAATGGCAAAAATGCCGGCAACATAGCAGAAAAACATGACTAAATTCAGCAGAAGCATCTGCGTGAAACGTGCTCCGCCAGCAAGAGCATCGGCGAATGAAATTACACCGCCACGCACTTGCTTGACAGCCATCCCATATAAAGAAGCCGCCTGGAACGAGCTAAATATCCAGGTGAAAAGCGCACCAATAATCTGCCCAACTGCCGTAACATTACTGTTGGTTCCATAACTGATCCCAAAGCGATACGTCGTATTTCCAAACGGGCCAGGGGGAGCAATGTAGGCAGGGTTGGGAAACAGCGCAATGATGAGCGCGTTGACAATGTTGCTGACGATGCCATACAAAAGAACGGCAAGTATCCACACGCCTGCCTTGCCACTAAGAAACTGCCAGGCTTCGCTGATCCAGCCAAAATTGACTTTTCCAGGCGGCGCATAGCCCGCCCCCCCGCCGCCGTAAGGCATCCCACCAGCGGGCGGGCCTCCGTAGTTGACACTCATGCGCGTAGTCTCCTTTGTCGGTATCTCTCTGCTTTCGACGCCCGGCTCTGCGTCCGGCGTTGCGTTGTGGAGGGTTATTCGCGTTGATTTGCGTGTTTTCCTGCTTGACAAGGCCGCAAAAAGAAACAAAAAATCCCGCCCGTCATTCGATGAATGGAGGGCGGGCCGGAGACCTACCTTCCTTGCTTCGCAGGGTCCTCCCTAAAGGGAGGATTAGGAACGGACAGGGCAAGAGGCAACGCCCCCGCCCTTCAGCATTGTCAGTATCCTTCCTTTAGGAAGGACCCTGCGAAGCAAGGAAGGTAGGTCACTTATCCTGAAGCGCCGCGACGCCCGGAAGCTCTTTGCCTTCCAGGAACTCCAAAGACGCGCCGCCGCCCGTCGAGATATGCGTCATCTGGTCCGCAAAGCCCAGCTTCTCCACCGCCGCCGCCGAATCGCCGCCGCCGACAATCGTGGTGGCCGACGAATCCGCCAGCGCCTGCGCGATGCCTTTGGTGCCTTCGGCGAACTTGGCGAACTCAAAGATGCCCGCCGGGCCGTTCCAGATGACCGTCTTCGCGCCCTGCAAAACCGCCGTGATGGCCTTCAAAGTCGCCGGGCCGATGTCCGCGCCTTCCCAGTCGGCGGGGATTTCGCGGACGCTCACCACTTTGGTATTCAAATTGGCCTCGCCGCCGTCAAACGGGTTGCCGTCGGTGACCACTACATCTACGGGCAGCATCAGCTTGTCGCCTGCTTCGGCCTGTACCTGTTTGACGAATTCCAGCGAGTTGGTATCCAGAAGCGACTTGCCAATCTCTAACCCCTGCGCCTTGAAGAACGTGTAGGCCATGCCGCCGACCACAATTAAAGTGTCCACTTTGGGCAGGAGGCTTTCAATCACCGGGATTTTGTCTTTGACTTTGGCTCCGCCCAGAATAGCCACAAAGGGCCGGTCCGGGTTTTCCACGGTGCTGCCCAGATAATCCAGCTCTTTTTTCAGCAGGTAGCCCGCCACGGCGGGCAGATGGTGGGCAACGCCCTCAGTCGACGCATGGGCGCGGTGGGCCGTGCCGAACGCATCATTGACATAGACCTCGGCCAGCGACGCCAGCTTTGCGGCATACTCGGGATCGTTCTTCTCTTCCTCGGGATAGAAGCGAACATTCTCCAAAAGCAAGATGTCTCCATCTTTGAGGCCGTCCACCAGAGTCTTGACTTCCGGGCCGATGCTGTCTGGGGCCAGCGGCACGGGCTGTCCGAGAAGCTGCGCCAGCCGCTCGGCGACAGGCTTCAGGCTGAATTTCGGCGTCGGCCCGCCTTTAGGCCGCCCCAGATGCGAGGCCAGAATGACCCGTGCCCCTTTGCCGACCAGGTACTGAATGGTCGGCAGCGCCGCCCGGATTCGGCGGTCATCGGTGATCGCGCCGGTCTCCTCCTGCGGGACATTGAAGTCCACGCGCACCAGGACGCGCTTGCCCGCCACGTCCACATCTTCCACGGTCTTTTTGTTAAAGCTCATTTGGGTCTCCCGAATAGAAATTGCAAAACATCGTTATTATACCCGCCTCGCCGAAAGCAGAAGCGGCTTGACACGAATGATAAAATAAACCAAACGGGCTTTCCGCTTTCGCGCCGCGTTTATGAGTGGATCATCAGGGGAAACAAAACATGGGCAAAATCGGTTACGGCTACGGAAGCGAATGGCACCTGTTGCGGTATCTGGGCTACCACCGCACAGTTCTGGATGGATTTGTTTTGAGGGCAACAGGAGAAAAAGCCAGCGAGGCCGTAGAGGAAGCCAGCAAAGTCGGGGTGCATTGGCTGGACCGTGAATTTTCTTCTACTCGAAAGCCACTTTATGATGACCGCGAGTTTGGCGGCGTTTACTTCAACCAGGCCAGACATATTGAGGTATATGTAGTGCCGCAGTGGCGTGAGTATTGGCCTGCCAGCGGCACACCACCACAATGGGATGCCGTCGCCCGACTCAGCACAGATGAGCAGGATCGTGGGATGGACCCGGAGGGAGAATGGCTGCTGGTGGAAGCCAAAGCGCACCTCGGAGAAATGGAAACGCAGTGCGAAGCAGAGAAACCTGAGAGCCTTGCCATGATTGGACGCGCATTGGACGCGACGGCAAAAGCCGTGACTCACCAGGGTAAACCAACAAGCGCGTGGATGGAGAAATACTATCAGTACGCCAACCGACTGGCGGTTCTGAACTTTCTCTGCCAATATCGTAGCCATCCCGGCCAATCGGCACGACTGATTTTCCTCTATTTCTATGGCGAATCAGAGGAAGCCATGCCGGGCCGCAAATGCCCACAGAGCGCAGACGAATGGCAGGCACATATTGACAAGGTCAATGCCGAAATGGACATTGATCCTCAATCGGCTTTGATGCAGCGGGTACACCATATCTTCCTGCCTATCAACCTAAGAACGAATCCAATCAGAACACGGGCACAACCCTGACACTAAAGCACGGCAAGTGCCGTGCTTTTTTTGCCTCTTGACAATTCGCACACTAACAATTATACTACTAACAATGAACGACGAAAAACTAGCACCGCCCCTTTGCACGGCGCTGATGCGGATTGGAACCCGCATGGCCGCCGTGTTTGACCGACACTTTGAGAGCCTGGGCATCACGCAGGCGCAGTTCCGGCTGTTGCTGGCACTCTGGGAAGAAGGCGGCGAGGATGGCCTGGCCCCGTCGGTGCTGGCGGACCACCTGCTGATTGAACGGGCCACGGTTTCGGTGCTGACGCAGCGGCTTGTGAGCCGGGGGCTTTTGGAGCGGCGACCGGGAGAGAACCGCCGCACCCACAAGCTCGCCCTGACAGAGCCGGGCCGGGCGCTGCTGTTTCAAGTCCTGCCCCATGCTACCGCGCTGGCCGAGGACACCTTGAGCGGCATCAGCCCGGCGCACCTGCATCAAATGCAGACCATGCTGGATGCCGTCGAAGATAAGCTACGCAGCACTAAAGAAAGCACAACGTAAATGATAAAGTTCACTATTCTGCTTCGCAAGCGCGATGACCTCACGCACGACGAGTTTGTGGAGTACCACAAAACCAACCACGCACCGCTGTTCACCTCGCTGCCCGAAGTGAAGCAGTACGTCCGCAAATATGTGCAAGGCCACACGCTGCCCGTGGCACTTCCCGGAATGCCGCCGCCCGCCTACGACGGCACGACCGAACTGTGGTTTGACGACGTTGACGCGATTGCCAAAGTCTTTGCCGCACCCCGCTACATGGAGCTTATCCGGCCCGACGAAGAGAAGTTTCTGGACCTGCACGGCTGCGGCTTCCTCGTCTGCACCGAAAACCCAGTAATTGAAACCGAGGTGATTTGAGATGCCCCCAATATTTCCCGGTCGGTTCACCGCCGACATCGACGGCCCGTTTGTCGTGTTCCTGATTGGAATGCGGATCAACAAGCCGCTGGCCCTGCACAAATGGCTCCCCGTCGGCAGCGCGATGGGGCCGATGCTGCGCTCGCTATACCGAAATCCCGAAAGCGGCTTTCTGGGCGGCGAGGCGTTTCTCTACTCCGGCGGCGTCGGCTTAATTCAATATTGGCGCTCCGCCGAAGATTTGGAGCGGTTCGCCCGGTCGCCGTCGGAGACGCACTTAAAAGCCTGGCAGCGGTTCAACAAAGCTATTGGCAAGGACGGCAGCGTCGGCATCTGGCATGAAACCTACAAGGTTGAGGCAGGCGGCTACGAAGCCATCTATGGCAATATGCCCCGCTTCGGCCTCGCGGCGGCCACGGCTTACGCGCCCGTCGGCAAGCGCGGCGAAACGGCGCGGGAGCGGCTTGCCGCCGAAGGGCCTGCCGTGTTATAATGGGCACACCCTTCAGGAGGCCGCCATGACCCTTCGCCACTGCCTGTGCTTTGCCCTTGCCGCCCTGCCCCTGTCCGTCCGCGCCGCCCCGGCCCCGCCGACACCTCTGAGTACGGCCCTGCTCCATGCCGTGCCCCCGAAAACTGGCGTCGTTCTGGCCGTCGACGCCGCCAAAGTCCCCCTGCCGCCCGAGGCCGTCTTGCCCGGCGACACGCCCACGGTTCGCCAGGTCGGGGCGCTTTACGGGCGCTCGGCGATAGATTTTGGCACGGTCACCGTGGTTGTCCCGCCGACCATCACCGTGGTCTACGCCCCGCCCGAGACGCCGAACCCTTACGACGGGATGCCCCCCGGACAGGTCATGTCGCTGCTGGCAAAGACGTTCACCCCGGCGCAGTGGAAAGCATTTCTCAGCCCTGCCGGAGTGGCCTACACAAGCATGAACGGCGACACGCAGGCCGCGCTCTTCGGGGCACTCTTCCCCAACGGTCACCTGGTTGTCATTCAGGACAACCCCACCGGCGAAAACGATCCCAAAACCATACGGGACCTGTCCGGCGACACCCTGACGGCGGCCCACCTGCGGCTCGGTTTTATGGTGGATATGGCCCTGCAAGTGGAAGGCGAGCCGACCTCGCACCTGTTTGCCGCCGGGCTGCGGCCCGCGAACTCCCCGCCGCGCTATTTTATGATCAACGCGCAGGATTACAATGTCGACCATGAGCTGGGCGCGACGGTGCGCGAGACCGTCCCGAACACGCTCAAAGCCGGACAGATGGCTTTGGACGACCCCGCGCTCAAAGCCGCCGTGCCGCTGGCTGGCATTAAAACCGTGGACGATTTGGTGACACGCCTCGGCGTGACCACAAAGCGCGAGCTATACGCCGATGCCCGCTACGGGACGCGGCCCGTCACGCTGCTCCCGGCGAACGGCTCCGCGCCCGCCGCCGACCTGCTGCGGGCGCTGGCCGTGTGCGTTGGCGGGACCTACCGGCAGGTGGGTCCGGCGTTTGTGCTGACCGATGACGTCACTGGCCTCGGCACGAAGCACGCGCTCTGGAAAGCGTTTGAAGAGAAAGCAGCGGCGATGCTGCCGGGCGGCGATCCAGACCCCCTTGTGGGCATCCCAGCCCCCGCTGCCGGGCCAGACGTGCCGTACACGACGCGGGACATCCCGTTTGGCGACGACCCGCTGGCCTTCACCCCTGCACAAAGCGCCCGCTACTGGAAAGAATGGGGCGCAAACCCCGGACACTCCAGCTCCGGCACGCGGAGCGTAGCCGTGCCCCTGGCACAGCTTTCCCCCGCGCAGCGCGAAGCCGCCGAGTTGATGCAGGACAGCAACGACAAAGCTGGGGAGCATACGACTCTGGCGGGCACGATAGAAATACAGGCCGAGCCGGAAGTGCAGATTGTTTTGCCGGGTCTGGACGGCCCGGTGATGATCTTCCAGAGCTATAAAGGCCTGCTGCCGGACCCGTCCCCGACCGCCGTGCAGGAGGCGGTCCGGCAGAAAAACGTCGCCTCGAGGTTTCCCGAAACGGCAACGCCGCCCACCCCGCTCCCGGACTTTTCGGTCCTGCTGCGCGGCTTCACCCGCCGGGCCGCACGGATTGCCCCGCCCGCGCCGGAAAAGATGGCACACACGCTGGAAGCGCTGAAGGCACTCGGCTTCACCGAAGTCTGGCTTCAACTCGTGCCTAACCCGTCTGCGCCCGACACGGAGCTAAAAACGCGGCTGGCGCAGACCGTGGCCGCAGGCCGCACATCCGGCGTCGCCGTCGTGGCGGACCTCAGCCTGCTGCGCTGGGCGAACGCCGAAAAAAGCATTGTAGACCTGGATTTGAGGGGACGTCCCGGCTCACCGGAAACCGTCACGCCGCTCGCGCCCACCGTGTCTGCCCGGCTTGCCGCACTTGTTCGGATGGTGGGAAGCGTGCCGGGCCTCGGCGGCATGGTCTGGGACGACCTGCGGCCTTTGGGCTATCAGGGTTCGGTATTCGACGACTCCAACACCCCTGCCCTCGGCTACAGCAAGGCCGGGCGGCTGGCGTATTTGCGTCAGGCACACACCGACCCGGTGGATTTGTACCCGGCGGGGTTCGTGGACTCGCGGGCGCACGTTTCCGTGCCCGGCTTCAACGACGACGATAAAAACGAGCGCCGACTGTACACGGCCTGGCAGAAGGCGCGGGCGGACGCGGCGACGGTCCTCACCCGGCGGCTCACCGGGGCGCTCCTGCCGCCATTCACCCGGCCAGCCGGGCGTCTGCCGCTCCTGCTGGCAGGGGGCAGCAGCATCCCGGCGAATTCCTACGCTTCCTGGGACGATCTCAGCCGTCCGATGCCAAACACGTCGGCTTTGGTTTACGCTTTCGCATTCGTGTACCTGCCCTCCGCGCCGCCGCTGGCCGAATGGAAAGCCGGAGCCGCCCGCGCCCTGGCGGTTGCCGTTAAGCGCGGCAGCCGGAACGTGGTATTGGACATGACAGATCAAACCAAAATGCTGGAAAACAAGAAGCGATAATGCAAATTAAGTAGGGGCGCGGCTTTCGCCGCGCCCCTTGTCTTTTTGCTTGTCATTGTACCTGCCCTTCACGGACTGACGCGGACAGCCGTAATGAGGAAGGTCCGCAAAAACAACATCCAAATCCTCAATGTCGCGCTGCCTTGCAAGCTCAGGCGATAGCGTCTGAGGGTGTTTGTGGTCTTTGGCATCCTGCTTCAGAGCAAAGTCTGTGACATTGTGAAAGACCGAGCGGTCACGATAATTGCCCCACGGAATCTGAGCGACATAAGAAGTATAAAATAAGAGAAGTATAAAATAAGAGATGAGTCCGCCGGTCATAAAGGACATCGGTGACGCTTCCATGCCGGGACCAGTACCTATGCCACCTGACGCGAAACCGTGATGCTTTTGGGTAGCGATCAAGGCCGACAGCTAAACTTTCGAGCGGCTTGTAAGAAGGCGGCAGTACATTGTGTATGTCAATTTGAACGAGTCCCTGATGAACTGAGAACTTCGCTGTATCGTTGTGGAAAGCCGCTTCTTTATCAGCGACTGCTTGAAGCGACGCCGGGCCAAGCCTGATTGGTGGGGGCGACTGCGGGACAGAAGGCAGCCGTCGTACTCCCCAGAAAAACACGGTGAGCAAACAGAAAAAACTGCCAAAGAGAAACAGGGCGAACCGATTACCTGGATTCATCTTCCCTTGTGTCCAAGCCACAGAGTGTGACCAGTGGCCCAATTGGTTATTATAAGTGCCTACAAGCCCTTGTCGCTGAGGAACTTGATCAGGTCGGCAACGCAGCAGGAGTAGCCCCACTCGTTGTCGTACCACAAGACAGCTTTGATGAAAAGGGTCAAAAATCAATTTTCATCAGACGGGCTTCGTTCGGTGTCAGCCCCATTGCCAGAGTGACGCTGTTGGCAATATCACGCCCTTTATATTTCTCGTAGGCTTGCAGTATCATTTTGGAACGTTCTATGGGGGTGAGGCTGCTCCATTCGCTCCAAACAACATACAAATGGTTTGGTCGCTCACCCCGGCGCGGCGCTTCTTCTATAATCAGCGGCTCACCTTCACCCGCTTGCTGGGCACGCCATTCTTCTAAAAGACGCTCTGCAAGCTGTTCGGTTTTAATCCGTTCCGCCGTACCGACTCTTTGTGCAACAGGCATTAGTCACCTCCAAAAATCTTTGTGATTAGTTTTGATCCAAATAACGTCGTCAAGTACGTCTTCAACGTCTTGCTTATCTACCCCTTGAAGGTCAAGGTAACGCATTTTGACGGACCAGTTCGTGTTTAACCGAGTGACTGTCGCTTGCAGGTCGTGTTCCATACTTGGATTAGTTAAATAGGCAAGGACACGCTCTCGAAGCACTAATTGGCCCCATCGCTCCAAATCATGAAATCTATCCGAAGGAAGCGACAAATGATGCCGCTGTACTGCGTCCCGCAGGTCGCTCATCTCTATGTTCTGTTGTGAAGAAAAGCCGCGTAACCTGAAATAAGCGCTTTTCAGCAGCAGTTCAGCGACATATCCCATCAGATACACACCATCGCCGGACTGCGGGGAAGCCATCAAATTAAATCCTGCCTCGTATTTGTTCTCGGCAGCGGCTTCAAATCCTTCAATAGATTCATCTTGCCCGGAGAAAAACAGGCGTATTGGCATCGTCAGCCTCTATGAAAAACGATTGTGAGAGGGGGCGCGGCGAAAGCCGCGCCCCCTCGTTTCGTACCTGCCTGTGCTCCCTTACAAGCCCTTATCGCTGAGGAACTTGATCAGGTCGGCAACGCGGCAGGAGTAGCCCCACTCGTTGTCGTACCAGGAGACGACCTTGACGAAGTTGCCGAGGCCGATGGTGTCCAAAGAGCTGAAGATGGACGAATGCGGGTTGCCTTTAAGGTCAGTGGAAACCAGCGGCTCGTCGGAGAATTGCAAAATGCCCTTCATGGGGCCGTCGGCGTACTCTTTCATCGCGGCGTTGATCTCGTCCGGCGAGGCATCGCGGTCCAGAATGGCGGTGAAGTCCACGACCGACACGGTGGGGGTCGGGACGCGGAAGGCCATGCCGGTGAACTTGCCTTGCAGCTCGGGGATGACGAGGCCGACGGCTTTGGCCGCGCCGGTGGAGCTGGGAACGATGTTCTGGGCGGCGGCGCGGGCATCGCGCAGGTCTTTGGCGGCGGTGTCCACGGTGCGCTGGGAGTTGGTGTAAGCGTGAATGGTGGTCAGCAGGCCCTTCTGGATGCCGAACTTGTCATTCATCACTTTTGCCACGGGCGCGAGGCCGTTGGTGGTGCAGGAAGCGTTCGAGATGACGTTGTGCTTGGCGGGGTCGTAGGCGTCGTTGTTGACACCCAGCACGATGGTCAAATCTTCGTTCTTGGCGGGGGCCGAGATGATGACTTTCTTGACGCCGTGCTCGCGGTGGGCGACGGCTTTGGTGGCATCGGTGAAGAAGCCGGTGCTTTCAATCACCACGTCCACGCCTTCGGCGTCCCAGCGGATGTCGCCGGGGTTCTTTTCGGCGAACACGGTGATTTTCTTGCCGTTCACGACAATGTTATCGCCTTCGGCGACCACATCGCCGCCTTTGTAGGGGCCGTAGTTGCTGTCATATTTCAGCAGGTGAGCATTGGTTTTAGAATCGGTCAGGTCGTTGAGGGCGACGACTTCGATTTCGCCGTTGGGGAACCGCTCCTGAATGGCGCGGTAAGTGATGCGTCCGATACGGCCAAAGCCGTTGATGCCGACTCGCACTGGCATAGTGGGGTGTTCTCCTGTGTCGTGTGTTCTGAAATTGCTCGTTAAGAGGCCCTTAGTGTACCCGAAAGGGCCGGAGCGGGGCAAGGGGAGGGCCAGGCGTGGCTTTCATCTGTTATTCATCTAAGCGGGTTAAGATACGTATGGCAGACAAGCGCACGCGCCGCGCTTTCTGCCTAATGCACTCAATTTCTGTCCCGCGCACCCTGCGCCAAAGGAGCCGAGACCATGCCAAAGCTGATTTTCTCCCGCCTGCTGCCCGTCGCAGCAGCGGCCCTGCTGATTGGGGCCAGCGCCCATGCCCAGAGGCCGGGCGGCTTTGGCGGCCCCGGCGGCGGCCCGCCGCCCGGTCTATCCCCCGCGATGATGGCCCAGATGCAGGCCAAAATGAAAGCCGGGGAAACCTGGCGCGGCACGCACCAAAACGTCACCACCCTCCAGCGCACGCTCGGCGGCATGACGCGGCTGGAAGACAACCCGGCGACGAGGCTTACCAAGCCGCAGGCGAAAGCCGTGCGGGCCGTGATGACAAAATGGCAGGCCAGGCCCACCGTGTCCGATGCTCAGGCCAAACAAATCAACGTGCAGCTCCTGGCCTCGCTGACCGCCGCGCAGCGGCAGCAGGTCGCGCAGCCTGGCAGACCAAGCGGGTTCGGCGGTCCCGGCGGCAGGCCCGGCGGACCAGGGGGCGGGTTCGGCGGCGGTAGGCCGGAAGGTCGGCCCCCCGGCGGGGGCTTTGGCGGCGGTGGCGGCTTTGGCGGCGGTCGGCCCGGCGGGTTTGGCGGAGGCAGACCGGGTGGGGGCTTCGGCGGTGGTCGGCCTCCCGGCGGCGGCTTCAACCTGGCGGCGTTCCCTTCACCGCGTGAGTACAATCCGCTGAACCCGGCGACGCAACCGATGGAGCGCTCCCGTGACCGCGCCGAAAAGCAGCACGCCCGGCTGATGACCGCGCTGAAAGCGGCGGCGAAGTAGTGGCCGGAATGCCGGGGGTGTAAAAACCCCCGGCAAACAAGCACCCTTCGGGTGAGGAGCAAAGCCGCCATTTGGCTCCTCTCCGTGTCCAAAGGACACCTCCTTGCCGGGGGTTTTCACACCCCCGGCACTCCTCCGCTGCGGCCATTTGTGCCGCAATGCCCACTGCCCGCTTTTATTCTGCGTGTTCTTGTGTCATACTGCGTAAAGTCAAACTGACAGAAGAAGTATTTGCCGATGCTGAAATTTGCCGCCTTCCCGTGGACCGCAAAAATGGTGCTTGCCGCCGGGCTTGTTCTGGCCCTTGCACCGCCCGCCGCGTGCCAGGTCGTCCCGCCTGCACCTCAAGCCCTGCCTTCGCCGCTGACGCTTCCCCAGGCCATCGCCATTGCGCTGAGCCATCAGCCGAACCAGTTTATCGCCCGCGACCAGCAGACGCAGGCGCAGGGGCAGAAGCTGCAAGCACAGTCCCGCTACTTCCCCACCCTCACCCCGAGCTACCAGTACCGAAATAATCGCCAGAACTTTTACGGCCTGAACTCCGGTCAGTCTACGGTCATTACTACCCCCGGCACGACCACTACCACAGGCGGCACAGGAACAACCGGCACGGGAACGACAGGGACAGGCACAGGAGCCGGGGGAACCGTGGTGGACCCCGGCAGCGCGGGCGGCACGGGGACAATCGGCACGGGGGGGACGACGGGCACGGGGACGACGGGAACCCCGACGGTGACGCAAAGCGCCCCCGTCAACGAGGTCAGCGTCGTGCGCGGCGGCGGCCTGACGGTTGGCCTCAGCCAGAACCTCTTTGACGACGGAACCCGCGAAACGGTCAACACCCAGGCGCGGCGGGCGGTGGACGCCGCCAGCTTCAACACCCTGAACACGCGCCAGAATACTATTCTGGTGGTGACCCAGAACTACTATCAGCTACTTCTTGCTACGGATTTGGTGAAAGTGGCACGGGCGCAGGTGGCCCGCTTCCAGCAGGCGGTGGATGTGACGCAGGCGCAAATCACGGCGGGAACGGCCCCCGCCAAAGACGTCTATCAAGCCCGCTCGGATTTGGCGACGGCGCAGGTGACACTTCTGCAAAACCAGAACCAGGTGCTGCTGGCCTCGGCCTCGCTGAAAAACACCCTGGGCGTCGCCAGCCCCGCCTCTGTGCAGGCCGCCCCGCTGGCAGTGGGCGAGGCCCTGCCCCCGCCGCCCGCCGGGAAAGCCTTGACCTTTGAGCAGGCCCTGACGGCGGCGTTCGCCCAGCGCCCGGACCTGCGCCAGCAGGAGGCGATTGTGCAGAGCCAGAATGCCGCCGTGCAGCAGGCCCGCCACGCCGCCGGGCTGACCCTGCGCGGGGACTACGTACTGACCTATCAGGCCACCAACGACACCGGGGCACGCGGCACGGACTCGCAGTTTCTCGTGACCGGCTCGTACCCGCTCTTCGATGCCGGCAGCGCACGCGGGGCGGTGCGAATTGCCCAGGCCCAGCGCGACATCGCCGCAAACCAATTAGAGCAGGTGCGCCAGCAAATTCGGCTGGATGTGGAGCAGGCGTACAACACGCGGGCGACCAACCAGCAGGCCGCAGGATTGGCGCAGGCCGCCGTCACCGCCGCGCAGGTCAACTACGACGCCGCCGTCGCCGCCCGTCAGGAAGGCATCGGTACGGTCCTGGACATCACCACCGCGCAGGCGACCTTGACGCAGGCCGAAAGCCAGTACGTGACTGCCGTGTACAACTTCTACATCGCCGACGCCCAGCTCCAGCGAGCGCTCGGCCAGAACGACACGGCCCTGTAGGGGCAGGGCTTGCCCCTGCCCTCTTATCTTCTCCTGATGCTCTCTTAATGCTCCTCGCGGTCGTTCTGCGCCTGCTGCTGCTTCTCGTGGCGCAGGTTCAGGGCTAAAATCCCCAGTGTCAGGGCGACGGAAAACAGCGAAATGCTCAGGGCGACAATTCCTTGATGCGGCATGGTCTAGGTTCCTTTCGATCAGTCGGCTTGGCGGTCTTCATACTCGTTTAAAAGCGTTTCCCACAGGGCAGGCGGCAGGTCGCCCACGGTGTAAAACGACCCGGTGACACACAGCAGGTCGTCCGGTCCCAGCGTGGTGAGGGCGGCGCGGGCGGCGTCGGCCACGCTGCTGTCTACGACTTCCACGGCGTCAATTCCCAGCGCACGCGCCGCGTCGGCGACTTCCACCACCGGGCGCGGGCGAAACGCCGGGGCCGTGGCAATCAGCCGGGCCGGACCAAGTGCGGCCAGCGGGGCGAGGAACGGGGCCGGGTCATGGTGACGCGACAATCCCACCACCAGCGTCAGCCGCCGCCGGTCCGCGCCGAACTGATCCCGCAAAGCGCCCGCCAGCGCCTCGGCGGACACCGCATTGTGCGCCACATCCACCACCACTGCTGGCCGGGCACTCACGGCCTGAAGCCGCCCCGGCAGCCATGCGGCTTCCAGGCCGCGCCGCACCGCGTCGTCTGAAATTGGCGGCAGCAAATCGGGGTCAATCGCGTCCAGTGCCGACAGCGCCGCCGCCGCGTTCCACTGCTGAAATGCCCCGCCGAGCCGCAAACGCAGGCCCGTCAGCGTCCGCCGGGGCGTTGTCAGCGTGAACCCCTCCCCGTCCGTGACCGGCGGTGTCAGCAGCACGAGCGGCGCGTCTCGCTCGCGGCAGACACGCGCAATCACGTCCCACGCCTCACCGCCCACGGGAACGCCGGTGACGCAGGGCACGCCGGGCTTGACGATGCCTGCTTTCTCGCCCGCGATCTCCCCCAGCGTCTCGCCCAGTATCTCCGTGTGGTCCAGCCCGATATTGGTAATCACCGTCACCGCAGGCGCGGGCACAACATTGGTGGCGTCCAGCCGCCCGCCGAGGCCCACTTCCAGCACCGCCCAGTCCACATTCTGCTCGGCCAGCCAGCACAGGCCGATGGCGGTTTTCATCTCAAACTCCGTCGTCGCCCCATGCTCGGTGTCTTCCAGCGCCGCCACATGAGGCGCGATGAGCGACACCCACCGGGCAAAGTCGTCGCGGGGGATCATTTCGCCGTTGATTTGAATGCGTTCGCACACATCATACACATACGGCGACAGATACGCGCCGACTTTGTACCCCGCCTCACGCAAGACGCTTGCCGCCATCGCCGTCGTCGAGCCTTTGCCCTTCGTTCCCGCGATATGCACGACTTTGAGCCGCGCCTGCGGGTCCCCGAGCTGGGACAGCAGGGCCAGAAATCGGTCATTGCCGAGCTTCACCCCCAGCCGCAGCCGCCCGTCCAGATACGCCACTGCGTCTTCGTAGGTCATCTCAAAGCTCATACGTGCCCAGTATACCAGAACCGAATGCTCTTGGGAAGAGAGCAAATGTTCATTTAAGGAACATCTGCCCCTTCGCCGTGCTATAATTGTTTTATTAGAGAGCATTCACCCAGCGGAGACCCCTTTGCTTTGAGTAACGAAACCCTGCACACCTCTGTCGCTGCCGCCCCGCCCGACGCGCCGCCTGCGCCCCCGGCGTATTTCCTCTCGCTGACCGTGGAAAACTTCCGCTGCTTCGGCCCCACCCAGACGCTTGACCTGTCTCGTGGCGACAACCGGCCTGCGCCGTGGACAATTATTCTGGGGGAGAACGGTGTTGGCAAAACGACTCTGCTTCAATGCTTGGCGGCATTTCACCCGGAAGACGCAATACACGGATTTCCTTTTGATACCGACAAATTATATCTCATGGGTGCTAGTGGTTCGCTACGAGCAAGAGAAAGAGCAACAAGCAGCACGTTTACGGTGACTTGTTGGCTTGGAACAAATTTGCAGACTACCGCCTCATCGGCGTCAACTGGCATTATGTCAATCCAAACGCGCCATGATGGAGGTTCTTTAGGAGGACACGCGATTGACACACGTAACCTCATCTGCTACGGTTACGGCGCGTCCCGCCGTATGGGCAAGGCGTCGCTGTCGGAGCAGCGCACGGAGGATACGACGGCCAGTTTGTTCTCGGATGATGTCGACCTCATCAATGCCGAGGAATGGCTGCTGCAAGCGGATTATGCGGCCAGCCGGGCGGCAGAGGGGAACACTCGCGCCGGGGAGCGGCGGGACCGAGTGATTGAGATACTCAAGGCGCTGCTGCCGGATGTGGAAGGCATCCGCATTCGGGAGGCCGAGGAAGAAATCAGTGCGCCCACAGTGGAGTTCAAAACCCATTATGGCTGGGTGCGGCTCAAAGACCTGAGCCTCGGCTATCGGACTATGACTACCTGGATGGTGGACCTTGCCAGCCGTTTGTTTGATCGCTACCCGAAAAGCACGAACCCGCTGGCGGAGCCTGCCGTGGTATTGGTAGATGAAATCGACCTGCATCTGCACCCGCGCTGGCAGAGAACGCTGCTGAGTTTCCTGAGCGCACTGTTCCCCAACACGCAGTTTATCGCCACCGCGCATAGCCCTTTGTTTGTGCAGGCCGCCGAAGATGCTAACATTGTCCTGCTGCGGCGCGAAGGTGACCATGTGGTGATTGACAACGATGTGGAGCGCATCAAGAACTTGCGGGTAGATCAGATACTCACCAGCGAGCTGTTCGGACTGGAAAGCGCCCGCCCGCCGCAGGTTGTTCCCGCGCTGGAAGAGCGGCAGAAGATATTGTCCAAGCCCCGCCTGACCAAAGCGGATGAAGCGCGGCTGACAGAACTGGAAGCGCAAATCGGCGATCTGCCGACGGGCGAAACGCCGGAAGATTTACAGGCAATGGATATTATTCGCCGGGCGGCAGAACTGCTGAAAACGTAACGGGGCGACAGACATTGATCAAGATTACGAAACCCGAAGAAGCCCCGGCGATACTAGTTGGACGTGGGCGGACGAAGCAGGCGGAACACTGTGCGGCTTACGAGGCGGGGCAGCGTGAGTTCACTTTTGACGCCTCAATTTACAGCCATTCCACGGTGAAAGAAGCCCTGATTATTGCACAGCACGGAAAATGCTGCTTCTGTGAAAGAAAAATCGGTGCGGAAGGCGATGTGGAGCATTTTCGCCCCAAAGCCGGGTTCCGGCAGGCAAACAGCACCCAACTCGAAAAACCGGGCTACTACTGGCTGGCGTATGAGTGGGCCAATCTATTATGGGCCTGCCCCATCTGCAATCAGCGTCACAAGCAGACCTATTTCCCGATTCGCAACCCGGCGGCAAGGAGTGTCTGCCATCAGGACGATCTGGCACAAGAAGAGCCGCTTTTGATCAACCCGGCAGAAACGGACCCCGCGCCCCTCATTGGCTTCCGTCTGGAAGTCGCCTATCCGATTGACGACAATGCAAAGGCCAAAGCGACGATTGAAATGCTTGGGCTAAATCGACAAAACTTAATCGAAGATCGGCGCAAGCGATTGGAAGAGCTATCTGTTCTGCGCGAGGTTCTAAGACTGGAAGAGCAATTACTGGAAGAGCAATTAGCCGCAGCCGATGAAAACCGTGCGCTTTTGGAAATGGCGCGACTGCGTCTTCAGCAGGCCACCTTGGACAGCGCGAAGTTCGCGGCACTGGCAAGAGCGGATGCCGCAGGCGAGAATATCACCTAAGATTTGCTGGCGAAAGTGCCATAATTTCAAAAGCGGTCACGGACGCGGGAGCCGGAGACGCGGAAAGTATCGCGCTATTTTGACTGCATTGTGTGACTTAAAAATCAAAGGGTCGGGAGAACGCTCTCTGCGGTGGGGGCTGGCGCTGACAGTGGCGCTGAACGGGCTGCTGGTGATCTGGATTCTCGGGAAGCCAGTCGGCGGGCGGGCGTTTCTGGACATAGACTATATAATGCAAACGCTGGGTGGTCTGCTGGCAGGCGCGTTCTGCCTGCTGTCGTGGCGCGGCGGACGCCACTGGCCGGCGGCGCTATGCGGCCTAAGCCTTTTGTCGTATGCGGTGGGGCAGATCGCGCTGACTTACGCGCAGATCACGCACACGAAGCTGCCACACTCCCCCTCGCTGGTGGATATTCTTGATCTTTTGTCTTATCCTCTCCTGCTCGCGGGGCTGCTGGGGCTGCCAGGGCGGCGGCTTTCCCCCGCCGTGCGCCTGCGGGTGACGCTGGACGGGCTGATTGTGATGGCCGCCGCCGTGACCTTTAGCTGGCGGCTGGTGCTGGGGCCGCTTTGCTTAGAGCCTCATGTGCCGCTGGCGACGAAAATTGTCAACATCTGCTACCCGCTGGCGGACCTGCTGCTGCTGCCGTTTGTGGCCCTGGTCGCCATGCGGCCCGGCACGCGCAAGGCCTCCCTGCTGCTGTCCCTGGGCCTGCTGATTGTGGTGGGAACAGACAGCGCGGAAACCTACCGGGTGCTGCATGGCGGGTATGCGTCGGGAACACTGCTGGACACCGGCTGGTCGCTCGGCTATATGCTGGCGGGTCTGGCCGTGGCCTTGCTGTGCCGCGAAAAAACGGGCCAAATACACAAAACAAACGCCGATGCGCCGCCGCTGTGGCTGTCCCTGCTGCCCTATGCGCTGCTGCCCGCTGTGGGTTTGCTGGTGCTGGGAACGCGCCGCCTGCCCGGCCCATCGGTGCTGGACCACGGCGTCTGGCTCGGGGCGCTGGTGGTGGTCGGGCTGGTGGTGGCCCGGCAGGTGCTGGCGATTTTTGAGAGCCGTCAGTTCTCGCTGTCGCTGCAATCGGCCAATGACGACCTGGTGGCGGGCGAAGCAAGGTACCGGGAGATGTTTGAGGCCAACCCGCAGCCGATGTGGGTGTATGCGGTAAAAACGCTGAAGATTTTAGCGGTGAACGAGGCCGCCGTACAGAGCTACGGCTATGCGCCGAAGGAGTTTCTGGCCCTGACGCTGGAAGACCTGCACCCGGAGGATGACAGCGCCCTGCTGCGGGCGGGGCTGGCCTCACTGAATACGGCGACGTTTCGCCGCAGCGAGCGGGTGGGACGGCACGTTCTGAAAGACGGCAGCATTCGGGAGGTCGAGGTCACCTCCAATGCTCTGCAATTTGGCGGCGTTCCCGCCCGCATTGTGCTGGTACAGGACATCACCGAGCGGCGGCGGCTGGAAGAGGAGCGGACGGGGCATCTAGCCCGCACGGAAGGGCTGCTGTCTGAGGCGGTGGAGCGAGCGGACCGGGACCCGCTGACGGGGCTGTGGAACCACCGGGCGTTTCACCGGCGGCTGGAAGAGGAATGCGACCGCACCCAGCGCGAAGGCGGGCTGGTCGTGGTGGTGATGGCGGATTTGGATAACTTCAAATTCTTCAATGATGCCTACGGCCATGCGGCGGGCGATGACGTCCTGCGCCTGGTCGCTGACAGCCTCGGCGGCATCTGCCGCTCCTATGACACGCTGGCGCGGTTTGGCGGCGATGAGTTTGCCCTGCTGCTGCCGGTCCCGCCGATGGATACAGTAGGCTTTGCAGACGCTCACGCCGTTCTGGAAGCCATTCAGTCGCGGCTGGCGGCGGGCGTGGCCGAAGTGAGCTTTCTGCCGCCCGGCCATGACTGCTCCCTGCCGCTGGAAGTCTCGTTCGGCGCGGCGGTGTTTCCGCTGGAAGCGGCGGCGCGGGCGGATGTGGTTCCACTGGCCGATGAGCGGCTGTACCGGGCCAAAGGCGGCGGCCCGGAGGACGACGAAGCGGAGCGTCTGCGCCGTCACCTTCTAGCCTCCACCGATGGCTATGCCATGCTGGATGCGCTGCTGGCCGCCGTGGACAACAAGGACCGCTACACCCGCCGCCATTCTGAGGATGTCCTGGCATACAGTCTGCAAATCGCTGATGCGCTGGGGCTGGACGGCGTAGCGCGGCAGACCGTCGCCGTGGCCGCGCTGCTCCACGATGTCGGCAAAATCGGCGTTCCCGACCGCATCCTGCGAAAGCCGGGTGGTCTGACCGAGGAGGAGTTTCATGCTGTCAAGCAGCACCCGATGATGGGCGCGGTCATTGTCGGAGCCGTGCCGGGCTTTGAGGAAACGCTGGATGCCATCCGGCATCACCATGAGCGGTGGGACGGCGAAGGATACCCGTTCGGCCTGCACGGCACGAAAACGCCCCTCTCGGCCCGCTTGATGGCGGTCGCCGATGCATTCTCAGCCATGACCACCGACCGCCCGTATCGCAAGGGCATGGAGGAATGCCGGGCGCTGTCCATTCTGGAAGACGGCGCGGGAACACAGTGGGACCCAGCGTGCGTGGAGGCGTTTCTGGGAGCGCGGCGGGGAACCTACCCCGAAGCGGGCAGGGTAAAGGCTGTGGATAAATAGGAGTTTCTATTTTACATCGGCCTTAATTTTGGGCTGTATTGTGTGATGTCTGCCCCGCCTACCATGCCTGCGTGTCCGACCTGTGGCGAAACCACCCGGCATGAACTTCCGGCGCATCGCCCGTCATCTTTCGGTCAATCATCAGACCGAGATGAAGGGGATACGCGCTGCATCCTGGGCTTTGGCGTGGTCTGGAGCCGAGACTGGGGCGCTTTGCAGCAGGTGATAGACAACGCTCCGCCGGCCCATCGTTATTTCAGCGACGGGTTCCCGACCTATGCCCAGCTTTTCTATCCGGGCATCCATGCGGTGGCGTTGTTTGTTTATGCCTGGAACAAGCGCCAGCGGTTCGAGCAGACGTTTCCAAAGCTGCCTGCTCATGTCTGCGATTTTGTCACCGACTTAATTTAGACACTCTTGATAATCTTGATAGGGTATGTGCGAGGGTTGGCGCTTCCGCCACACGAAAACGCCGAGGCACACAAGCAGCACACAGAACAAGACAGACGCTGTTTTCATGTCTGCGGGGCAGCTTCCCCCGCCAGAACCGTCTGGTTGCGGCCTCCGTGCTTGGCGCGGTAAAGCGCCCCGTCAGCCAGATTGACCAGCGCGTGCGTGTCGTCGGTGTCGTCGGGGAAGGTGGCGACGCCGAGGCTGATGGTTTTGTAGACAGCCAGCTCCAGGTCGTGCGCGAAGCCGGGGAAGACGGTGCGGGCAACGGCAAGGCGCAGGCGCTCGGCGGTTTGGTACGCTTCGCGGGACGGGGTTTCGGGCATGACGATGATAAACTCCTCGCCGCCGTAGCGGCCCACAACGTCGACATCGCGCACGCTGCCTTGCAGGATTGCCGCCATCTGTTTAAGCAGCACGTCCCCCTGCACATGGCCGTAGGTGTCGTTGTAGCCCTTGAAGCCGTCCACATCCAGCATCACCACCGACAGCGGATGGCCGTACCGCTGGGCGCGGCGGCGCTCGTCCACCAGGGCAGACTGCATATAGCGGCGGTTGAACAGGCCGGTCAGCCCATCAGTGACGGCCTGATTGTAGATGTTCTGGTGGGACAGCACGTTGGCGAGCGTTGCGGCGGCCTGCGCGGCGAGGGCGCGGACACGGGCCATCTCGCGGGAGGTGAACGCGCCGGGCGCATCGCGCTCAAACCGGGCCACGCCCAGCGTTTGATCCCCGGCCACCAGCGGCAGCAGGAGCAGGGAGCAGGGCGGGCCGCCGTTCAGCTCTTCCGGCGTCAGCCGGGGGTCGTTTAATCCATCGCGCACAATCCACGGGGTCCGCCGCTCGGCGACGCGGCCCACCAGTCCTTCGCCGAACCGCACCGAGGCCGGGTCCGTGCTGCCGGTGGAGTGAACGCGCTCCAATCGTGTCTGCGAGTCGTCGGTGAGCCAGAACGAGGCCCGGTCGTTCGAAACAAGGCCGCCGCTCAGGGTCAGGAAGCGCTCAATCACTTTGGGCAGGCTCGTCTGCGAAACCGACACGGCGCTGATTTTCTCCATCGCTCGCACCTGCTCCCGCAGACCCGCCGTCTCAAATCCGAAGTGCGCGACCACCAGCATCAGCACCAGCAGCAGGGCCGCCCCCGCTGTCCCCGCAAGCCCCGAGGCCGGGTACGACAGCGCCATCAGCAGCGCCAGCGGCGCGGTTGCCGCCAGCGTCACGGCTTCCAGCTTCCAGCCCGCCCAGACGTGCCGCCGCACGGTTCGTGCGGCGTGAAAGTGATGTGTCAGTCCGGCCAGCCGCCCACCAATATAGACCGCACCGTATGTCAGCGACACCAGCCCCAGTCTCAGCGGCGTGTGCGGAGTCGTGGACAGTGCGAAATTCGGATGCACCAGCGCGTGCAGCCCGCCGCCGGTCAGCATCGCCAGCCCCAGCCAAACGCTGCGTTCATAAATCGCCCGGCGTACCCGAGGCAGATCACGGGTGAAGGCAAACGCGGTGTTTGCCAGCAGCAGCGGCAGCAGGGCCAGAAACGGGGGAAGAAGAAGAATGGCGGACAGGCCGACGGCAGGCAGAAGCCCAATCCGCTGCCCACGCGGCCCGGTGGCAGGCAGCAGCACGGCCAGAAGCGACAGCAGGCAAAAGAAACCGAACAGCGGGGCAGAATTGGGGGCGTGCAGGCTTTGCTCCCCCAGCACCCACAAAGCAGCGGCGGCGCAGGCAACGATGCCGCCGACACGGGCGATGCTGTCGCCGCTCGACGCGGCCCGGCCCGGCTCTGAGGAGGGTTCCGGGGAAGCCAGGGCATCATCGGGGGATAGAATGGCCGTTTCCTCAGCCTCGAATGCAGGCTGTCCAGAGGTTAGACTGTGTCGTATAAGGGCGTTCATCATCGTTAATTGGGGGCAATCTCGGCGCCCGACAGTTGGGCTGCAATAGTCCTTTCGAGATTGTTCCACACTTTGATAAGTGTTTACTAAGAAATTTTTGCTTGTTCCCCCCCACCCTGCGTCAGCAGCCAGTGCTGGGCGCTGAACGGCACTTCCCCTTCTGCGGGGCGCAGACGCCGGTAGGTGCCGTCGGATTGCAGCGCGTGCGCCTGCGCCGTGTCCCGCAGGTACACTTCCAGAATGTCGTCCCGGATATGCCGCTTCAGCCCCGCATCCTCCACCGGGAACAGCACTTCCACGCGGCGGTCCAGATTGCGGCGCATCAAATCTGCGCTGCCCAGATAAATCTGGTACCGCCCCCCGTTGTGGAAATAATACACTCGCGAATGCTCCAAGAACCGCCCGATGACCGAGATGACGCGGATGTTCTCGGAGACGCCCGGCACGCCGGGCCGCAGGCAGCAGACGCCGCGCACGATGAGGTCTATCTTGACGCCCGCCTGCGAGGCCGCATACAGCGCCCGAATGATGGGAATGTCGCTGAGGGTATTGGTTTTGAGGATCAGCCGGGCGGGCTTGCCGCGCTTTGCCCAATCGGCTTCGCGGGCGACCATCGAAAGCAGCCGCTCGCGCATATTCACCGGCGCGACCAGCAGCTTGCGATACGTGCGCTGACGCGAATAGCCGGTCAGAAGGTTAAATAAATCGGTCAGGTCGGCGGCGATCTCAGGGTCGGCGGTGAACAGCGACAGGTCCGTGTAAATCCGGGCCGTGATGGAGTTGTAGTTGCCCGTGCCGAGGTGCGCGTAGCGGCGCAGCACGCCGCTTTGATCCCGGCGGACCACCAGCGCGATTTTGCAGTGCGTCTTCAGCCCCACCAGGCCGTAGACGACATGAACCCCCGACTCTTCCAGCGCCCGCGCCCATTCAATATTGTTTTCTTCGTCAAACCGCGCTTTCAGCTCCACGAGCACGGCCACCTGCGTATCGTCGTCGCGGGCGGCGGCCAGCGATTTGACAATCGGCGAGTTGGACCCCACTCGGTACAAAGTCTGCTTGACCGCCAGCACGCCCACATCGCTTGCGCCGGTTTTGATGAACTCTAAAATCGGCGTGAACGAGTCAAACGGATGATGCAGCAGGATGTCCTGCTCGCCGATGGTGTCCAGAATGTTATCGGACGGGTCGGCCAGCACGGCGGGAATATATGGGATGAGCGGCGGGTCTTTCAGATCAGGCCGGTCCAGCTTCCAGATTTGCATCAAGTCAGACAGGCCCAGTGCGCCGGGCAGGGCATAGACATCGGCGGGGTCCACCAGCAGGTTTTCCACCAGCAGCTCGCGCAGGCGCGGCGGCATCGCTTCGGTGATTTCCAGCCGGGCGACATCCCCGAACTGCCGCCGCCGGAGGCCCTGCTCCACGGTTTGCAGGAGGTCGGCGGCATCGTCTTCCTGAATTTCCAGGTCCGCATCGCGGGTCACCCGAAACGGGTAGCTTTCGCGCACTTGAAGCCCCGGAAACAGCAGCTCCAAGTTGGCCCCGATGACCTGTTCCAGCCAGACATAGCACGGCGGCGTGCCCGGCTCATCGGCAGGGCACACCACAAAGCGGGGCAGGATGCCGGGGATTTTCATGCGGGCATACCGCTCCCCCATCTCCGGGTCTCGCACGACTACGGCCAGATTGAGGCTGAGGTTAGAAATATGCGGGAACGGATGCCCCGGTCCCAGCGCCAGCGGCGTGAGGATGGGGAACACATCCCGCTCAAACCACTCTTTCAGCCCCTTCTGCTGCGTTCGTGAGAGCGTGGCATAGTCGCGCACACAAATCCCGGCGGCATCCAGCGCAGGCCGCAGGTCGCCATGGAACAGCGCGGCGGTTTCGGCCAGCAGCGGCCCGACACGGGCGCGAAGCTGCGTGAGCTGCTCGCTCGACGTCATCCCGTCCGGCGACACATCGGTCATGCCCGACGCCACCTGCTGCTGCAAGCCGGAGACGCGCACCATATAGTATTCATCTAAATTGGAGTGCGTGATAGCAACAAACTTGACCCGCTCCAAAAGCGGCTGCGCCCCGTCGCGGGCCTCCCCCAGCACTCGGTCATTGAACGCCAGCCACTCCAGTTCCCGGTTTAAATATAAACTTGGGTCCGTCAGCGCCGGAGCCTCAGCGGCGGCGTCTTCGGCGGGCATTACGGCGGCGTCTTCATCAGGAAGGGTGTCAGCGTGTTGAAGTGCGGGAAAAGAAACCAGATCGGGCATAAAACTCACCTCTTGAAAAAACACATTCGCCCCCGCGCCCTTCAATTCCTGCCCCGGCAGCTTCCCACCGTGTTAAGTTTGTGTTGAGAGGCCGCACACAGGAAAAACGCGGGCGTGTGCCGAACAAGCTGCCATGCTGCATTATCCAAAAATCCCGGATAGCCGCAAGTGCCCGCAAAGCCGCTGCGTCGCGTTTGAAAAGTACGATGGAACCAACCTGCACTGGGATTGGGACCGGGACTTTGGCTGGCACGCTTTTGGCACACGCCGGGACGAGTTCAATCTGACCGAGGCGGGCATCACGGACTTTGAACGCGCTCACCCTAACCTCACAGGCTGCGCGGTGGTGTTTGCGGACACGCTGGCAGAGGCACTGGAAACCGTCTTCCAAACGAACACAAGCTATGCCAAGTTTTCGGCAGTCAAAGCCTTCACCGAGTTTCTCGGCCCGGACTCTTTTGCGGGTCTGCACAAAGAAGGCGATGCCAAAGAGCTGCGGCTGTTTGACCTGTGGGCAGAGCCGTTCGGCATGATTGGCCCCCGGCAGTTTGTGGCAGACTTCGGCCATCTCCCCATCGCCCGCGTCGTCTATGAAGGAAAGCTGACCGGCCAGTTCGCCGAAGATGGCAGGCGAAACAAATACAGTACGCCCGAAGGCGTCGTCTGCAAAGGCGGGGCGGGCGGGGCAGATTTGTGGATGTGCAAAATCAAGACGCAGGCCTATCAGGAACGCCTGAAACAAGCCTTCGCCGACAACTGGGAGCAGCACTGGGAATGAGGACTGACACAATGAGCGAAGAGTCAATCGGTGAGAAAATGGCAGCGCTGTGGGGGCGTGAGAACTTGCGTCCTGTCTCGGCGCAGATGCTGGACGGGCTGACGCTTTCGGACGCGGAGCGGCGGCTTTTGACCGAATATGGCCTGCCAGTATTCTGGGGCGGGCCGCTTGGAGTTGAGCCGGGCAGCAGTGTTCTGGGAGCAGGTTTTGCCCTGGACCGGCAGCGGGCGGGCGCAATCTATGACAATTGGGACACACTCGTCAGCACTAATTTAGCCCGGTTTGCGGCCTGCCTCGTCCTGCACCGGACACTGCTGTCAGAAGGAGCGGCGCTGTCACGGCGCTTTGACTCAGGCGACGCTCCCATGCCCGAGCCAATACAGGCTGAGTACCGGGCAGCAATGGTGATCTTGATGGATCAGATTGAGCGCGAGATACGCGAAGCAGACCCGGAAGCCTGGGAGGGCGTCAAAGGCACACGCGAGGAATACTATGGAGAGGACGCCGAACACAGTTACTGGCCGGATATGCTTGGCGAGTATGACTCGTATTCGATGTGGGACGCCGAGGACGTGTATGCCCGATGGGCGGGGATTGACTGATGACTGATATAAACCTGGACAAAGAGCGCGGCAATCTGGCCCGCTATGAAGCCCTGCGCGAGGCGGGAACAACCGTGCCGGAGGCTTACGCTCTCATGGAAGCGGAGGGCTTGGTCACGGAAGGGAAGGGCCATCTCAAGATCGCCGCTATTCGACTCCTGCGCGGCGTTTATGGGCTGACGCTGGAACAGGCAAAGGAAGCCACCGGCGGCGGCACGCCGTTTAAGACCGCCGAAGACACGCGGCGTTTTCTGACCGAGGAGATGGGCTACTGCGACTGCGCCGGAGACGGGCCGATTGTGTTCCTGCGGGACAGCCTGCGGATTTTGGAGACCCGGCTGAAATCGGCAAAGGAGGGCATGGCCCCGTTTCATGCCCTGACGCAGCAATTTATTCGCCAGGTCGATCCATTTGGCGAGGCGGAAGGCGCGAACGGGGCGGGAGGCGGACCGTGGCTGGTGATGTTCTGGCAGCACAAGAAGCTTCTTTCTCATAGCCGTAACCTGAGCGACTGCCACTTGACTCCCAAAGGCGAGTACCTGCTGGCGGCGCTGGACAAACTACTCTCTGACGCCTGACATGGCGGGCGTCAGATGGGCGTGGCGCATTCGGAAGCGGGCTTTGTCGGCATCCGACGTTCGCGCATAGCAAAAATGACACGAGGCGCCTTCCTCAAAGTGGGGATGGGTACGGTCCGCCTCGGTCAGCGCCTCGCCGCAGGCGAAGCACATAGCGTACTCGCCGGTGGACAGGCCGGGGCCGACAGCCATCCGGTGGTCGAAGACGTAGCAGTCGCCCTGCCAGCGGCTTTCGGCGGCAGGCACATCTTCCAGATATTTGAGAATGCCGCCTTTCAGTTGATACACTTCGGCGAAGCCTTCGCTGAGCAGGAACGACGACGCTTTCTCGCAGCGGATGCCGCCAGTGCAGAACATGGCGATTTTCGTGTGCCGCGCCGGGTCCAGCGTGTGCCGGGCGTAATCTACAAAGTCAGTGAACTGCGACAGGCCGGGGTCGGTCGCGCCAACAAAGCTGCCGAGGCGGGTCTCGTAGGCATTGCGCGTGTCCAGCAGAAGCACGTCCGGGTCGGCCAGGAGCGCGTTCCAGTCCTGCGGTGCGACGGGCGTGCCGGTCTGCCGGGACGGGTCGGCCTGCGGCTGTCCGAACGTCAGAATTTCGCGCTTCAAGCGCACTTTCAGCCGGGGAAACGGCTTTTCAGGGGCATAGGAGAGCTTCACGGCGGCGCGGGGCAGGCCGACCTCCGCGTGCAGAAGGGTCAGCAGAGCATCAATCGCCTCGGCGGACCCGGCCAGCGTGCCGTTGATGCCTTCGGGGGCCACCAGCAGCGTGCCGCACAGCCCCAGCGGCGCCAGCGCCTCTTTCAGCGCCAGACGCAAGGCTGGAGCGTCGGGCAGCGGCGTGAATTGGTAAAACGCGGCAACAGTGTAATTCATAGGGCGGGATAAATGCATGAAAGAAGGCCGCTCCCTTCCGGGAACGGCCTTCTTTGGAACACTGCGGGCGAATAATGGGGCTCGAACCCACGACCTTCAGAGCCACAATCTGACGCTCTAACCGACTGAGCTATACCCGCCGTGATTGGTCGTAACAAGCCCCATTATACCTGCTGTGAAACGCAGATGCAAGGGGGCGGCAAAGTTTTTTAGCGGCGGCGCCTGATCAAGTGCGCGGTCAGCGGCGGCACAATCCCCGTCACCAGCGCCCCGGTGACATCTTCGGGCGTGTGGAAATGCCCGGTGATCAGCGCCCAGGCCTGCAAGGCCGCCAGCGGAACGCCCACCATCAGCCAGCGCCGGTCCCGGCAGGCAAGACTTGTCGCCGCCGCCAGCGCCAGCGTCTCATGCCCGCTTGGAAACGCCGGATGCCCGGCCCAGACTTCCCATTTTTTGCCGCTCTCGGCCAGCGCCACCCCGACACCGATCCCCACCAGAGACCGCGCCCAGAACTCGGCCACGTCGCGGCCCCGAACAGCCTCGCGCCCCCGCCAGGGCAGGAATGGGGCCAGCGCGACCAGCAGCAGCAGCACGGCGTTGAGGGCGTTTGTCAGGAAACTAAGCATGAAAGATTGGTCATGAAAAAGCGCGGACCTTACTCCCGGCGGGCCAGCAGCAGGCAGACATCATCATGCAGGCTTCCCTGCGCGAAGGCGCGTGCCCCGGACAAAATCGCTTCGCCGATCTCGTTCAGCGAGGCCGACGCCGAAGCGCCCTGCGCCAGACGGGTAAACCCATCGTAGTCCAGAAAGTCGGGGCCGTTGCGGGCCTCGGTGATGCCGTCGGTCACAAGAATAAGCGTGTCGCCAGCCCCCAGCGTGAAGGCAGCCGAGGGATAGAATGCCTCGCGGGTTATTCCCGGCAGCGGCCCCTGCGCGGGAATGGCCTCCGCGTGGCCACCTGCGCTCAGAAGCAGAGGCGGCTCCGCACCTGCCGCCGCCGCCCGCGCCGCGCCCGTGCCGGAATGCACCACCACCACGGAAAGGGTGACGAACACGCTGCCGCTTTCCTCGGTCCCGTCCCCGAGACGCTGATTATTGTACAAAAATGTGCTAAGGCTTGCCAGCGCCGCGCCCGGCTCGGGAGTCTCGCGCAGGTACGCCCGCAGGGCGTACTTGATTTCTGCGGTGCGGGCCGCCGCCGTCAGCCCTTTTCCCGAAACGTCGCCGACGACCAGCGCCACCTGATCGGCATCCAATCGGAACGCATCGAAAAAGTCCCCGCCGACCAGCGCCTCCTGCGAGGCCGCCTCGTACCGGGTGGTCAGCTCCAGCCCCGGAAAGGCGTGGGGAGGGATTTCCGGCAGCAAGGCTCTCTGGAACGTAGCGGCGATCCGCTGTTCGTGGGCATACGCTTCCGCCATTCGCTGCTGTTCTTCCCACTGCGCCGTCCAGTCGCGCATCACTTTGGCATACCAGCGGGCTTCGCCCGACGGGTCCCGCAAGGTCGTCAGCACACAGGCTGTCCACAGGCGGCTGCCGTCCTTGCGAACCAGCCAGCCTTCGCTTGTGGTGCGCCCTTCCGTCCGTGCCGTTTCCTGCTCCTGGTCCGGCAGCCCTGCCGCCCGGCCTTCGGCGGTGAACAGAGCAGCCAGCGGCATCCCCCGCGCTTCGTCCGGCGTGTAGCCGAAAATGCGGACCGCACCGGTGTTCCATGATATCACATTGCCGTCGGCATCCAGCAGGCAGATGGCGTAATCGGTCACTTCCTCCACAATGCGCCGGTAGCGGTCGGCCTCCGCCGCGCCCCGCGCCGTGACATCGCGGATGAGCCAGCGCAGGCCGGTCGGTCTACTGCCCCTTGCCTCAATGACGGTGACGGTAGCAGACACCGAGACCGGGGCCTGCTTGCGCGGCAGGAGCATCAGCTCATGTTCGCGCCCGTCGGGATCGCGGGACAGGTTCAGCATCAGCGTTCGAAACTCCTGCCGGTTCCCAGCGGGAACAAACCCGGCCAGCGGCTTGCCGACCAGAAACCGCAGAGACAGGCCCAGCAGGCGCTGCGCGGACAGATTGGCCTCGGAAATCACTCCCAGAAGGTCAGTGACGAGGTACGCATCCGGCGCGGCATCAAACAAATCCTGGTAGTGCAGACGCCACTCCTGGGTCGTTTCCTGGGCGTCCGCCAGCATCTCGTTCTGCGCCCGCATCTCTTCTTCGGCAACGCGCAGCTCTTCCAGGGTCGTGTTGACGGTCTCAAACGCCACTTGCAGCAGCGTCTGCGGGGCGGAGGGCTGGTCGATGACCTGCTGCTTCAAGTCCGAGATATGCTCCAGAAGCGTTTGAACGGCCTCGGAAAAAGTATCCATTTTCTCGTCTACAATAGTTGTGCCTGGCATTGATTTCCTCAGCGAGAGTCAGCAGGCTTGCCCTCTCTAGCATTGCTATCTATCGACTTGTTACCCGACACCATCTTTCCATCCAGCGTCACCACAAGCTGCTCCGGCACGGTGCGCCCGCCGATGGTCATCTGGTACGGCTCGGCCAAAATCGGCGTTGTCCCCGGTGCGCCTTCGGCGGGCGGCGTGTAGCGCCACGAGATATGGCCGGGGTTCGCGCTGTCGTCGAGGTCGTTATGAAGCAGCTTGCCGTCAATCGTGCCGCCCACCACCAAATCGGTCAGCGTGCGCGGGTAGCGGCCTTTCGCGGCGTGGTAGGCGACAATCGCCTGCTGAAGCTGCATCCCCTGCCCCCCAGCCTGCCCGGCCAGGACGCCGACGCCAATGACGCTATTTTTATTGGGGTGCGTCATCGCGTCTTTGACGTTCCGCACCAGAATGATGCCGCCAATCGCCACGCCCAGAAACAGCACGAGGCAGCCGATGCCGAAGATTTTCCAGCCGTTGCCTTTGGCAGGCCGGGAGGGCGGAGGAACAAAATTGGGGAAGCCGCCGGACGGGGGAACGCTCATGGAGGGGTAGTTTCTTTCTTGTGGATGCAGGTCTTGCCTGCATTATAACACATAACCTATTTATTTGTCGGCTTGCTCCGGGAAATACAGACTCCAGTTTTTTCCCTGCCTGCCCATAATCTAAAGCAGAAAGTTTCCAAACGAGCGTGCCGACCGGCACGTTCCAGGGGGTCTCCATGCTCGGTCTGACACAGCTCTTCGGCAAAGAAAAATTGGTTGGCATAGACATCGGCAGCCGCGTCCTCAAACTGGTTCAGGCCGAGGCTGGCCGCGTCCCCGGAACCTGGCAGATTTGCCGGGCCATCTGCGGTCCCACGCCCGGCGATGCCGTGCGCGACGGCATCGTCATGGACCAGGCCGCCGTGGCCGAAGCTTTGCGCGGGCTGATGCGGGAGGCGGGCATGGACGCCAACGCCGCCGTGGCCGCCATCAGCGGGGCCAGCGTGATTGTGCGCCATGTCAAAATGCCGAAGATGAACGAGGCCCTCCTGCGCCGCTCGGTGCGCTTTGAGGCCGCCAAGCATATCTCGTCGTCGGTGGACGACTGCATGATTGAATTCGAGATTTTAGGCGCTGTGCCGGGCGAAGACGATAAAATGAGCGTGATGCTGGTCGCCGCCCCCAATGCCATGGTGGAGTCGCGGCTCGGCGCTCTCGTGCTGGCCGGGCTGGAGCCTGCTGCCGTGGATGTGGAAGCATTCGCCTTGCAGCGTGCCCTGCTCGACCTCTCCCCCACCCGCCCCGGCGAGGGCGAGACGCTGGCCCTGCTCGACATCGGCGCGGCCACCACCGATGTCAACATCGTCACCAACGGCAGCTTTGCGCTCACCCGCAACATCCCTATCGCCGGGGACAGCTTCACGCAGGCTTTGAAGTCCGTCCTGCCCGGCGCAGACCGCGCCGGTCTGGAAGAAATGAAAAGCCGCGTCAACATGGCCGCCCTGCTGACCCCGGACGCCGACCCCGAAGCCGCCGCGCTGGCCCGTGCCATGCAGCCGAGCATCGACGAGCTGCTGCGCGAGGTGCGCCGGTCCACCAACTACTATCAGTCGCAGCTTGCCGATGCCGCAAACTCCATTCTGCCGTCGGGCATCACCAGCGCCACCAGCGGCCCCGTCTCCCGCATCGTGATTACGGGCGGCAGCGCCCGGCTGGGCGGGCTGGATGTGTACATGGCCGCCCGCCTCGGCGTTCCGGTGGAGCAGTGGAACCCGTTCGCCAACCCGGCGCTGGACGGGGCGCGGCTGACGCCGGGGTTTAGCGACGAAAACCATGCCCTGCTGGTCACCGGCATCGGCCTGGCGCTTAAAGAGATGACGAAAGAAACGACGGCAGCCCCGGCCCCGCGTGCGCCGCGTGCTTTGCCCAAACTGCGTAACCCGCTGGCGAAAGCCGCTTAGCTTCTTAACTGCGAGACACACTATGCCTTCCATCAATATGATTGCCGCCCGCCGCGAAGAAAAACGGCGCGGCGAGCGCAACTTACGCAAGCTGCTGTACGGCATCGCCGGAGAAAGCGGGGCCGTCGTGCTGCTGGCCGTGGTGCTGGTCGGACGAATTGTCGTCATGCAGGGCCAGGTCGGCGACCTCAACGACAAGCTCGCCAAGCTCCAGCCCCGCGTCACGCTTATCCAGCAGCTTCAAAGCCAGACGGCAGCGCTTATGCCCAAAGTCCAGACGCTGGACGGCGCAAAAGCGGACACGCTCTTCTGGTACGGCGGCTTTTATGCCGTCACCACCAGCCTGCCCGCGCAGACCTGGCTGACGGCGCTTGGAACCGGAACCGCGCCAGGCGCAGCCGCACCCACGCCGGGCGCTTCCAGCGGCGAAGACCCCACCCTGAATATCTCCGGCGTTGCCATGAGCCAGGCCGCCGTCGGCGAGGCCATGCTGAAGATGAACCAGTCACACGCATTAGACCATGTGGACCTGGCCTTTGTGCAGCAGCAGAAAATCGGCATGACCGATGCCGTCGGCTTCCAGATGACGGTGCATCTGAGGCCCGAAGCCGCGACCGTCACGGCGGCCTCCAAAGATGCCAATCCCAAAGACGCCAAAACAGCCGACGCCAAAGGAGCCACCCATGACGCCAATTCCTGATTCTCCTTCCCTGACGAATATGCCTCCCCTGCCGAACCCGGCCCTGAATGCCAAACGGCTGATGCAGGTGCTGATGGGCGGCGCGGGTCTGGTCCTGCTCGGCGGCGGCGGAATGCTGGTCGGCCTGAACTCGAAACTGGCCGGGCTGGAAACGCAGACGCATCAAAAAGAGCAGCAGGTCAGCAGCAGCGAGCAGGTGACGCGCCGCTACCAGCAGACGCAGGCGTCGTTTGACGAGACGCAGTCGCGCATCAAGTTTCTGGAAACCTCGGTGTCCGCCAAGTCTTATGTGCCGACTCTGCTGGGCCAGCTTCAATCGCTGGCGGCGCAGACGCATCTGACCGTGACCGCCGTGCGCCCCGTCGCGTCGCCGCCGCCCCCGCCGCCCGTTAAAAAGACGGATGCCAGCGGAAACGCCGACAGCACGACGGCCACAAAAAAAGCGCCGCCCCCGCCGCCCTATGACACAATGCAGGTGAATGTGGATGTCACCGGGACCTATGCCGACACGGCCGCATTCCTATATGGCCTGACCCGGTTCCCCAAAATTTTGTCCGTGGTCGGCGCTCAGATGCACCCGGCGGGGACAGCCGGGGGAGCGGGCGCAGCCCCGGTCATCTCAACAAACCTTCAGCTTGTCGCGTTTGTGTTCCCCGACGGCCCCGACGCCGCCGCCCCGGCGGCAGCCATCGCTTCGGCCCCGGCTTCGGTGGCAGGAGCCGTGCGCGGCCCGGCTCCGACGCCCGCCGCCATCAGCGCGATTTCCCCGGCGGCAGGCCATGTCGCCGCAGGCGCGGCCAGAGACGCACACACCGCAGATTTTCACACGGGCCAGCTCAGTACGCTTTAGTCAGCGCTTTGATCGGCGATTAAACCCGAGGACCACGCAGCCATGCAAAAATTAGACAAAAAGCAGATACCCCAGTTTGTGGGCCTGTGCGTTCTTTCCACCGGCACCTTCGCCTACTTCGGCGTGCGGATGGTGACGCCCTCGCCCGCCGCCGCTGCCACGCGGCCCGTGCTGAAGCCCTCCGAACCGGCGGCAGACCCGTCAGCCAAAACCGCCGCCGCCCCGGCAGGCACAGGGGCAGGCACAGGGGCAGATGCGGCAGCAGACGGCGCTGCCCCGCCGCCCGCGCCTGGAATGCGCGATCCGTTTGTGGTCGGCTACACAGACCCCAAAGCCGCTCCTGCCGCCGCCGCGCCGATGGCCTTTGCCACCCCGCCGCATGGCCCCGCCCCGGCGGCGCGGATGGCCGACGCCCAAATCCATGAGCAGGTGTCCGGCCTGCCGCCCGCGCCAGTGTCCGGCCTGACTGTGCCTGGCTTCCCTGCCGCGCCGCCCCTGCCGGCTGCCGCGCCTGCTCTGCCGCCATCTCAGAAAATCATGCCCCTGCCTGCACCGCCCCCCGCACCGCCAAAGTGGAGCGTCACCGGCCTGCTGCAAGGCGAGGACGGCGGCGGGGTCGCCATCCTGCGCGACGGGGACAGCCGCCGCATCGTTCATGTCGGCGACTTTGTGGATGGTGTGTTCCGTGTTACCCGCGTCACCCGCTCAGCGGTGGTCCTGCGGCACGGCAAAACGGTCTACACGCTTTCGCTCGGCACGAAGTCCGAAGCGCCGACGGCCCCGGCAGCCCCGATGGCTCCCGTTGTGCCACCCGCAACCACTGTGCCGGAAACCCCTGCGCTGCCGCGTCAGTCACAGGTCGCTCCGGTTCCCGCCCGGCATCAGACGAGCGAACTCGTGGCCTCCACGCTGCCCCTGCGCCTGCTCAACGGCACGGAGATGGGCGCGGACGCCGCGCCAAAACAACAGATTGCAAGCCTCATTCGCTGAATTGTCTTCGCTGAATTGTCTTCGATGAAATCAGCGTGCCCCAAACACGGGAGCCGCTTTGGAGAAACCCATGTCTAAGAAACTTATACCGGTCGCGGCGCTCGCGCTGACTTCGGCCCTGCTGGCGGTCCCCGCCGTCGCCCGGCCCACCGCCGCTGCGCCGCACTCGGTCAAGGCCGTCACAAGCGGCCCCGACGATGTCACGCTGGACTTTGTCAGCGCGGACATTAACGATGTTCTTAAAGCCCTGGCGATGCAGACCCACACCAACATTGTCTCCGGCAACGATGTGAAAGGTCCCATCACGGTGTCCCTGGCCCATGTCTCGCTGGAAGAGGCATTAGACCTCATCACCCGGCTGTCTGGCTATCAGTACGCCAAAATCGGGCGCACGTATCTGGTCGGCTCACCCGCCGCCATTCAAACCCTGACCGCCGCTGGCACGGCGCAGACCCCCGCCGCCACAACGGTCATTTCGTTCACCTATTCGGACCCGGCGGACCTTGCCAATGTCGTCAAAGACCTGTTCCCGAATGTTCGTATCACCCCCGGCAAGTCCACCGGCAGCACGGCGGGCGGCGTCCTTGTCGCCACCGGCACGCCCGCCGACCTTGACTCGGTGCGCCGCGTCGTCGCCGATGCCGAAAGCCAGCTCTCGCGCAACATCGGCACGTCCCGCACTGAAGTGTATCAAATCAAGTACGCCGCCGCCGACGATTTGCAGTCGGTCATCACGCGGCTCATTCCAAGCCTGATTGTAACACCCGCCCCGACCCAGCGCAGCTACTCCCAGGCTCCGTCCACCGCCGATGCGGGCGGCGCGACCGCCACGACGACCTCCTACGGCGCGGTGGCCACCCCGGCAGGCGGCACGACCACGGCAATTACGGCAAACCTGCCCGTCAAGCCCACCACGACCGCCCTGCTCCTGACCGGCTCCGACGCCGACATCGCCCGCGCCAGAGCAGTGCTGGCAGCCGTAGACCTGCGCCCCGCGCAGATCACCTACGAAGCGAAAATTATTGAAACCAACATCACCGATGACAAGCAGCTTGGCCTGTCGTATGACTTCGGCGGCGCGGTCACACGCATCGGCGAGACGATAGACAACCTCAATACTGCCGTGGACCCGGTCGGCCCGACGCTCGGCGACAACGGCTACCCCGGTAAGCTTCAGAAGCTCGGCACGTTTGCCCGCACCGCCATTTCCAACCTGGCAACAGTCAGACTCAGCGCCCTGTTTGCCAACCAGAATACGAAAATTCTAGCCGCGCCCAACATTTCCGCCATCGACGGCCAGCCTGCCGCGACATTCGTGGGCAATACGGTCAGCTATATCTCGTCGGTCACGCAATCGCCGACCGGGCAGAACATCACCACCAGCACGGTCAATGCGGGCATCAAGCTGTTTGTGACCGGCAAGGTCAACAACGACGGCTATATTACGATGAACCTGCACCCCGAAGTGTCCCTGGTAACTTTGAGCATACCGGGCGCAGGCGGCGTCCAGACCCCGCTCGTCTCCACCCGTGAGGCAACCACCACGGTGCGTGTCAAAGACGGCGACACGCTCGTCATCAGCGGCCTGATCAACGATCAGGAAGTCAAGTCGGTCTCCAAAGTCCCCTTGCTCGGTGATGTCCCGTTCTTCGGCCAGCTTTTCCGCAACACCCGCACCCAGCGCACACATGACCAGGTAATGATCTTTATCAAGGTGTCCATTCAGAAGGAGCGGGCATAGAGGGCCTTCCCGCCTAAAGAACACCCCCCCAAATACCGATACTCTGGCAGGGCTAACGCCCTGCCATTTTTGTTTTTGATTTTTATTGCCCCATTATCTTTACAGCCACAGGAACCTACCCATGCAGTCAACCGCGATGGCGGACATCTTTGTCGAAAGCGGCCTTGTTTCCGAGGAGCAGCTCTCGCAGGCGCTCGACAAGCAGCGGCAGCTCAAAACCCAGGAGCCGGTCGGAGACCTGCTGGTTTCCATGGGCCTGATTACCGAGCGCGACCGCGTCCGCTGCCTCGGCGAGCAGTGGGGCGTGCCCTACATGGACCTGACCGACATCCAAATCCCCGATGACGTCGTCAGCGCGGTCACGCAGGAGCTGGCGCGGCGGTTCAAAATCATCCCGATTGAGCGGACGCCCAAAACGCTGACGCTGGCGATGAAAAACCCGTTGGACATCTTTGCGATTGACGAGATTAGACTCATCACGGGCAAAGAAGTCGCCGCCGTCATTGCGACCGAAGAAGACATCATCAATGCCATCTCGGCCAACTACCGCACCGAGGTCAATGTCACCGAGGCCGTCACCAATGTCATGCGCGACCTCGATGAGGCCACGATTACGCTGACCGATGGCAAGGCCGACGAAGACGGCGGCGGCATCACGATTGAGCAGCTTAAAGAGCTGTCTGGCGAAGCGCCCGTCGTCCGCCTGTCCAACATGATTATCTCACGCGGCATCACCGATAAAGCCTCCGACATCCATATCGAGCCGGCCAAAGACTGCCTGCGTATCCGCTACCGCGTCGACGGCATCCTGCAGGAAGGCATGACGCTGCCCAAAAAAGCGCAGGCATCCATCACGTCGCGTATCAAGATCATGGCCGACATGGACATCTCCGAAAAGCGTGCCCCGCAGGACGGACGCATCTCAGCCACCATCGAAGGCCGCCCCTACGACTTCCGCGTCTCTACCCTGCCCGCCGTGTTCGGCGAAAAGATCGTCATGCGCGTTCTGGACAAGGCCAACATCTCGGTCGGCCTGAACAAGCTCGGCCTGCTGCCCTACACCTACGAGATGTTCGAGTCCATGATTCAGCGCACCTACGGCATTATCCTGGTCACGGGGCCGACCGGGTCCGGCAAGTCCACGACGCTGTACTCGGTCCTGTCCAAGCTGAACTCGGGCGAAAAGAACATCTTAACCATTGAAGACCCCGTGGAGTACGAGCTGTCGGGCATCACGCAGTCGATGGTCAACAACCGCGCCGGGATGACCTTTGCCGCCGGGCTGCGCTCCATGCTCCGGCAGGACCCGAACATCATCATGGTCGGTGAAATGCGCGATCAGGAAACGGCCATGATTGCCATTGAAGCCGCGCTGACCGGCCACCTCGTGCTGTCCACCCTGCACACCAACGATGCCCCCGGCTCCGTAGCGCGTCTGCTAGATATGGGCGTGGAAAGCTTTCTGATTGCCTCGTCCATCGCGGGCGTTCTCGCCCAGCGCCTGCTTCGTACCATCTGCGTCAAGTGCAAAGAGCCGTATTCGCCGCCGAAAGACGCGATCAAGCGGCTCGGCATGAACCTGGACGTGCTGGACAAAAGCGAGGTGACATTCTACCGGGGGCGCGGCTGCGATGCCTGCAAAGGCACGGGCTACAAAGGCCGGGTCGGCGTCTATGAGCTGATGCCGGTCACTGAAAAAGTCCGCGAGCTGATTCTGGCCCGCGCGTCCTCCTATGCCATCCGTGAGGCCGCGATTGAAGCGGGAATGCGGACGCTCAAAGACGATGCGATGGAGAAAATCCTGCTTGGTATGACAACGCTGGAAGAGTCGCTGCGCGTCATTTATGCCGGGTAAAGGGACGAACACTATGACAGCAGCCACACTCAGCTCAACACACACGCCGCGCCTGAGCCTGGAACCCATCAATCCGATGGACTCTCTGGAACAAATTGTCGCCGGGGCCAGCGATCTGGCGACCCTGCCGCAGATTGTCCTGCGCGTGATCTCGCTGACGGACGATCCTAAAGCCGCCGCCCCCGATCTGGAAAAGCTGATTGCGATGGATCAGGCGCTGGCGGTCAAGATTTTGGCCCTGGCAAACTCCTCTTACTACGGCCTGCCCCGGCGTGTTTCCAGTCTGCGTGAAGCGGTGGTCTTTCTCGGCTTCCGCACCCTGCGCGAGATGGCAACCACCATTTCCACCGGCAGCCTGTTTCTGGGACGCGGGGATGTGCCCGCGCTGGCCCGCCGCGCCCTCTGGCGGCACTCGATAGACGCCGCGCAGTGCGCCCGCGTTGTAGTCAGCCTGCTGTCCCCGGATATGCGTGAGGCCGTCGGCGCGGATCAGGCGTACACGGCGGCACTGCTGCACGACATCGGCAAAGCGGCCCTGGACCGCAGCCGCCATGCGCTGTTTGTGGCACTGGTTCGCATGGCCGACCTGCACAAAGTCCGGTACTCGGTCATTGAAGCCGAAGCCATGCTGTTCACGCACGGGCAGATCGGGGCTGCCATGGCAACGCGCTGGAACCTGCCCGCATCGCTCGTGGAAGCGATTGCTTACCATCACACCCCCGGCGCGGCGACGCTGAACCCGAAGCTGACCGCGACCGTCTGCCTTGCCAATGAAATCGCCCGGTTTTTAGAGACCGCGCCCACGTCCCCCACCCCGGATGCCCTGGCCCTGCTGCACCAGACCTGCCGCGAGGCCCTGATGCCTCTGCGCGTGTCTGAGGAAGGCTTTCAGTCGATGGTTCACGCCTGCCGCGTGGAGATGGCAAAGGGCCTCAGCGGGATGGGGATTTAGTAACACATATCGTCAGAAAGACCCGCCATGATCGTCAACAATGAAGACCTGCTGCCGCTCAACAGCCTGCCTCTGAGCAGCCTGCCGCAAACAGGCCGCCCCCACTCCGTCACGCCGCCGGACGAAGATTACAGCGACTTCAGCGCCCGTGTCGCCGAAACCTTTGACAGCGTGGACTTCCTGCTCGCCGCCCGCGCCGAGGCTGAAACCGCCGAAGCAAAGGCCAAAGCGCAGGGAGAAACCGCCTTGCCGTTTGTCAAGGAAGACCGGGCGCGGGAAGCCGCGAAAGCTGCCGCCATGCCGCCCACGATGCCGCCAGGAATGCGCCGCAATTCATTCACCCTGAGCGATGCGGCGGGGGCCGACGACCTGCCCCCTGGCCTCGGCAGCCTCGGCGCGTCCCTCGGGGCGCTTGGCGATGCGTCGGGCGTGGAAACATCGCTTTCTACGAAAGATTTTATGAGCGGGGAACTGGCAACCGAGGACTTCCACACGGCGGCGGCCCGCACAGTGGTGGCCGGCGAAGAGCGCGACCTCGCCGACATCCATATCGACGAGCTGCTGCGGCTGACCGTGCAGTCCGGGGCCTCCGACCTGCACCTGTCGGTCGGCCTGCCGCCGATGGTCCGCAAAGACGGCAAGCTGGTTCCGCTGCCTTTTGAGAAAGCAATGGAGCGGGACACGCAGCGCATTGTGTTTGATGTGCTGAACAATACGCAGATTGAAAAGTTCGAGCGCACGCACGAGCTGGACTTTTCTTACGGCGTCAAAGGTGTGGGCCGGTTCCGCTTCAATGTCTACCGGCAGCGGTCGTCGGTCGGCTGCGCGATGCGCGTCATCCCAAACGTCGTCCCGTCGATGGAGCAGCTCAAGCTGCCGCCGGTCCTGCGAACTTTCACGCAGAAGCACTCGGGGCTGGTTCTGGTGACCGGCCCAACGGGGTCCGGCAAATCCACCACCATTGCTTCGCTGATTGATATTATCAATACCGAGCGCGAGGCGCACATTCTCACCATCGAAGACCCGATTGAGTACCTGCACTCGCACAAAAAGAGCATGGTCAATCAGCGTGAGCTTGGCACGGACACCGACTCGTTTACCAATGCCCTGCGGGCGTCCCTGCGCGAAGACCCGGATGTCATTCTCGTCGGCGAAATGCGCGATTTAGAGACCATCGCAGCCGCCATTACACTGGCTGAGACGGGGCATCTCGTATTTGCCACCCTGCACACCCGCTCCGCCCCGGCGACGATTGACCGCATCGTGGATGTGTTTCCATCGCATCAGCAGGAACAGGTCCGCGTGCAGCTTTCCACCAGCATTGAAGCCGTCGTCTCCCAGCAGCTTCTGCCGCGAATCGGCGGGGGCCGCGTCTCGGCCATTGAAATCATGGTGGCGACTTCGGCCCTGCGAAACCTGATCCGCGAAGGCAAATCCTATCAAATCTACTCGGTCATTGAGACCGGCGCACAGCACGGAATGCAGTCCATGGACCGCGTCCTCGCCGACCTGCACCGCAGCGGCGAAGTCGGCTTTGAGGAAGCCGCGACGCGGGCGATTGACCGCGAAAACTTCAACCGTCTGGTGAAGGGGTATTAGAGGAGGCCCCCCCGCCCCAATTCTGGGGAGCCGGAAGTTAGGAACCGGAAAGCTAGGAGTAGGGGCGCGATTTATCGCGCCCTCCTTGTCCTTAACCCTTCCCTGACAGGGGAGGGAGCGAGGAACGAGCGGGAGGGGTCCTTCTCCGGTTTCCCCAGAATTTGGGGCCAGGGGGGCTTCCTACCCCCGCCGCGCCGTCACAATCTGCCGCACGATCTCTTCCGCCGCTTCGGGCAGCGGCACGGACACCGGCACGACCAGCCTCAGCCCCAGACGCCGGGCGACAGGCCGCGCCAATGCCAGCTCGTCCGCCGCCGCCGGACCTTTCAGCGACAGCAGCAGGCCGCCGGGCTTCGCAAACGGAGCCAGCCAGGGCAGCAGTTTGTCCAGCGGCGCGACGGCGCGGGCCGTCACCCAGTCGAACGCCCCGACCATCTCTGGCCGCTTCCAGGCGTCTTCAGCGCGGGCATGCACCACGTCCACGCCGTCCAGACCCAAATCGTCCGCCACCGCCCGGCAGAAGGCCAGCTTTTTGGCCGTGCCGTCCAGCAGCGTCACCCGCAGGTCAGGCCGCACAATTTTCAGTGCCAGCCCCGGCAGACCCGCCCCCGTCCCCACATCCAGCACCGCCGCGTTCATGGGAGGCCGCGCCACGGTCAGCAGGGCCAGCGAGTCTAAAAAGTGCTTGACCGCCACATCGCGCGGCTCCGTCAGCCGCGTCAGGTTCATCCGCGTCGCGTTCCACTCTACCAAGAGAGCCGCAAACCGCTCAAACTGTGCCAGTTGCTCTTCGGTCAGCCCCAGATGCCAGACGCCGTTCGCCCCGCGCTCCAAAATATCAGTAATTGTTTCTTCCACGGGGATCACCTATGCGCTTTTTTAAGTTCATCAAATGAGGTATCAGTAATAATGTCACCATCTTCAGGCACTTTACCCTGCCCATATTCCACCCACTCAACTGGTTCCAGCAGAGTGCCTCGGCATTGCAGATCAACCACAAATCCTCCGTCTCGATGCCGCCGGACTGTAAAGTCAGTGCAGGGAAAAATTGCGGGTTCACAGTCTTCATCATTTTCGTCTTCAATGGCGATGTAGTCATAAAGATACTGTCCGGTCAAATAAAGGACACTTTTGTCTTCCAGTTCGACGAAATAATGTAAACCTTCATCTTCATATTCTTCCACTTGGAATACACGATTGGCTTTGAATTTTGTTGAAATAAGTAGTCCTTCATTTTCTAACTTCTCGATAAAGTCTGCTGGCGCACCGAATATTTCGCCTTTTTTCCAAGAAGCATTGAACGCAATATCCGCTAATATTAAAAGTATGAGGAAGATAATGCTCAAGCATAAGCCAATCCATAGAGGCGAAACGTGGCTCATTATATTTAAGAGTAATCCAACAGAAACCATCATTCCCAAAAATACAAAAATTGCGGCGAACAAGATTTTCATTTGATTTGTCCCATTTAGTTACTACGTTTTCCTTCCACGTCCCCTTGCTTAATTCCTCCCGAAAAAATGCTGGCTGGAACCTTGCCCTACTCACACGGGTTGTGAAAAGTAACCAACAGGAGGGATTACCTATGGAACTGACAGGTTTGCATCATGTCACCGCCGTCACGCGGAACGCGGTGGCGAATGTGAAGTTTTACACGCAGGCGCTTGGAATGCGGCTGGTCAAGAAGACGGTCAATCAGGACGACGTTTCGGCGTATCACCTGTTTTATGGCGACTCAGTAGGTAATGCCGGGACCGAGATGACGTTCTTTGACTGGGCACACGCCGCGCCGAACCGAAACGGCGGCGGCGCGATTTCGGCAACAGCCTTTCGGGTCGCGGACACCGAGGCGCTGCACTGGTGGGCGGCTCGCTTCAACACGCTCGGCATCGCGCATGGTGAAACCGCAGACGTCGCGGGCCGGGCGACGCTGCGCTTCGCGGACCCCGAGGGGCAGGTGCTCAGTCTGGTCTCCGACGGCGGCGCTCCCGGCGGGACGCCCTGGGACAAGAGCACGGTTCCCGCCGCACACAGCATCAAGGGCCTCGACGCTGTGACGCTGACCGTGCGGCAGCTTGACTCAACCGCCTCCGTGCTGACGCAGGTGCTGGGCTTTGAGCGCACCCGCGAGTATGCCGACGCCGACGGTCAAACCGTTGTTTTCGAGACCGGCGCGGGCGGGCCGGGCACGGAAGTTCATGTCGCGGCGCGTCCCGACCTTCCGGCGGTGCGCCCCGGCGCGGGCGGCGTCCACCATGTCGCCTTCCGCACGCCAAACGGGGACGAGCAGCAGGCGTGGCACGAGAAGATTGTCCGGGCGGGCCTGCACGCTTCGGGGCTGATTGACCGCTTCTATTTCCAGTCGGTCTACTTCCGGGAGCCGGGCGGCATTTTGTTTGAGATCGCCACCGACGGGCCGGGCTTCGCCACCGATGAGGAGGCGGCGCACCTCGGCGAGCGGCTTTCTTTGCCGCCCTTCCTAGAGCCACGCCGCGCCCAGATTGAAGCGGGCCTGCGCCCACTGTAGGAGGCCCCCCGCCCCAATTCTGGGGAGCCAGAAAGTTAAGAACCAGAAGTTCAGAGTAGGGGCGCGATTTGTCGCGCCCTCCTGTCCTCTCCGAAATCCGGTTCCCCCAGAATTGGGGGCTAGGGGGTCTGACGGAACTTCTTCCACGCCCCCAATGGTTAATGAGGAAAACCCACGGGTAGAACAGCCTCAATGGGCGGGCAATGCCGCCCTAGACTGCGAGAGATTATGCCGTCCCCGACACTGCTGGACCAGTACCGCACGGTCCGTGCGTTCAGCGAAAAAATTGCCGCCCCGCTGGTTCCCGAAGATTATGTGGTCCAGTCCATGCCCGATGTCAGCCCGACCAAATGGCATCTGGCGCATACATCGTGGTTCTTCGAGACGTTTCTCTTAAAGCCCCATCTGCCCGGCTACCAGTCTATTCACCCGCAGTACGATTTTCTCTTCAACTCCTACTACAACGCCGTCGGCGAGCGGCACTGCCGGGTCGCACGCGGGCTGATTTCGCGGCCCACCGTGGACGAAACGTACACCTACCGCGCCTATGTGGACGACCACATAGCACAGCTCTTGGAAGGCGCGGACGGCGACTTGACACGGACGCTGGAGCCGCTTTTAACACTTGGCCTGCACCATGAGCAGCAGCATCAAGAGCTGATGGTGACCGACTTAAAATATAACTTTTTTGAGAACCCCCTCTGCCCCGTCTATTTGCCCCGCCAGGACCCGCCTGCCGCCGCGACGCCGCAACTGGAATGGATTGGCTTTGACGAAGGCGTCCGGGAGATTGGCTGGGACGGCAGCGGGTTTTTCTTTGATAACGAAGGCCCGCGCCACAAAGAATATGTGGCGGCGTTCGCGCTCGGTTCGCGCTTGATTACCAACGGCGAGTATCTGAAGTTTGTGGAGGCGGGCGGCTACGAAAAGCCGGAATACTGGCTATCCGAAGGCTGGGCGACGGTGCAGAGCCGTCAATGGACGGGGCCGCTGTGCTGGTGGAACAAAAAAGGGGACTGGCAGGAGTTCACGCTGGCCGGGATGGAACCGCTTAATTTGGAGACCCCGGTGTGCCATGTGTCGCTGTTTGAAGCCGATGCCTACGCCCGCTGGGCCGGGGCGCGGCTGGCAACCGAGGCGGAATGGGAGATGGCGGCGGCAACAGTTCCCCTGTGCGGCAATCTGGCTGATTCGGGCCGGTTTCATCCCGTGGCCCTGAACCCTGCTGATACCGAGCCGGGGGGGCTGCATCAGATGTTCGGCGACGTGTGGGAATGGACCCGCAGCCAGTATACCCCCTACCCCGGCTACGCCGCCGCTGAGGGCGCTCTGGGCGAGTACAACGGCAAGTTTATGTGCAATCAGTTTGTCCTGCGCGGCGGCTCCTGCGCGACTTCGCATTCGCACATGAGGCCGACTTACCGCAACTTCTTCCCACCCGATGCCCGCTGGCAGTTTACGGGTATTCGACTGGCAAAGGATTTATAACCTATGGTACTGACGACGCCGACAGACACCGCGCCGGAAACGGCTATCTTTGAGACATCTATTTTCGAGGCCGAGGCGCTGGCCGGGCTGAGTGCGTTCGAAAAGACACTGCCCTGCAAGTATTTTTATGACGCGCACGGCTCGCAGCTCTTCGACAAAATCTGCGACCTGCCCGAATACTATCCGACCCGCACCGAGCTAACCATTATGCGGCGGCACGTCGCCGAGATGGCCGCGCTGCTTGGCCCGGATTGTTTGCTTGTCGAGTACGGCAGCGGCAGCTCGACCAAAACGCGCATTCTGCTGGACCATTTGCCCGACCTTGCTGGCTATGTGCCGATGGACATCTCGCGGGAGCATCTGCTGATGACCGCCAAATCTCTGGCCGCCGCGTATCCCCGTCTGGACATCCTGCCCCTGTGCGCGGACTACACCGCGCCCTACACTATCCCCGCCGCCCGCCGCCCGGTCCGCTCCCGCGCTGTGTACTTCCCCGGCTCCACCATCGGCAACTTTCACCGGGAGCAGGCCGAAGCGTTTCTGGCGCAGATCGCGGAAGTCTGCGGCCCCGGCGGCGGCCTGCTGATTGGCGTAGATTTAAAGAAGCCGCCCGCCATTCTGGAACCGGCCTACGACGACGCGCAGGGCGTGACGGCGGCCTTCAATCTGAACTTGCTGCGGCGTATGAATGCAGAACTCGGCACGGATTTTGACTTAGACGGTTTCGCGCACCGGGCATTTTATAATGCGCTGGCAGGCCGCGTGGAGATGCACCTGATGAGCCGGCGGCCTCAGACGGTGCATCTGGCGGGCCGGGCGATTGCGTTTGAGCAAGAAGAAACCATTCTGACCGAATGCTCCTACAAATACAGCTTACAGGAGTTCGCGGACCTCGCCGCCCGCGCTGGCTTTGTCGTGCGCCGGGTTTGGACCGACCCGGCGCAGAACTTCAGCGTGCAGTATTTATCAGCGTACAGTATTTAACGGTTGCTGTTTAAAAGAGGAACCATGCGGTCCATCAGCACCCATTCGCAAACTCCTCTGCTATGATAAGTGGTGAACGTGCGGCGCATCGGGGCGGGCTGAAACCCCTGCTGAGTGGCCCAGTCGTCTAGCTCACGCCGGGCCTGTTCCCCGGCGGCAGCAGTGCTGCTGACAAAGGCGCGTTGTTTATCGGAATACGGCATCTGGTATACCATAGGTGTCTCGCTTTCACCGCATGGGGCGGCTCAAAAGAAAAGCGGCTCAGAGCGACCGCCGGGCGGGCAGCGCGTAGAACGTTCTGCGCCGGGGCGGTCGCTGGGGTCGGCAAGGGAAAGAGGACCTAGCGGCCTCGGCACGGGGCCGCTGCGTGTCCCTGCATGAAAGGGGCTGCGGGCGGCTCCGGCAGGCTCTCTGGCCTACACTCTTATTATGCCGAATTCCCGCCCCCGCCTTCCTGCATGGATTGCGAGTTTTCTTATGCGCTCTCAAACTTACGACCTCTGGCGCGTTTACAAAGCCTGGTTCTGGGCGGCAGCCATCTACAACCTGGCCTGGGGAACCGTCGTCGGGCTGAAACCCGGTTGGATGCTGGGCTGGATGGGAATGACAGGGGCGGAGCAGGCGGCGGCGGGACCGCTGCCACAAATCCTGGCTTCCTGCATCGGAATGTTTGTCGGGGTCTATGCCATCGGCTATGCGTGCGTGGCCTGGGACCCGGTGCGCTTCTGGCCGTTCGCGTTTCTGGGCCTCTGCGGCAAAGTGCTTGGCCCGGCAGGCTGGGTTCTGCATCATGCGCTGGGCCATCTGCCGTGGCCCTCGCTGTGGGTCAATGTCTTCAATGATTTGATCTGGTGGCCCGCGTTTTTCGGTTTGCTTTGGACGATATGGCGCGAGTATCGCGCTGGAAGGATAACACTATGGACTCGCACTTCCTGAAAACATTCGCTCTCGGCGTCGGCCTGACGACCCTGCTGGCCGTGGTGCTGATCAAACTCGGCTGGGAGTAGCCCCCGCCGGGAACTTCCTTCCTCCGGCTGCCGTCCTACACACAGGCTCAAGGCACAGACTTGACGCACACGCGCTGTGTGTGCCATGATAGCCTCAATCCGCCCGGCTTGCCGGGCTTGCCTGTGAGGAATGTCTGCCCGATGTCCGTGTCCCCGCCCCGCGCCGATCTCACCGGTCGCCTCATCGCCCTGCTGGTCTTTCTGGCGGGCATTGCTGTGCTTGTGTTCGTCTTCGTGACCGCCCTGCACCTGTTCCACTCCCCTGTGCCGGGCCTGGAGCCGCTGCAAACCCCCGGTGCGCCCCCGCCCCCTGCCGCCAACATCGGCACGTCCCTGGCCGCCTTTCTCCGTCAGCTTCTCCTGCTCGGCGTGATGACCCTCGCCGGGTCCCTGCTCGCCAACAAAGGCGCACACCTGTATCTCAGCACCGTCCACGCCCCCCACCCCGCCGCGCCGCCCGCCAAGCCTGCGGAGAGCAGCGCCCCGAAAGCCCCCAACACAGAGGCATAACACTCAATGTTTCCAGCAAAGCGCCTAACAGCTTTCTTTTTGCTCTTGCCTGCTGCCACTCCCCTGCACGCGCAGCCGTCGCCCCCGCAGGAAACCGTCTTCCTGCGGCCTGTCGCCGCTCAAGGAGTGCTAACAGCGATGCGGCAGGAGGTCCCCGATGACATCTCTAACAAGTCTCTGCCTTCGTCATTTACCTACGTGAAACCGGCCCACGTCTATCGCTACGAGTTTTTCCTGACGCCATCGCACGGCAAGAAAAAACTGCTCTGGTCGCACCAGATTCGCGTTTATCCGCCGGACGATGTATTGCCCACCGAGATACGTCTCTTAGACGCAGACCTTCAGGGCGACACGCTCATCGTTGTTCACAAGGAGTTCAACAAAACTTATGGTGGCACAACCTACGCCAACATTGTTACCGATGCCTCACACAGCGATAGAAAAGAGCTGCCCTTTCAGCAGGCAGAAGTCACCGGTGATACTGACGCGGCGGGGGTGTTTGTCTCCGCCGCTAAGATTGAGGGCGTATTCGCGCAGAAAACTCTGACCCTCCGATTGACTAATGTTCACACGTTCCTGCGGTACGTTTGGAAAGAAGTTCAGTGGCAACAGGTGCCGGATAGGTTTCCCCTGCCTGCGCCGGGCAGCAGCGAGGAAGCCGAGAGTGATCTTCTTTCCACGCGCCTGATGAATCTAAAGTCTGTTGACAATCTGGCAACGCTTCAAAGCTTTCTGCCATTGCTGCGAGATAAGCGTGATACCAAATATGGCATTACCGTCAGCGTTGAGCCTTCCATTCTACTCATCCCGTCCGGCCAAGATCGGGAGAAATACCGCGAAGAATACCGCCGGACACATCCACTCCCACCCTCAACAAGACCACGGACACAATATTGGCGTGTGTGCGATATCGCTTTGTTCTCTCTTGCCAAAGAAACCGGAGTAGATATTGGTGTCCCCGATGTGATGACCGGCATCCGAGGACACAATCCACGGCTTGTCACTCGTAACTACACGGATTCTGAGCTGGAAGTTGCTTACGAAAGACTGAGCAGCTACTTCAACGCAAAAAAGTAATCAGCCAAGAAAGTTTATAGAAAGGCCCGGAAGAACCTCACCCCCTCCCTCTCCTTAAGCAAGGAGAGGGAGTCAGAAGTTAAGAGTAGGGGCAGGGCTTGCCCCTGCCCTCTTTTCCTGTTTGTTTAACCGAACTCTGCGATAAGCGGCAAATGGTCGGAGGCGGGGGTTTCGATTAAAGCAAGGCTTTGGAGCGTGAGTGCGGGCGGGTAGAGGACGAAGTCAATGCGAGCGTCGGGGCGGTCGGCGGGGTAGGTGGGGTGGTTTAGGGCGGCGTCGGCGTCGGCAAGGCCGGTTTGGCCTAACAGCAGGCGCAGGCCAGGGGCGTCGGCACGTTCGTTGAAGTCGCCGCAGACGAGGGCAGGCGCGGGGGCAGCGGTCACTAGTTCGGCGAGGCGGGCGGCTTGTTTCAGGCGTTCTTCACTGCTGAGGCCCCAGTGGGTGCAGAAGACAGTCAGCGGGCCGTTTGGGGTGGCAAAATCCACTTGCAGGACGCCGCGCTGCTCGCGGACACTCGGCAGCAGGTGGTTCTGAACGGTCTGCACGGGGAAACGGGAGACGACCGCGAGGCCGTAGCCGCCGACACCGAGGCGCAGGTTGGCCTGGAACGTGACGGGGAGGCCGAGCGCGGCTTGCAGGCGTCCCGGCTGATCCACAAAGCGCGACTGCGGCAGGCGCTGATGGACTTCCTGCAAGCAGACGATGTCGGCGCGGGCATCCAAAATCACCTCAGCGATCCGCTCGGTAGACCGCTGCCCGTCGATCCCCCACCCGCCCCGGATGTTGTAGGTCATCACGCGCATCAGTTGTTTCCCTTCCAGACCGGGTTTCCCAGTAAAGCAGAGCGTAAAACGGCAGGTATTCCAGCAGCGGCGCCCACCAATAGGGCATCAGCGAAAAGTAGTAGGTATACAGCAGCGCGGACAGGCCGGACAGCAGCACGAACGAATACAGCGGGCGGCGGCCTATCAGCGGCACAAACGCCATTGTCCAGAGCAAATACCACGGAAACAGCGTCGGGATGACCAGCAGCGTCACGGCAATCACCACAAACGACTTGTGCAGCAGGTCCGGGTAAGACATGACCGGGCGGCGCACCGACCACCAGACGGCATAGAGAATAGCCGCATCGGACAGCTTGGCTGTAATCCAATAGCCCCAGCGTGGCGTGATGAGGTCAATCGCGGCGTCCACCCAGCCGAAAAGGCCCGAATTGGCGTGGACGTTCACCAAATACTGGTTCATACCGTGCAGGAAATTCGGCAGATACACCCACAGCGGCATCCCCAGATACAGCAGCGCAACCGCCGCCCAGATCAAAAACTTGCGCCCATGCACCCGCGCAAACAGTGGCAGGAGCAGAAGCGCAAAGCCTTTGGTCAGCGCGGCGGCGACTAAAGCAAGTGCGGCCCCGGCTTCCGCCCGTCCGGGGCGCATCGCCAGCAGAAACGCCAGCAGCAGGAAGAAGACGCCCACAATGTCCTGATGCCCCGCCAGCGCCACCTCCGTAATTGGCAGCGGACACCACGCATACCAGACAATCTGCGTCGCCGGTCGCCCCAGCCGCTTCAAGAGCTTCAGGAGCAGGCCAATCACGCCGAAGTCAAACAGCGTGTAAATCAGCTTGAAGCCCAGCGGGTTCGTGCCGAACACGGCATTCGCGCCCGCGAAAATCGCCTGCGAGATGGGCATATAAATAGACTGATAGCTTTTGTACTCCATGTCCGCCCAGGTGTTGTCCCGCAGAGACCGCAGGGCCTGAGCGCTCGGTGCCCAGTGGTACGGGTTGATGCCGTGATTAATCAGCCGCCCGTCCCACACATACAGCAGAATATCGGTGGAGAGCTGCGGCGGCGCAAACAGCACGGCCAGCCGGAACACTGCGGCCCCGCCAAGGATCAGCAGCAGCACGGGCTTCTCCCGCCCCGCCCCAACACGCGGCAGCAGAACGCCCGCCGCAAAGGCGTACAGCCCGAACACCGCGCCGTAGATGCTCAAATACACCCAGACCGGGTTGAGGGGATACAGCAGCCGTCCCAAAAACCCGTACAGCGCCAGCAGGTCTACGGCGACAAACAGCAGGCCAAGCCAGGCGAGTTTGGCCCAGACGTGCGGCGGCGATTTTGGCGGGGCGAGGCTGTGGGAAAGTGGGGGGAGAACATCCGTCATGCTGGCCTATTATACCTGCATTGCGGGCAGTTCAGGAGTTGTGAGGGGCAGCAAAAGAGCGGCATTAGGAACGAGAGGCGTCACGACGAGGGGTTTTAGCCCCTCGCAGTTTGGCCCTGCTTCAAATACAGCTTCACCAACGCTTCCAACTGTTGTGTCGTATGCGCCTGCGCCAGCGTCCGCACCAGCCGCCCCTGCCGGTCGTAAATAAACGTCTGCGGCAGGTCGCCCTGCCAGCCGCCGCCGAAGGCGCGAATGAGCGTCTCCGGGTCCGGCGTCCGGGCCAGATAGACCGGGTAGGTCACGCCCTTCTGCATCAGCAGAGGCTCGACCCGCGAATGCAGCAAATTGGGCGTGTCCATCGACACCCCCAGCACTGTCAGGCCGCGCCCCTGATACTTTCTGCTCAGGGCGGCCAATGCAGGAAGCTCGGCCACACACGGCCCGCACCATGTCGCCCAGAAGTTGACGACCACGACTTGCCCCCGATGAGCAGCGATAACTTTTTTGAGAGCAGGCACGTCGGTAGGGGTGACGTGAGCTTTCGGCGCGGCCTGTGCGGCGGTGGTCAGCAGGACAAAGAGCGCAGCGGCGGTGAAAGAACGAAACATAGGCGCTTAATGCTTCGCGGTCACTTCCGGGTGGGCTTTGACCCACGCCACCCAGTCCGGGCCGCAGGAGGTCAGGTGGCTATTGACGTTCTTGTCCACATACGCGACCTTGCCGTCCGTGCCGATGATGTATGTCACGCGGTTGGCGATGTTGGCGCCAGGGATCAGCACGCCGAAGTCCCGCGATGCCTGCCGGGAGGTGTCCGCCAGCAGAGTGTAGGGAATGCCCTCCGTGGTGCAGAAAGCTTTGTGCGATTTCGGGTCCTGCACGCTGACGCCGTAGATGGTCACGCCCAGCGCTTTGAGGTCGGCATTCGCACCGGACAGCGAGTGCGCTTCCAATGTGCAGCCGCTGGTGGAGTCGGCGGGGTAAAAGGCCAGCAGAACAGCCTTGCCTTTGTCCTGCACCGACGTGTGCGTTTTGCCGTCCTGGTCGGGCAGGCTGTAGGGCGGGGCGGGGCTGTCGACCAAAGGCGCGGCGGCAGCGATTTTCGCCTGTGCCCGCCCGAAGGCCAGCGCGGCCAGCGCGGCGGCGGTCAGCAGCGTAGTGCCCACTATTGCGGTGATTTGCTTGCGGTTGGTCATGGGGTGTAGGCTTTCTAAGTGACGGACTCGACGCAGACTTCCAGCGGCAGGCCGAAGGTTTTGGTGAAGGCGCGGGACTGTGCTTCGGCAGCCCACAGCTCAAGCTGTGCATTGCCTGTGACAAACAGGGTCAGACGAATGCGGTCGGGTTTGGCAAGCTGTTCGCAGCGCACGTCTTGGACCAGCATCAGGTGGCTGCGGTCCAGGGCTTCGGCCAGGCGCAGGGCGCAGGAGAGAACTCGAATAGCCCGCTGAGTTTTAGAATCCAACTGGGCGAAGGCCGGGTGCTTTTTGCGCGGCGCAGCTTTGCGGTGGTACAGCGCAAGATTCGCCATGATCTCAATTTCGCGGTCGTTGAAGCCCAGCAGCTCCGAGTGGCGAATGAGATAATAGGAATGCTTCTGGTGGTCGGTGTGGGAGATAAAGAACCCGGCATCGTGCAGCAGGCCCGCGTATTCCAAAAGCTCGCGGGCGCGGGCGTAGTCATGCAGCCCGAGCGCCTTCCACTGGTCAAACAGCGACAGGGCCAGATGAACGATGTGCGCGGCATGGACGCGGTCAACGTGAGTCGCCTCCATAAGCTGCGAGATGGAGCGCAGGCGGGGGCTTTCGGGTTCAGCGGCTTCCTGAGATTCCGGGGCGGGATGGTCCCGGCGCAGGCGGTCCACAATGATGCCTTCGCGCAGTCCCCGGTCGCTGATATGGATAGACTGTGCGCCGACGGTCTCCATGACAGTCTGCAAGATGGCCGCGCCGCCGATGATGATATCCGCCCGCTCCGGGTTGATGCCCGGCACGCGACGCCGCTGCTCCAAAGTCATGGCGCACAGGCGCCGGGTGGTCGCCTGCACTTCGGCCAATGTGACTTCAAAGTTTCGCAGGGAGGTTGGGTTTGGAGCGGACGACGAATTGGCGATAATCTCGGCGATATTCTGCACCGTTCCCGACGAGCCGTACATCACCGAAAATGGGGTCTGCGCGATGGCACGGGCGGCGGGCGCGAGCAGCGACTGCACCTGACGCACCAGGCCAGCCCACGCTTCTGCCGAGACGGGCTTGTTTGGGTTGGGAACGCCCTCGGCAGTCAAACGAATGGCCCCCATTTTGAGGCTGTCCAGGAACGCATACCCGCTGCTGCCCCCGACAATCAGCTCAGTGGAGCCGCCGCCAATATCCATCATCAATGCCTGCTCGCCCGGCGGCAGGTCAATCCCGCTGACGACGCCCAGGTAAATCAGCCGCGCTTCTTCCTGCCCGGAAATGATTCGCACATCTAAATCCGCCAGCGTCCGCACCCGCCGCACAAACTCATCGCCGTTGTCGGCTTCCCGAACGGCGGCAGTCGCCAGCGCCACGATTTCTTCCGCCCCATAGCCGCGTGCGACTTCCGCAAACCGGGCACACACGAGAGCGCCCCGTGCAATCGCCCCATCGGTCAGCACATGGCCCGCGCCGTCTTCATCGTTCTCTTTGCGGCTTTTCTTTTTGGCCTTCGCCTTCGGGGCCGCTTTGTCAAACTCGCCTTCTCCGAGGCGCACCACCTGCTTTTGCGACGCCAGTGTCGTCCACGTCCCATTCGGCTGCACTTCCACGACGGCCAGGCGGACCGAGTTCGTGCCAATATCCATCGCGGCAAAAATACGCATAAGGGAAGTATACCCGATAAAAAAGAATGCCCGGCACTGGAAGTGCCGGGCTAATAGTAACAGGAAAAAGTCGCTCCGCGACTCCAGATTAGTGACGGCAAGCTGCTGTGTCTGTTCCTAAGTCGCGTAGTGACTTTTTACGTTTGCTCATAGACCGGCACTTCCGGTGCTGGGTTCCTGCTTAAAGATGCTGTTCCATATCATATAGGTCATAAGGCCAGTAGTTCTTCGCCTGGGCCATCGCCACAGGATCGATTACTCGCCACTGCTGCCCTAAAGACGCAATCAGAGGCATGATCCGGGAGCGTTCCGGCTCCGTTGGCCGGAAGTGTGTTAAAAATTCGCGGTAGCAGAGCAGGGACTCAGCGAATTAGGACAGGCTACTGTTCATAAACTGATGTGGTTCAAGACCCGTCCCCTTGAGACCTGACCCCGTGCAGTAGACACAACCGGTGCCCTCCTCGACAGCGTAATACAACTCGTCACCGCGCCAGTGCTCGTAATGCAGATACGCCAGCAACCTGAAGTGTGTGGACGAGTAACGTGACAGAAGGGGATATTTGGCGGCCTGCACGGGCGGCGAGGCTGGCACAAGCGGCAGAGGAACGACATAGAAGCCCAGCGGCACCTCAGCCTGTATTGGCAGGCCCACTTCCAGAAGGAAGGCTTTCGCATTTTCGGGAATGTTCACGTCCCGAAGGACATTTGGGGGAAAGATATACTGGTTTTCTCCCCAGGCAACAGCGAACTCTTGTGGTGACATCATTGGCGTATTTGACTACCTTGCAGAATTGTAATTAACCTAAGATTTTTAGACTCTCACAAAAAGCCATCGTTCGGATCATAAAAGCACATGACCCAGAAGTTGTCGGGATCAGTCTGGGCCACAGGATCAATTTGCTGCCACTTCTGCTGTATGGACCTCAGCGTCAGCAAGAGTTGAGAAGAAGGCATTTGTGGTTCATGCTGCTTTTGGAGAGGCAGAAGCTCTCGATAGTCCAGTAGAAACTCCATAAACTGAGCGAGGCTTGTGTTCACGAAACGGCCCTCTTCGACCCCATATCCCACCCAATAAATATGCCCCGTCCCCTGCATAATGGCGAAGAACACGTCATCCTCATGCCCCAAAGGGTAGGGATCAAAGCTGTCATCAGTCATGTACGTCAGTAATCTAAATGGTGTTGATTGGTACTGACTCAGCAGCGGGTACTTGGCTCTCGGCCAGGGTGGAAAGGTCGGTATGACCGGTAGGGGGACAGCATAAGAGCAGTAGCTCCCGATACACAGCTCGGTTCGCCAAGGCAGACCAGCTTCTAGGAGAAAGCGTTTGGCAGATTTTGGTATGTCAACGTCCTGGAGAACACCAGGGGGGAATCGGTACAAGCTGTCTCCCCAGGCAACGGCGAACTCTTGTGGTGAGAGCATCAGAGGTATCCAGTCAAGGGCCGAAGTTAGAGACGATGTTATAACATTCAGGCCCGCAAGGATAGCATTTGAAGGCGTTACAGGCAGAAAGACCGCTATATGTTTGTGGGACATATAGCGGTCAGAGAGCACCCGATGTTTAGGCAGGGGTCACGGCCCGAACCGGGGGTCAATCGTCTCCATATACAGGTCCGAAGTCCCGTTGCGGGTGCTGTTCCAGAACAGCCAAACTTTGTGCGAGTGCGTCAGGTCGTTCGTGGTCGCATCTCGGTAGAAGTTCTTGTTGGCATCCGGGTCGAGGAACGCGGCGACGTTGTTTTCGTTCACCGTTTTGTCAATCGGCACGGCGTAGCCTTCTGCTGATTGCAGAGCCTCGGTGGCGTTGGCAGGCGGCACGGAGGTGTCACTCGTGCGCCGCTCGTCCTGCCACTGCACTGTGTCCGTGGTGCCAGCGAGCGGGCCGGAACGGGAGGTTCCGTTCGCGTCGGTTCCGGTGTAGCTGTAGGTAATTGCCTTGCCTTCGGCCCCCGAATCAATCGGGAAGTACAGCCGGGCGCTCACCGGGCCGCCGGTGACGTTGAGAACGTCGACCGGGCCGGTGTAGTCGGCTCCGTTCAGCTTGATCATCAACGGTTTGTTGGTGTCCACCGGGAACGGCAGATACGCTGTCAAACGCTGGGTTTTGTAGAACAGTGTGGCCGCGCCGCCCTGCCCTGCTCCCGATTTGCGCCAGAGGTACCAGCGTCGGTCAGCGGCGAGAGGGTTCAGGTTCGGGCTGTCATTGGGCTTGAGCGCCCGGTCCAGGAACGTCACCGGGCCGGTGTCGGCTCGCCTGTCGCTGCCCGTGCCGGTGATGCGCTTGGCCTGCGGCACGAACAGCGCCTCAATACGGAACGTCGGCGGCAGCGCCGGGGCAAACCGGACGCGGCCCGAAGCCCCGTCGAGGTAGACGGTCAGGGTCCCCGACTGTGCGCCGGGGAGCGGAACGCTCGTCAGCACAAGCTGCCCGCTGGCTTTGTCGACAATCGCCCGCTTGAACTGCGGCGTCAGCACGCCGCCGACCGTCTTATACAGCAGCGGGTACTCCGTGCCGGTGGTCGTGTCAATGGCGAACAGGTTGAGCTGACCGGTCCGGTCCCACGCGACGTCGCGGGACTGGTAGCCGCCGCCGACCGGGGCCATAATCTCACGCACAGCCACGAACGGAGCGAGGTTCAGCTTGCCCGGATTGTTGCTGTCAATCAGGTAGCGGCAGTTGTAGAGGTCCACGCTGCCGTCGGAGGCCGTGCCGCTGAAGGTGACTTCCACCTGCGAGCTGCCGCTGGCGGTCGGCATCAGCACCGGGTTCGGGTCGGACACGGCAGTCAGCCCGGCGGGAACCGGCAGAACAAACGTCGTCGCCGGGGTCGGTGTGCCCGTGAAGTTCGCGGTGTAGTAAATCGCCGTCCGTCCGCGTGTGGAGGCGGTCCAGAAGGCAAGCTTCGTATTGCCTGTGACGAGGCCCTTGACGCCGTACTTGACCTGGCTAAGATCATTCGTGATGGCAATCGGGTTTGTAATCTTGCCGATGCTGCCGGTCGCCGCCGTGTACTGGATCGTTGCAGCGTAGAGAGTGTAGCGGTTCGGGTTCGGCTGAACGTTCACGAAGAACGCAAGTGCGCTCGTGGTATTGGAAGGGTCCTGGGCAATAGTCAGGCCGCTGTTGACCCCGGCAATTCCCGTGACCGCCGAAACGTCCGCGTTTCCCCACCAGCTTGTTGTGTTGTTGTAGGGCAGGAAGTAGCCGGAGGCGTTCGCGTTTGCTGCCTGCTGGAAAGGCACGGCCCGGCCACTAATCCCAAAGCTGCCGTTGCGATTGGATGTCCAGTACAGGGCCATGTTGCCGTTGGTCGGGTCGCGGAAGGCGGCGGGGCCGAGGTTCGGCACGCTTTGTGTTGTCGTGCCGTTGTTTCCGGTCACCGAAGGGCCAGCCGGGCCGAGGTCGATCTGCGGCAGAGCGCCGAAGGTGAAGCCGTCGGTCATCCGGTCTTCCACGACGCTGCCCTTGACCACGGTTCCCGTCGTGCTGACGGGCTGGAGGCCATACTGATACACGTCGCTTGGCACGGGGTCAGGCGAGCGGCCCGGCGGCCTAATGCCGCCAGCCTGGCGGCCGTATTGCGGCGGGTACAGCGGATTGTAGTTTGTGCTGGCCGGGTTGTAGGTTTGGTAGCCGTATGTATCCAGCCCCTCAAAGACACGGACCGTCTGCGAGTACGTCCCGACGGGCGTACCAAACGGCACGGCGAGGCTGACATACGGCGATGCGGCAACCTGCGGCACGCCATTGGCGTTGACCAGAGGCCGGTTGTCAGAAGCCGCCGGGAGCGAGTAGCCGGTGGAGGTGTCTTCCGGCGAATCCGGCACGGTCAGCGTAGTAGGATTGTCGCTGCCAGGCAGCGCCTTGTGGAACGTTGCGCCGGGATACAGGACGTTGAGGTTGACATCGCCCACTATTGCCGGGTTGCGCCCATAAGCATCTACCAAATCCGTGTCGAGCGAGGACCGTACCAGATAGGGCTGCTGAATGACGCCGCCGGGAACGGCACTGGGCAGGTTGGCGCGGGGGCCGGTGAGGCCAGTGTCATCATAGCCCAGAATGTAGGAAAGCGGGTCCAGCGAGTCCGAGTTCAGCCGGAGCGTGTGCGGCCCCGGCTTGCTCTCGCTGGCAGCCTGGTAATACTCTTTCTGGTCCAGATGGACGTTCAGCAGGTTCACGTTGCCGTCGTTGTGCACCGTCACCGGCTGGAAGAAGCTGTCGAAATTGCGGTTCACCGGCGCGAACAGGCCGAGCGGGCTGAACATATCGGTCTGCACCCCGAGGGCGCTTGGAATGCGCCCGACATCAGTGGTCGGGCTGACAATGCTGGTCCGCATATCCACAGGAACACCGGTGTAGATGCGGATGGTGCGGAAGGCCGCGCCCTCGCGGTAGCGCCCGGCAGTGTTCGGCACATACACGCGGCGAGTGGAGGAGTACCCCATCGGGTAGGCCCGCTGCGTGGAGTTCAGATTGTTTAGCCCAGCAGGTACGGTCTCACCGAAGGCATTATAGTAGACATTTCCGTTGCGGTCAATAGCGTCCACATAAACCTGCTGATTGGCAGGCTGATGGTTCGGGATGGTGACATGAACCTGGACCGGGTTGCCGTAGACGGTGCGGTTAAGCACCGGATCGGAATTAGCACCTGTCCCGCCCGGCGTCGCGGGCTTAGGCGTCGCCCGGCCCGCGCCGAGGTCCGCCGACCCTGCCGCGCTGTAGAGCGTCGCGGTGACATTGCCCGCCGGGATGTTCGGGTAGTCGGCGCTGGTGTTGGGACCGGCGCGGACGCCGAGCGGGGCGGTTTCCCAGGGCAGGTAGTTGACCACGGAGTCGTGACCGGTGGTGTTGCCCTGGGGTGTCAGCACCGTGTTGTCCACCCACGCCAGCCCGCCGCCCGCGCCGCCGTTGGGCGTGGCGCTCATGCGGATTTGGAGCGTCTGCCCCGCGAGTCCGAGGGCGCTGCGGTCAAAGAAGTCCAGCGCATACGGCTGATCCACCGTGCCGAAGTTGGTGGTCAGCAGGCCGCTTCCCGTCTTGCCCGTCCCTCGCGGCGGCGCGGTGTCCCCGGTGGGGTCGCTGTTGTCGCCGCTGCCGTTGTGGGGGATCAGCGGCGTGGAGGTCACGACCACATGGGTGCGCGTGTTGGGCGTTGTCGTGGACAGGTCTCCGGCGGGCCGGACAATCGGACTGGTTCCCGCGCCGCTCGTGGACGCCGGGGCGACCAGCGGGACGGTGTTGCCGTTTGCCAGGGCTTCCAGATCAAAGGCGCTGGCATTGGCGGGCATCGGGGAGACAATGCCCCGGAACGGCCCCAGCGGGTCGCCAATCTGGTAAGCTTGATTGTAAGGCATTGTGAGCGGCAGGGGCAGGCCGCCGCCCTGTACTCCAAGCGGGTTCAGGATGCCAAGCGTCGGCTGGTCCACGGGGAGGACCTGATCAAAGACATAAGTCGGCTTGCCGTTGGCATCCGTGGTCGGACGGGACACCAGGTTGCCGTTTGTAACCGTGCCGCTCAGAACCACCGTCGTTCCGTTGTCCGTGAAGTGTATGCCGTCGGTCGAAGTGAAGACATGAACGGTCTGCTTGACATTCAGGACGCGCCGCTGCGAGCCGGGCGTGTTCAGCCGCTCCGACCCGTCCCCAATATGGTACGTGTAGGCGGCGATATAACGCTGATTGGCCGTGGTGGCATCCACGAGGTTGGTAGACTGCTCCGCCGGGGTGCTCGCGGCGGGAGTATCAGCGCGGATATAGAAGCCATTCGCCAGCGGCTGCGTGGCATCAGCAGGGTTTGGCAGCAGGACAGCGGGAATGGTGGCTGAGTCCGCGACCGAGCCGGGAGCGGAATCGGACAACTGGAACGTGATCGCCCCGCCATTGCTGTAGGCAGTGATCGCCTGCCCCGGCTGGGCGGTGACACTCGTATCAACCACATAATGCGTGGTTCCAGGCGGCACGATATTTTTGATGCGAATGTAGACGTTCTGGCCCCATTCGTAGACTGGCAGCGACTCGCCTGCCCCCACTTTGATGGCATCCGCGCCCGGCGCGGCATTGCGGCTGCCCGCGTTGGCATCGGTGACCAGATACACCTGCGGGATGGCGCTGAGGTCTACCGCCCCAGGGGGGGACACGGACGGCGGGACGATGCCGTCCAGCTCGCCGGGAATGCCGCCGTAAGTGGAGTCCTTCGGCGTGATGCCCCGGCAGAAGCCCGTGGAGCTGTCGCCAAAATACACCCAGTCGGTGACGTTTGCACCACCATACAGGCCGTTGAACTGGGCGGTAGCCGTCAGATCGCTGACATCGGCGGCAGAGACGGTCGGCGAGGAAATGGGACCGGCCCCGGTGATCGCCGCGTTTTCGCGGACCAGCGGGAACGCCTCGGTGGTGATCGGGTTGGAAATCGGCGTCGCGCTGAAATCGTATAGCGTGTTGCCCGACACCACATAAACTGCGCCTCCATTGCCGCCGGTCGCAGATGAATTGGTGACAAGCGCAGGCGACGACTGAAAAATCGTGCCGTCGGGCGACGGCTGCCGGTAGATTAGTTTGCCGGTGGTGACGCCATTGGCATTGGGTGGCCCTTGCGTGCCGTCGCCGTCAATATCCAGCGCGTACAAAGCTGTATCGGTCGCGCCGCGTGTGCCGACATAAAGCATCGGCACGTACTGACTAAGCAGGCCGCCGGTATGCACCGTGTCAGCGGGGGCATAGATGCCGCCGGTGAACGTGATAAAGGCTGGGAACTGCACAAAGCCAATCGCGGGCGTTGCGTTCAGGAAGGAACCCATCGGGAGCTGCGGCTCGGGAAAGGTGTCGAATTTGGCCTGGTTTGGGTCGTTCGCCAGCGGATAGGCCCAGGTGTTGCTGCTGATGCCTGCCACGGGGGCGGTATTGGTCGTCCTGCCGACGGAGCCGTCCAGATTGACCGCCCAGACGCGGCCCGTCGTGGTATTATCGGGCCGGGCAGCGGCTACCGTGTCGGTAGAGCCAGGCGCGATTTCCAGACCAGAGTTTGCGGCAAAGTAGATGCGGGTCCGCCGGGCCGGCGTGTTTTCGCCGACGGTTCCGTTGACGCCGCGATTGTAGTTCGTGAAGACGACAGGCGAGCCGGTGACGTCGCCGAGCGCGGGCCGGGGCAATTTGTTAGAGCTTTTGCCGACTCCGGCAGTGGCAACCCCGGCAAACTCGGTGCCATAGGCGTCCGGGAAGCTCCAGTGGAACTGGTCTCCTGCCGCCGTCTGGGGCCGCTGGCTCAGGTTGTAGTTGGGCGTGCCGGGAGCGGCCAGCGAGGCGGCTGTTTTGCCACCGTTGCCGGACGGACCGGCAAGGCCGTCGAGGGCATACACGCGGCCCACATTGGAGCTGTCGCCTTCCTCCGAGGACGAGCCGACATACACAGACGGCAGATGGGTGGTGACGGCGGGCATAGCGGGCGGACCAGGCGTAGCAGGCACGGTAGCCGAGTTCACGTACAGCGCCGGGGCAGAGGTGAACGCCGCCGCTGAGTCTCCCGTGCCGGACGCTCCGGCGACGCCGCGCAGGGTGAACCACCACCGCGTCGTTGCCGTCGGCACATTGCCTTCGCTCGCCGTCAGGTCAAGGCTGTTGTAGAAACGGTCCCCGGTGCCTAACGGCTCATCGATGTTGTTGCCAAGCGCCGGATCGGCGGCGGCAACTGCATTGCCCAGGGCGTCCAGCGCATACACCACGCCGTTGGAATTCGGCAGGTAAACAACAGCGTTGTTCTTTGTGACATCCGTGATGGTCGGGTCCACGAAGACGTTGGGCGAGGCTGTGCCGAATGCGCCCGGAATGGGCAGGTCACGGTCATACAGGTGGATCGCGGCTCCGGTGATGCCGCCTGTCGGGGCGGGTATCCGGCGCACCGCGCCGACAGGAACTGAGGCCGGGGCTTCTGCGGGAACCGTTGCGGCCTGCGCCAGCCTCTTGGGCAGGTTGGCATCGGGCCGGTAAATCCAGTAGGCCTGCGTCGTGCCGACATGGGGCGTGTAGTTCGCCGCGTCCACCTGCACCGGCGGCGTGGAGCCGTACACCGGCTGGGGCAGAAGAATCGGCTGGCCAGTGTTCGGGTCAATCACGTTGGCGTTGCTGGTCCCGTCGCCGTTGCCGACGGCGTCCAGACAGTAGACAAGGCCGTTGTTGTCCCCGACAATCACCACCAGCTTGTCCGCATACGTCGGTGTGACCACGCCGGTGTTCGGATCCGTCGTGGAGCCGGTCAGGACATGGATATGCTTGACGGCAGGCGAGGAGAACACAGCCGCCGAGGGGCCGCGTGTGGAGTCGGGCGTCTCAAAGCGCCATATGACTTCGCCGTTGAAGCCATCTACGCAGTAAATCGCGCCTTTCTGGCTGCCCGTCGTCAGCATCACCGAGTCGGCGATAACCACGGCTCCGTTGGTCGTGCTTTGCGTACCGTTGTACAATGTGACTGTGGCCGTCTGATTTGTCAGCAGCGGGATTGCGCCGGTGGACAGCGTGTAGTCCCCCCCGGCGGTCTGGCTCAGGGTCGCGGGGCGCGTCACGGTCGTGCCTCCCGACACATACGACACCACATAGTGGGCATCGGCAATGCGAACGTCCGGAAGCGCTGTGCGCCCCGGATTTCTGACCACGTTGCCGGGGATATGAATGGTGGCAAAATAGCTGCCGTTGGCCGGGGCCGTCAGCGTCCAGATGGCTACGGTGTTGCCCGGACCGGCGGAGGCGGGATACCGAAAGTAGTTACTGATAGCCGCATTACCCTGTGTTGCGCTCGCGTCGTTAATGGTTGTCCCACCGCCAACTGAGTTGAACCTGGGTTGCGAGTTATCCACGGTTGTCGTGGAAACCGCCGTCGGCTCCGAGCGGCCAAAGTAGACCACCTGACGGATTAAACGCGCTTTTGGCCCATTCCCGACCAGATTACCCTGAGCGTCTGTGACTTTGTTAGGGTCGCCGTAATGATACAGGGGTGTGCCGGTAGTGCCGCCTAGCCCTGTACCGGTCAGGCCGTTCGTGTTATCGGGCGGGGCGTTCTGCGAAAAAGCAGCCTGGCCCGTAAGCGTCGTGGTTGGGACCGGCGGCGTTCCATTCAGGGCCGTCACATAAATGCCCCAGTATTTGAAGCCGTGAAAGTCGGTGGGGAACGCCGTGTTGTTGACTGCCGTGGGCGTGCTTTGGACATCGCCGATGGTGGGCAGCAAAAGCATCTGGTCGGCAATCAAATACGCGCCGGTCTGCGTGTTAGTTTGAAGTGTACCCCGGTTGTACGAGTTGTTGCGAGCGAGAGTGACAGTGACGGTGTCGCCGACGGCAAGCTGAAAAGGCCCGGCAAGGAACTGTGAGGAGTTGGCCTCGGTCTGGCTAACCGTGGCTGTGGTACGTGTCGCGTTAGCCCCGGTTGTCGTGATGACATAGGTAACTGTCGAGGAACGTGGCTCTATATTGCCCTGGTCGTCGGCAATGTTATCCGGGATATGTAAATATACCGATAAGCTGCCGCCAGAAGTCACATTGAGTACCCAGGTCGCGGACGCATTGTTGACATTGGGCGGCAGGCGGTAGTATTCCTGATTGATCGCCGTGCCTGCCGCCTGGCCGGTAGTTTGCTGCTCCCACGACCCTGTTGCGGGGTTCAGCGTGAATGCGGGCGTTCCCGCATTGTCGTCCACGGGCGGCTGCGTGGCCGTGATGGCAGCCGTAGCCACATAATCAAACGGGGCCTGCCAGCTATAGTAGCTGCCGTCGGCGAAGTGGTCCGGGTAGTAGACGCCGGGGCCAGCGGGCGGCCGCAGCGGGTTGTACGCGCCGAGAAGGTAGCTGGGGACCTGAACCGGCGTGGGGATGCCGCCCACGTCCACGATGGTCGTAGGCGTGCCTTGCAGACGGCCTTCAAACACCGGCAGGTCGGCAGGCCCGGTCCCCTGAATTGGGTCTTCGGCCCCGCCGCTGTGGAACACCGGCGACTGATAAGGGGTCGGCACGCCCGGCGAGTTCGGCTGCGGCCCGGTGGCCTGCGCGGATGCGCCGGGCAGGGGGCCGAAAGCGACGCCAAGGGCTGCGCCGAGCAGCAGTGCGGGGCGAAGCAGGCGGCAGAAGGTTGTTGCGTTTGGTTTCATGGCTTGGTGCTGCATTGATACGGTTTCAAAAAGGACCCCTCCCGCTCGTCCCTCGCTCCCTCCCCTGTGAGGGGAGGGCACAGAGAAGAGCCGGAGAAGAGGGCCAGCGCAGGGTTTCTGTTTCTTGTCCTCATCTTAGCCCTCCCCTCACAGGGGAGGGAGCGAGGGACGAGCGGGAGGGGTCTACTGCCGAATCGCCGCCGTCGGCTGAGTCAGCGGGCCGGTCAATCGGGGACGACTGAGCGGGCCAAATCCGTAGCCGCTGATCTGGCGGGTGTAGCCGGGCGCGGCGGCGATCTTGCTGTAATCGGTCTCGAATATCTCCCCGCCGAAGGAACTGGTTCCGGCGGCAGTGGGCGTGCCCAGCTCGCTCTGGCCCGCCGTCTGCGTAATCAAATAGCGCGGGTTATCGCCGCCGCTGTCGAGGCGCTGGATAGAGGTCGGCACGAACGGTGTCTGGAGACGATTAACGGACTGGCCCAGGTTGTTGGGCTGTGTCAGCCCAGGAAAATTAACTGGTGGCATAACTTGGAAGAAACCCTGATAATCCAGCGTTGTGTACTGCAAGTGTCCGGCAGGCGCATCCAGTCCCGTAGTTAGCTCAAAGGCTCCGTTGGCATCGGCATACAGCAGGCTTGGCACTGTGCCCGAAGGCGGGTTAAAGACGCTCAGGAAGCGCGGCGAGCGGACCTGGAACGTGGCCGGTCCCACCGTGGTTCCGCTCACGACGCCCGTGTTCGGGTCGCGGACGACCTGCGAGGCGGCTTCCGCCGTGAACGACGTGTAGATCGCCCGGAAGCCGGTGATTTCGTTCTGGTTCGCCGGGGCTGTCGCCGTCAGGGCCGCGCTGTCATAGGACAGGGACACCATGCTGCCGCCGGGGGCATCGCCGCTGACGGGGCCGAGGACGCTGGCGGCGGTCAGCGGGGCCAGCCGCGTGTTGGTAACAAGCGCCAGAATGCTGGTCGGGTCGGCGCTCGGGAAGTACGACGCGCTGGTGTAGCGGTAGCGCCGCCCCATCTTGTCAAACGTGTTGGTGGCCGCCGTCAGAATATGGTAGGACACCAGCGCCCCGGTGGTCGGATTGTAGATGTCGGTGACTTCCAGAATACGGCTGTTGCCGGTGTCGGCGACAAGGTACGAAACGGCGACATTGGCCCCGATGTAGCGGCGCAAAATCTGGGCGCTCGTCGGGGCAGACAGCGACAGCGGCGAGCCAGCGGCCAGCAGATGGCTTGGGTCCGAAAAGCGGGTCAGCTCCCACAGCACCTTGCCGCCCCGGTCGAAGCGGACGCAGCGGTTGTTGCCGGTGTCGGCCACGAGGTAGTCATTAGAAGACACGGCAGACAGCCCGGCGGGGTGGCTAAAGTCCACCTTCGCGCCGCCCGCGCCGACCGTCGCATCCGCAGCCCAAACGGCCTGACCGTCAGAATCGGTTTCCAAAATGCGGTTGTTGTCAGCAATCAGCGTGAGCTGCCGGGTGAATGCGCTGATGCCGGTTGTGCCGTTCAGCACCAGCACGCTGCTGCTGGCGCTCGGGGCGGCCCGTACATTTCCAATGGCGGTATCCAGCGGCGTGCTGGAAAAGGCAGTTGGCGGAAGCACTTTGGCCGTGCCAACGGCGGCTGCCGCGTTGATCTTGTAAAGCTGATTGGTCTTGAAGTTAGGCAGCGGCGTGCCGCTGTCGGCCAGCAGCACGGTGTCGCCGACTTTGGAAACGCCGGTAATGACAGTGGTGCGGGCGTCGCCGTTGACCGTGAACGGGGTCATATACCACGAGAGGTTGGTGTGCAGCGGCAGGGTCGTCGCGGAGGGCACCACTCCCCCGGTCGTGCCGTTGACGTTCGGCTGCACCGAAATCGGCTGCGGCTCGGACAGGTTCCCCGCCACCTGCCCCGGCTGGGAGGTAGACCGCCCGAAGTTGAAGAACGTAATACGCCCGTCCCCGGCCAGATACTGCCCAAACTCGGTCTCGCCCGTGCCGGGAATGTTGGTGACGGTTCCCCCGGCCAGAATGGTGTTGGCTGCCGAGGCGGCGGCCCCTTCATCGGGCTGCGTGACCGTGACCTGGCTGAAATCATAGCCTGGTGCGGCGGCGTAGACATCCTGCGTGGAGTCAAAGCACAGCACCGTGGCCGTGATCAGATTGGGATTGGTCGTGTTGACCGCCGCCGCATAGACGCGGCCTTTGGAGTCCACTACGGGCGCACCGACAAACTGATAGCCGTTCAAGTCGTTCCAGTTGACGCCGTCCGGGTCGCCCGCCTGCCCGTCGCCACGCGGCATACGGAACCGGAAGGTCAGATGCACGCCGCGTGTCTGCACGTCCGGCTTCAGGCCAATCAGGTAGCTCTGGTTATCGGGCGTGTTGACCGTGTAGTAAAAGCTGCCGCTGCGGTCCCCGGCGGGCGAGGACACCGTAGCGCTCAGATTGGTCCCGCCGCCAGCCAGCGCCGTGCCGTAGCTGAAGGCGCTGACTGCGTTCAGCGTCAGCGTCTTTCCGGCGGGGACGCTCAAGCCGAAGTCTGCGTCATAAGAGGCATACAGCGAAACGCCCGTGGTAGGTCCTCCGGGGAAGTCTGTGCCGCTGCTGTTGTAGCTTGTGCGATTTAGTCCATCGAGCGTGTATCCCAGCGGCCCCGGCACGGAGTTCATATCAGCCTTTAAACTCAGCAGACCCAGATGTCCCCTGTTGATGTTATAGGAGCCAGAGTTATTCCCCAATGGCATGAGCAGGTCGGCACGGGCACCGAGGAACACCGTGTACAGGTTCTGCGTCGTCGGTACGAGCGCGACAATGTCATTGGTGACATCGCCGTCCGCAATCGTACCGACCGCCGGAGCGCCGGTCGCATACTCCACGCTCGGACCGCCGCCGGTCGCCGTCGCCGGGTTCAGCAGGAAAGCCACGCCGCCGCTGGCGCTGGGGGCGGGGGTAGGAGGGGGGGTATGCAGGTCAAACACATAGAGCTTGCCGTTCGCCTGTGCCTGGTAAATGCGCCCCTCGTAGTAGGTCGGCGATGGCACAGGATGCCCAGCGGGAAACGCCACAGGCGTAACAGCAGGCGGCTGGCTGGCAGCTCCGGCTCCATTGGTCACGTTGTAATAGGTGACTCTGCCCATGCCGTCGGCGGCCATGACATAGGTGCTGCCGCCGTAGCTAAACACGGTCGGCGCGGAGGCGTTCGCCCCGAGAGTAACATTCCAAATCTCGTCGAAGGACTGGCCTGCGCTCAAATCGGGCGTACCGTCGTCGGCCTTGCCGCTGCCGGTCAGGTCCTCGCCGGGGACAGCATCAAAGGCGCGGAGGACGCCGTAAGCGTCGGTCACAAACACGTATTTGCCCCAGATCGCCGCCCCACCCGGCGCAGGCGGCGGCGTATTGCCCGCCGTCAGCGGCGCGGTCCACGCGGGCGCAAACGAAGCGAGGTCGGCGGCGCTGCCGTTCTGGCGCGAGTTCTTGTTCTCGTTCGGGTGCGAGTCCACGTAGGTAATCAGGTTGGCTAAGAACTTCAAGTCCGGCGTCGGAGCCTGAGCGGCCAGCTCAGGGGCAGGTGCGGTCTGGGCGTAGAACGCGCCGCTTGGGCTGAGGCCCGGCCCAATGCCGAGGCCGCTGGCGACCATCACGCCCGCGCCGTCCTGCCCGGCATAGACCGCTGTGCCGTTGGGACCTACCAGTGCCTTTCCCCAGTACTCCAACTGGTTTGGGGAGAGGCTAAATGTCGCCGCAGGCGTGAGGCCCAGCGTGCTGAAGTCCGTCCGGTCAAAGGCATACGGCTCCTGAAGCAGCGGCGTGCGAAGGTATAGGGACCCAACGGCAGGCAGGTCCAGAACGCCGGGCGCGGTTCCGATGTCCAGAGCCGCGAAGAAATCGTTCAAACGGCCTGGAAAGCGGCCAGTCAAAGGTGAATACTCCACCAGGAGAACCCCCCCATAATCCACAAAGCGGCGCAGCTTTTCGTTCTCGGCGGGCGTCATTGGATAATTGGCTTGCAGCGGCAGATATAGCACATCGTAGCGGCGCAATTGGTCGGCGGACGTGTCATCGAGCGGCACTTCCCAGTAGGCCGCCATGTTGGCCGTGACCGGCGGCGCGTTGACCTGTCCGGTATTGGGGTCGATGTAGCCGGACCAGCGCGTGGCAATGGCCTGGGTGACCGTGCGCGGGGCCAGCGGGTTGATGATGTTCCAGCCGAACGGCTTGACATCAGGCCGCAGGTTGAGCGTGTGGAACAAGTAGGGAGCTGGATCGGGCGCATAAGGAGCATTAGAGCCTTGCGGCTGCACCAGCGGCGTGCTGGCGTGGCCCAGGAACACGACGCCCGCATTGACGGTCCGCGCCGACGACCCGTAGCTGTAGGTCGCCGCCCGGCTGGCGGCGGGCAGGCAGAGGGCGGCGGCCAGCGCCGCCGCAGGAAGCAGCGCACGCAGGGACCGTCCGACTTTGCCAGTTTTTTGGGAGCGCATCATAGCGAATAAATCCTATTGAGAGCCAGTTATTGCAGAAGCGGCGGCTCGCCGCTTTCGCCCGAGTACAGCAGGCCGGTGGACACAGGCAGGTTCGGCGTGAACGGCAGGGGCCGTCCAAACTGGTCGCTCCGCAGGTAATGCGTCGTGTCTCCGCTCACCCCGGACTGCGCCAGATGGTAGGGATAACCTGCCTCCGGGTCATAAATAATTTGCAGGCCAATCGCCTGCACCACATGAGCATTGGCCCCGTTTCCGGTAGCCTGCGCCGGATGCCCGGCGGTTTCAACTAAGTTTCCTGAGATCAGGCTGCCGTGGAACTGCGGTATCCAGCCCCATTTCCGCATCCATTCGGACTGCGCGGCGATGTCGGCGGGCCGCGCCTCGGACACCGAGCCGTAGACCGTGATTTTCAGGTCAATCGGCTGCCCGTACAGCGGGAACCGCTTTTCATTGTCATACGCCGTGCCGGTGCCGAGCAGAGCGCGGGCGCTTGGCTTGATGTCTGGTGTGTTCGGTGTGGCAGTGAACGTTGCCAGATTGTCGTTGGTGTCCGTGTTGAACCACTGGCCGGGGATCACAAAGAACGAGCGCGTCTGGGCAAACAGCACGGCTTCAATCCGAATATCCATCGGCAGGACAGCAATCCGCTCCACCTCCGGGTCGCCAACGCTTTGAGCATCACGTTTCACAGTAAGTTTTGTGATGTCTCCTGAGCCAACTGTAGCAAATGCCCCCGCTGGTATCGGGAACCCAAACCGCGTTGGAACTTGGCCGAAGGTAAACGGATTTTGCGGCATCACAGGAGGTGTGTTTAGTAGCTGCGTCCCATTCAAGAAAATGTCGGCAACCGCCGTATCGCCAGTATTGTCTGTGGTGCTAGACGTGGCACTAACATAAAGCGCTGTGTTCCCAAGATAAGGAACAGGACCACTAAAGCCGAAGCTGACATCTTGCGTCAGAACGTTAGTGCCGTCAAAGTTGTAATGGCCCGTGTCTTTGTCCGGCGTCGGCGCTAATGCCGCATCATCCGGCTGCGGCCCGGCCAGGAACTGCGTGGTATTGATGCACACGTAGTCATGGGCCAGAACGCTGATACTGGACGACGGATCGCCTTTCAGCAGGTTGCCTTCAATGTAGGCGGTCGCGCCGCTGACAATCGTGATGTGCCGGGGGGTGCGTGCCGCCGCGTTTCCGCTTCCTTCCACAGGGCTGAGGATGCCATGAACGCGGATGTTGCCTTCGGCGTAAATCACGATGTCGTTGTCCGGGTTGTTAGTCGCGGCAAGGTCACTGTACGGAACAAGCAACGTGGCAGTTGTGCCATCCGTGCCATCCGGGTTCTTCCATTTGCCAGCATCGTCGTCGCGCACCAGCGAGATGCCGTAAGAAGTCGGGTTTCCCTGTTGATCGCGGGACGTAACCGCGCCCAGCGTGATGCTGACGCCGGAGGGGCTGTAAAGCTGTCCGACCCAGCCGCCTTTGCCCTGGCCGCCGGTGTCAGCGTTGGCCGCGCCGTGCAGCCACTCGTCGGGCAGGTTGGAGCCGCCGCCGACGGACTCGCTGTCGTTCTGCACATCGGCAGTGTTGTCGACATAGATGTCTCGCCCGTAGCCGTACTGGCTTGGGTTGGCCGCATTGGCGGCGGGCGTGTAAGGAGTCCCATCGGCGTTTTTCAGATTGAGCCGGGCTAAAGAGTTCATTGCCAGGGCCTTGTAGCGCGGGAGCTGCGTGGCGGCATCCTGGCCGTCCGTCACCGGCGGGTCAAGGCGCGAGATCGAGCGCGGCAGGCCAGCGGCATCGTTGCCGGAGGAGCCGTCGCGGACGAGGCCATTATATGTGGTAAAAGCAGGGGCGTTGTTGTACGTTCCAATGCTCGGGTACACGAAAGAGCCACCTGCCGTCAAATTGGTTAGCCCCGTTGGGTCGTTTGAGGTAGGCATTGGATTTAAGATCACTGCCGCTTGCTGCCCGATGCCTGTCGTTTTTGGGTCGTTGCTGTCCGGCGCGGGAGTCACGGTGTTGTCGAGCTTTAAGCCTTTGACATAGCTATCCAGCAGAATGTCCCCGGCGACGGCCAGCGTATCCTGTCCCAGCGGCGGGGTATTCACGTTAGGGTTCAGATAAAACACGTTCTTGCCGAAGAAGCGCGTGGACATATTGGCTTGCAGGGAGCCGCCGCCCGGCACGAGCGTGTAGCCGGTCGGCGCGGCCTGATTTGTTCCCGCCATCGGGTTGGGAAGCAGATTGCCAGTGGCGTCTTTCAGGTACGCATTTGCCGCGCCGTAGGTGGTCAGCACCGGGTAAAGCTGAAGCGTGGGCGGGTTGGCGTTTGTATTGAAATCATAGACGCCGGGCGTGGCGATGCCGCCGTCGGGGTCATCGGTATACAAACGGCTGATGACGCCGAGGTTTGCGATGTCGGACCGCTTGTTCGGATTGGTCTCAAACCGAGCAAAGTCTGTAATGCCGATGGGCTTGTAGGCAACCTGATACGACTGCACCCGGTCGGTGGTCCGGTTGTTGGCGTAGGTGGTCGGGTCCATCGAGTCAACGATGCCCTCGCGTCCAATAGACTCAATCTTCAGGTACTTGCCCGGCGGCAGTGCGCCCAACTGGTTGTTCTGACCGATTGTGTCTACCGGGTCATAGGTCACGCGGAGCAGGAAGCGGCCTGCGCCGGTAGTGTACTTCGCATAGCCCGCCGTCAGATACTTGAAGTCCGGGTCATCCGGGCTGACCGGGCCAAGCCCCGCCGCCTGATAGCGGGTTAGCTCGCGTGTGCCTGCGGCGGGCTGATAAGCCGGGTCAAGCTGGAACTGCAATGGCGGACGCCAATCGGCCCCTTCCGGGCTGCTGGTCAGGCGCGAATCGGCAAAGCTGATCCCGGCCCGGGCGTAGGCATCTGCCGAGCCGACCCGTGCGGAACGGCGGGCGTTGATGAGGTTCCGCGCAACAATCGTGATAAACAGGCCACCCGCGATGCCGAGCAGGAGCAGCACGAGCAGGGCAATGATGATGGACTGCCCGCGCCGCGCTGCCTGCCGCCGCGCTGTTCTATTGGAAGACTGTGTGTTTGGTAACATCATTGTTTTATGTGTGCGGCACTACCCGGTGCTGTCTTTTAGCGGTTGCTGTTGCCGATTTTAATGCGCGTGTCCGACGGCAAAATCTGTGCCCGGCCCGTGGTGACATCGTAGATGCGGACGCCGAGGCTGACATCAATCAGGTCCCGTGTCTGGTAATCCACTTTGACCTGCATCGGCTGGTACGGGTTGTCTTCGCCCAGCGGCTTGGTCGGGTCGGTCCGCGTCATGTTGGCCTGATACTCATAGATGACGCCGACCGGGCCGGGCGCGTTCGGCTTCAAGGTCAGCACGCCGGAGGCATAGTCAATCGTGTACTGGTTATCGCTCGCCTGCGTGTCCGGGGCGGCGGTGAAAGACTTGACTTCCTGGTACGCGACTTTCAGCCCCGTGCCCGGCCCCGGCGTCTGGTCCGGCCCGAAGACGCGGACGCTGCCTGGCACAAGATGGGCATTCGCCACGCCCGTCGGCGACGCCATGGTTCCCCCGGCCAGCGGCGGCACGGCAGCGGAAGCCGGGACCGGCACGGTCGTCAAATCCACCGTGCCGGCGGCGTTCGGCGTCGAATACACCCATTCGCGGGTGTAGCGGTCGGCGGGTCCGTTCGGCAGGGATGCGGCGGCGAAGTTGATCGTTCCGCTGTCCGGGTTGATAGACAGCGGCACAAAGTTTGTGCTCCCCACCCCGTAGCCACTGCCGGTGTCCTGCACGGCGAAGCCCTGCGTCACATCGTAAACCAGTGTCCCGGCAGTGTCCACGTTGCCGACGTGCCGGTATTCCATGACATCGCCCACCGAGACGGTCACCGTGCCATTGCCCGCTGTGAACGCTCCGCTGCGAGGCGCAAGCTGCGTGTCATAGTAGACGCCCCGCTCATCGGCGATGTTGTTGCCGTCAAAGTTCGCCGGATAGATGCTCACATGGTACGGCAGGGACCACGATTTGCTGGTGGTCGTGTAGATGGTTGGCGTGTAGCCAAAGCCGTTTTCGCCAACGGCGACCGCGCCCTGACTGGTGTAGCTGGCCGTCGTGCCGGGCGTCGCATCCCCGCTCACCGTGCCGGGGCGGAACGTCACCGTCGTGTTGACAATCGGGTACGTTTTACCCGTCACCGGATCGGTCGCCGCGCCGCTGTGGGCCACGCCTACCAGTGTCCCGGTTTTGTCGTAGGCCAGCGTGTTGTCCGTGTTATGCGGCAGAGCAAGCAGGTCCACGTTCGGGCCGGGGATCACCGGCTTGGCAATCGCTTTCCAGTTTTCAACCCGAATGTTGTGCTGTGCAGCAGAACCATTAAGGGTTACAGGAAGAGCTTCCTGTGTGGGATAAGCGGCGTGGTTCGGGTCCAGCCAGTTCACCTCACCGGGATTGACACTGCGGAAGAAGTCGGGGTCGTCCAATTCTATGTGCGCCGGATTGGTCGCGGACTCAGGTAGGTTCGGATTGGCAAGAGTCTTAGCGAACAATTCAGTGTTGATTACCAAGTTGCCGCTGGTCGGGTCTTTGATGTACGGTTGCAACTGGGCGCGGTACAGAATATACGTGTTGTCCGTGTTCCCCGTGCCGAGCCGCTCGCGGCTGTTGTAATAGTTTACGTCCGGGTTCTTCAGGCCCACCCAGTAACGCACCATTGTCGTGCCGGGCGCGGGTGGGAACACGAGTGCCGGGCTGCTGATAATAGCCGAACCGTTGTCGGACTGCCGATAGGTGATCTGGTCACCGGTCGTCGGGTCAGTCGTGCCGGTCGTGTTGGGTTTGGGCAGGACAAAGTCCAGCTTGGCATTGTAGGCGTGAGCAACTGTGGAGGTATACTTCCCCGCGCCGTTGATGCCCGGTATCTCTAAATCTAAAAAGTTTGTGTAGCGGTCATCGCCGGGTCCGACCACTGTGCCAGCGGGAACGCTGAACGGGTGGCTTGTGCCGTCAAACACAAAGACCGCGCTGCCCAGCTCACGGGTTAGCCGTTCGCGGGTGATCCGGGAGGCATCCTGCGATGCCGTGACGGACTGTGCCTGCTGATTAAAGCGCAGGGCGCTGATCAGCGGGATAATCAGCAGCGAAAACAGCACCGTGGTGACGGCGATCACGACGATCAGCTCGATCAGCGTGAAGCCCCGGCGGGTATTGGCTCTAGTTCTAGTACCACAGATTTTAGGACGCAGTGTGTTCATAAAAGTTACTGCCCGGCGGCACTACGGTGTGCGGTTCAAGATCGTATCCACGCTGTGCGACTTCCACTGCCCGCGCTCCTGCCACGCAACCACGGCCCGTGCCGACAGCCCGCGCACGGCGGTAATCTGCGAGGAATTGGTCAGCGTGGTCTGAAGGCTGACATAATTAATGCCGTTCATCGCTGTCACTGCATTGCCAATCGCAGAGGTCAGCCCCGGCTGATCGGGCGAGCCATCCACTTCCACAGTCTTGCCCGCATCGGACTGCGGGAACAGCAGGCTGCTGGAGCCTGCATCGTAGTAGCAGTGCCCCGGCAGGATGCCATTCGTCGGGAACGCCGCCTGCACAAAGTTATCCAGCACATAGTACGCCGGAGCCTTCTGCACGGCAACAGTCCAGTTCAAGTCACCCGTGTAGAAGATGCGGACTCGGTGTGCTTTGCCGTTGCCGCCAAACGCATTGGAGCCGAATGTAAGACGCCCGATGGCATAGCTGACATTGATGGCCGCCGGGTCCGTGCTGGTTCCCTGTACGTCTTCGTCTATAATTGGCAGGTCCGGGTTGGTTGGGTCCGCCGCGCCGTTCACGGCTGGCGCGACCTGAGTGCCGGTGTCCAAATCCAGAATATACATACTATGACCGCCTTTGAGAAGGCCCGGATCAATAGAATTGTTCGGCCCTTCGTCCCCGGCCCGCTTCAGGTTTTTGAGCGATAGGCGAAGAACGCTAGTGTTTCCAGTAGACAGCGCGGGAACAGCGCGGTCTTCGTGGATCACCTGCCAGCTTGCCACCCGGTACGAAATCCGCGCCTTCAGCGCATTGTAGCCGATGCCGCCCCCTGCTAGGGGGTTAAACGCGATGCCGCCCAGATTGTTAGAAGTGGTTCCCAAATTGGGCGAAGTCAGCTTGAACTCATACGGGTCCTGCGTGAACGTCGCCGTGCCGACAAAGGGCCGGAACAGCGACACGCTCACCCAAGTGACGCTTGGCGGCATGGGGACAGGGTGCGCGGTGGAAGCAGGCCCGTCAGAATAAGCCATCGTCGGGTCGAACCAGCCGCCCTGATAGTTGCTCGTCGTGTCGGCAAGATATTTCAGCCCAATGCCAAAGCTACCTTGGGGCGTAGTGCTAATATAGGGCGCATATGGGTTACTCGTATCACGTTGCGTGGCCTTTGGAATGTTTAGGTACTGCTGATAGGTTACGCCGTTCGAGCCGAGAATGTAAACCACCATCTTCTGGTCGTAGGAAGTGCCCGCAGTGAAATTGGGAGCCGTGTAGGCGGCATAGGGCACAGCGATACGCTGATGCAGCATATCCACCACAAACTGCTGTGAGCCAACCGGGGCGCTATCCTGGGGCGGAACGGGCGAAGTGAAATCACCCGTCACCGGCAGCCAGTAGGTGCTGTTGATCGATAAATACTCAGGCGTTGGAATCGGAGTTCCGCCTGCCGTGGCCGCGTTCATCACAATCGGGCCAAACCGGGTGACATACACAGACTGGCGCGTGGTACTGGACGCTGTCGGAACCGTCGTGGTCTCATTGACTACCAGCCGCGCCTTATTGAGAGTCACCGAATAGTCCGGCTCCTGCGAGGCGTTAAACTCTGGGTCATAGGATGCATCGGAAGCAATCGCCGTCGAACGCCCGTAGGCATCCATGCCGCCAGCACTTGCGCCGCCGGGCTGAATGGCTTCGGGCAGGCTGCCGAGACTTTCCTGCGCGGCCTGAAGCGCCGCGTTGCCGAGGCTGTCGGCAACGGCGGCATTGCCCACCGACTGCACCGAGAAGAAACCGCTCGGGTACAAACGGATGATGACCAGAATGCCTGTCACCAGAATGACCAGAACGACCAGCACCTCAATCAGCGAGACGCCGCGCCGCGCTTTCGGTTGCCCGGCCCTAATTTTGCTGTCTGCCATTGACTGCACGAGGAGTAGTCCTTTGCCGATTTCGGCGAAACAAAGCTAAGGCTTCAAAGTGTTCGGCCAGGTGCCGACGCGCCAGAAATTGGTATTCCCGGCAGAATCGCCGAGCGTTGCAAAATCCGTTCCGCTGATTTTCTTGACCGTGCCGCTTTCAAACAGCACCAGCACCTTGTCCGCGTTCTTAACATGGTAGGTGGTCGCCGTCACCAGCGTATCGGGGGGTGGGTTCTGCCATCGCATCTGCCGCCTGTAATCCGGGTCAGTCGGGGTCGGGGAGATAGTCCCCTCACGCGCAAGCTGATAGCGCACTAAAAAGCTGCCACTGACTGTGTTGGTCCCGGTCACGACCGGGCTGGCATCGTAGGCATCGGCCATGTAGAAGTTGCGCTTCGTCGGCACGACGCTTCCGAGGGCCGCGCCGGTGCAGCCGGACGCCTGATTGCTGAGACCAGCATCGGTGGTCGCATTGCAGGGAGCAACAATGTTGGCATCAAGAAAGCCTGTGTTTTTGCCGGTGTCGCCGGTGTTGACCGTGTTGTTCGGGTCGGTAAATACTTCTGGGTCCTTGATGTATGCCGGGTACAGACCGGGGAAATACATAGACGCATAGGATACTCCACTAGGCGCATTGCCAGCCAACTGCGCCCGGCCCAATGCGCCTTTCATATCGCCGTTACCATCGGCGTAGCCGAACAAAACATCGGGGTTCCGGTGGTTGTCCAGCTTGAACTGCGCCAGACTTTGCTGAATTTGCTTCAAATTGGAGATTGACACACTCTGCCGGGAGTTCTCGCGCACCGTGGCAAACACCGGCAGCAGAATGGCGGTGAGAATTGCGATAATTGCAATCACGACGAGCAGTTCAATGAGAGTAAAAGCGCGAGTAGTCAGCGTGTGATGAGCGCGGCGGCGCGGGGTTGCCATGAAAATCTCCTTCATTGAGCCGGTTCAAGTGACCAGCTTTTTCAGCCTGCGAGGGGAATCAAGAACAGGACAGCCGGGCTGACACGCAGGGGTCTCTGCTGTGTGACGACCTAGTTCCCGGTATTGTTCCCGGTTTGCGAATTATTTTTTAAATTACTTTTCAGCGGAGCGGAGAGGCTCCGTTCCTAGCCGCCCGCTCCGGTTCCGGTGGCCGAAGTCCACAGTGTTTTGACATACCAGGCCGCCAGCGGGTGCCCATAAAATAAAGCCAGCAGAGCGCCAACCGCCATCGCCGGGCCGAACGGAATGGCAGTGCGCTCGCCGAGACGCCGCCGCTGACGGATGATGACGATTACTCCGGCCACGGCCCCCACAAAGATGGCAAATCCCAGCGAGCCGAGCGCAAGGCTGAGGCCCAGATTGGCCCCAATCGCCGCCGCCAGCTTGCCGTCGCCCATGCCCATCCCGCCCGCGTCTTCGTCTTCCTGAATGTCATCGGCGGTGTAGGTCTCCACGGGGGCAGGCTCGCCCCACCGGGCCACAGCCCAGCGGCGCAGGGGCGGCAGGGCCGCACCGAGGCTGTAGGTCCACACATAGACCGTGTCCGACGCCGTATCGCGCAGGTATTCCACCGTCGCCCGCCCCGCCGGGACGCGCTTGTCTATTAGCGATACCAGCACCACATAAGAGACAAGGCCGATCAAGACCAGCACGGCGGCGTAGCCGAGCATTCCAGAGAGCGCATCCAGAAACCGGCCCGCGACCAGTCCATGCGCCAGCCCTAACAGAGAACCCAGCACGCATAGGCCATCAGGGATAATAAAGTGCTCTAAATCAATAAAAAAGACGCAGACCAGAATGGCCGCGAAGAGGCACTCAAACACAGCATCGTACCAGAGGCCGCCGCGCTGATAGGCAAAGAACGTCACCAGCAGGAACAGCGCCCCGGTCAGGGCCTCCACACCGGGATAGCGCCACGAAATCGGGGTGCGGCAGTAGCGGCACTTCGCGCCGAGCGCCAAAAAAGACAGCACAGGAAATAAGTCCAGTGCCGTCAGTTGATGCTTGCAGTTCGGGCAGTACGACCAGGTAGGGGTGGCAACCGAGCCACCACGCGGCAGACGCCAGATGACGACATTCAGGAACGACCCGATAAACAGGCCGTAAACGCCCGCGACAACCAGCCAGAGTGTGAGCATACGCTAGGTTACAAGAGAAGTCCCCGCCCTGCAAACAACACAGGACGGGGACTATTACTTACTCGTTCTGGCCTTTTTCTGTGCCGTCGCCGCCCGAAAGCGACTGGATCAGAACAATCATCGGCATGAACATCCCAAGGATGATCAAGAGAACGGCCACGCCGAGGAAGCAGATCAGCAGCGGCTCAATCGCTACCGCCAGCGCCGCCAGAGCCGCATCCACTTCGTCCTCGTAGAAGTCCGCGATCTTGGAAAGCATGGCGTCCAGCGAGCCAGACTCCTCGCCAATCGAGATCATCTGAACCACCATCGGGGGGAACAGCTTGGATTTGACCAGCGGGTCGCCGATGCGGTCTCCTTCACGGATGCGGGCGCGGGCTTCCAGAATGGCGTCCGAGATAATCGAGTTCGCCACCGTGCCAGCCACCGTTTCCAGGGCTTGCAGGATAGGAACCCCGGAAGTCAGCAGGGTTCCCAGCGTCCGTGAGAAGCGGGCGAGCGCAACTTTATGGTTCAGCTTGCCGAAGACCGGCGCTTTCAGCTTGAATCGGTCCCAGGCGTGCATCCCGAAGTTTGTCTTGATAAACGCCTTAAACGCAAACGTCACTGCAACGACGACAGCGATGACGATAAAGAACTTGGGGCCGGTCAGGAAGTCAGAGATAGCGACCAGACCCAGTGTCAATGCAGGGAAGTCTGCCCGGCCATGGGGCAGCATCGTCTCAAACAATCCCAAAAACGTCGGCACGATATACTTGCAAAGGCCGACAACGATGATGACTGCCGCGCTCATAACAATCGTCGGATAGGTCATGGCCGACTTGATCTTGCGCTTCATTTCCACGTCTTTTTCCAGGAACGTGGACAGCCGCTGCAAGGTCTCTTCCAGAACGCCGCCGACTTCTCCGGCGCGGACCAAACCGATAAACAGGTTGGAAAAGACGTTAGGGTACTTCGCAAGGGCTTTAGAAAGTGTGTTTCCGGCCTCGACTTCCCTTTGAACGTCAATGATAATCCGCTTGAAGCGCGGACTGGACTGCTGCTGGCTGAGAACATCCAGACAGCGCACCAGCGACACACCGGCGTCAATCATCGTGGAGAACTGACGGCAGAAGATGGAAAGATCAGTGAGCTTGATCTTCTGAATGTTCTCAAACCAGTTGCCAGCCGCCTTTTTGGCTTTGGCGGCTTTGATCTCCGAGATCATAAACCCCTGCTCGCGCAGGCGTTTGGCGAGAACATCGGGGTTTTCGGCCTCCGATGTCCCGCTCCGCATGGTTCCAGCGGCGTCCCGGACAGTGTAAGCGTAAGTTGCCATTGTGTACTGCTCCTTTAGCGAGCGTAAGTGCTGCTGCACTCTTTAACGCACCCGAGCACAAGAAGGGTTCGGTGCGGGCGAAATTATTTTCGTTATGTTTTAAAGTTTAGCGTTCAGAGTTTAGCGTCCGGCAGGGCGCGGTGCGCCGGGGCGCGGGGCGGCGTCGCCGTCCCCAGCCAGCATCCGCTTCAGCTCTTCGGCGTTCTGAGCGCGGGACATTGCGTTCTCATACGAGATTTGCCCCTGCATATACAAATTACGCAGCGACGCATCCGTGGTAATCATGCCCATATTGGCCGACGTCTGGATCATAGACGTGATCTGCTGCGGCTTGGCCTCGCGGATCAGGTTGCGGATGGCGGGCGAGGCCAGCATGATTTCCTGCGCGGCTACGCGGCCCCGGCCTGACGAGGCCATGTAGCCGGGCGTCGTCGGCACAAGCTGCTGCGCGATAATCGCCTGAAGGTTGCCCGAGAGCTGCAAGCGCACCTGCTCTTTGGCCCCGTCCGGGAAGCTGTCCACGATGCGGTCCACGGAAGAGGCCGCCGAGTTCGTGTGCAGGGTTCCAAAGACAAGGTGACCGGTTTCAGCGGCGGACACTGCAAGCTGCATCGTTTCCTGATCGCGCATTTCACCGACCAGAATCACATCCGGGTCTTCGCGCAGGGAGGCCCGTAGGGCATTGGCAAAACTCTTGGTGTCCATGCCCAGCTCGCGCTGATTGATGATAGACATCTTGTGGTTATGCACAAACTCAATCGGGTCTTCAATCGTGATAATATGCTCCGAGCGGGTCAGATTGATATGGTTAATCATCGCGGCAAGCGTCGTGGACTTGCCCGATCCTGTTGGCCCCGTCACCAGAATCAGGCCGCGCCGCGTGTGCGTCAGCTTTTCCAGAATGGGCGGCATATTCATGTCTTCCAGCGTTGGGATTTTCGTTGGAATCAGACGCAGGGAGGCGGCGACGCTGCCTTTGTCCTTGAAGATGTTGACACGGAAACGAGCCTTCTTTTGCAGCGCATAGGAGAAGTCCAGCTCCCAGGTGCTTTCAAACTTCTGGATTTGCTCGTCAGTCAAAATCGCATACATCATCTGCTGAATATCCAGCGGCGACATATTTTCGTAGTTGGTCGGCTCCAGCTCGCCGTCGGTGCGGATGCACGGCGGAATGCCCTGCGCGATATGCAGGTCGGAGCCTTTTTTGGCGATAATCAGCTCCAAAAGCTCATCGATATGAAGCTCCTGAACGCTTTTCTTCTGCACTTTGGCGACCGGACGCGCCTGAAACTGCGGCACAGGCGCGGTTCCGCTTCCGGGGGCGGTTCCCGGTGCGACGGGGGCGGCAGGCATCGGCGCACCGCCCATCGTGGTTCTCGGCGGTGAAGTTGGTTCGGCCATTTTCATTTGCCTCTTTCAGATTAGAAACCAGCCGTGAAGACGACGCGGCGGACTTCCTCAGGGGTCGTCAAGCCTTCCAAAATCTTCATCAAGCCGTCTTCGCGCAGCTCCAGCATTCCATTGGCCTTTGCGGCGTCGCGGATGTCGGCGACCGGAGCGCGGCGCACGACAAGCTCCGCAATTTCCTCATTGATCGTCATCAACTCATACAGACCGACGCGGCCTTTGTAGCCCTTGCCCCGGCACTCTTCGCAGCCCTTGCCCTCATAGAGCGTAATCTGCGCGTTCGGGTCCTCGGGCTTGTAGCCGAACGAGGTCAAGAGGCTTGCCGGGACGCGGTACGGCTCCTTGCAGTTGTTGCAGATTTTGCGGCACAGGCGCTGCGCCATAATTCCCTGCACGGTGGCGGCAATCAAATACGTTTCAATGCCCATGTCGGCCAGACGCATCACTGCCGACGGCGCATCGTTGGTGTGCAGCGTGGACAGCACAAGGTGGCCGGTCAGCGACGCTTCAATGGCAATCTGCGCCGTCTCAAGGTCGCGCATCTCTCCGACCATGATGATGTCCGGGTCCTGCCGCAGGAACGACCGCATTGCGGCGGCAAAGGTCAGCCCCGCTTTTTTGTTGATCTGCACCTGCGAAACGCCCGATAACTGGTATTCAACCGGGTCTTCGACCGTGATAATGTTCTTCTCGACCGAGTTGATCTTGTGCAGAACCGAATACAGCGTCGTCGTCTTGCCGGACCCCGTCGGCCCGGTCGTCAGGAACATTCCCTGCGGCTGCGCGACAATCTCTTCGAGTTTCGCCTGCACTTCGGGGGTGAAGCCCAGCTTGTTCAAGCCCAGCAAAACGCTGGTCTTGTCCAGGATACGCATAACGATTTTTTCGCCGAACATGGTCGGCAGACACGACACGCGCATATCATAGTCTTTGCCTTCGTGCCGAACGGGAATACGTCCGTCCTGCGGCACACGCCGCTCGGCGATGTTCAGCTCGGCCATAATCTTGAAGCGTGAAATGAGCGCGGCCTGAATGTGCTTGGGCACAGTCATGGTCTCGTTCAAAACGCCGTCAATACGGTAGCGAATGCGAACGCCCTTGATGCCCGGCTCCACATGAATATCCGAGGCTTTCTCCCGAATGGCCTGCATCATGATGGCGTGGGCGATTCGAATAATGGGCGCTTCCTCGGAGATTTTCTCCAGGCCACCTTCATCATCTTCGTCAATCCCCGTACCACCACCCAACTCGCCGATGTCACCTTTGATGACCTCCGACAGATTGGAGCCGCCCATATCAGCGAAGCCGTTGCGGTCTGAGAGGCCGGTTGGCCCGCCCACCGTCATCTCCGTGCCGTCGTCTTTGATGATCGCCGGATACTGGCTGCCATTGCCGCCCTTGATAATCGCCGGGACGCCCCCGCCGCCGTCGCGCACGCTGCCGTTTAGCGGCCCCGTGCGCGGCTTGCCATTGGAGCCGCTGTAGGCCCGAATAATCGCATCTTCAATATCACTTTTGGTTCCGAGAACCGTCTGCACCTTGCAGCGAGAAACCAGCTTGATGTCGTCGAGGCCAACCGAGCCGGATTTGACGTCACCGATTGCCACCATCAAGCGATTGGGCGTCACAGAGCTGTCCCGCTTGATGGGCAGGATATTATAGCGTTTGGCCAGGTGTTCCGGCACGGCTTTGACCGCTGACGGGTCAATCGCCACCTTCGCCACATCCACAAAATGCACCCCAAGAGTTGCCGCACGGGCCGCCGCGACATCTTTCTCAGAGGCAAACCCGAGGTCCTGAATGATATTGCCAAGGTCACCCGGCGCACTTTTCTGGACTTCATGCGCCTGCTGAAGCTGCTCCGGGGTGAGCACCCCTTTGTCTACAAGAACTTCACCGATATTTTTCTTTGCCTGCATTACCATGTTGGAAGTCTGCCTCCTTACGCAGCCCTGCCTTGTTCACCGCCGAAGAAACACTACAAAAATAACACAAAATAGCAATTGCCGGGTAGACCGGAAAAAGTTGGGGCAGCAGCTCGGAGCGAAAAGATAAAAATAAAATTGACAATAAACTCAGCGCCGGAAGAGCCAGCCGGGCACTGTCCACTATTATATCATAAACGCTAAATCCACGCAAGGGGTTCCTTTTGCCTCCTTTGCTTAGCTTGCAGCTTGCCTTAAAGACTGCGCCGCACGGCAGCTTCCATCACTGCCGCCGGGATGTCTTCGATTGGCAACCCCGTCCAAAGCGAAAGCGACAGCGCCCCCTGCTGCACCAGCATTCCTATCCCGTTCGCCGTCTCGCACCCGGCCTCTTCGGCAGCTTGAAGCAGGCGCGTCTCGGCGGGCGCATAATTCAGATCGTAGACAAACGGCCTGCCGCCGAACACGCCCGGCGGCAAAGTCGGCATCTCGCCCTCACGCGGCTGCATTCCCACACTCGTTGTGTTGACAATCAGCTCGAACGGGCCTGCCTCGGCCCCCCACCCCGCCGCGACGGCCCTGCCCGGAAACCAGCGGCTGATGTCTGCGGCCAGGGCCTCCGCCCGTGCGGCGGTACGGTTGGCAATCTGGCAGTGCGTCCCCCGCGAGGCCAGCGCAAATGCCACCGCCCGCGCCGAGCCGCCTGCGCCCAGTATCAGCACCCGGCGATTGTCGACGCTCTGCCCCGCGTTTTCCAGCGCCCGCAGAAAACCCGCGCCGTCTGTGCTATCCCCGTATAGCCTGCCATCTCGGTGAATAATCGTGTTGGCCGAGCCAATCTGCCGCACCTTGTCTGAGACTTCGTCCAGGTAGGGAAGCACCACTTCTTTAAGCGGCACGGTCACATTGACGCCGACCATTCCCAGTGTCCGAATGCCCGCCAGCGCGGCTTCGACGTTTTCCGGGGCCACATCAAACGGCACATAGACCCAGTCCAGGCCCAGTGCCGTCAGCGCGGCGTTGTGCATCAGCGGCGAGCGCGAATGCCCGACCGGATGCCCCCAGACGCCGACGACTTTTGTTTTTCCTGTGATTGTCACGAACGCGGCTACTTCGCCCGCCGCGCACGCAGCACCAGCCAGGCGGTAAGCCCCGCCAGCAGGCAGATTGCAAGCGTCGAGCGGCGGCGGGCCAGCGGGGTGCGTGGGTCCGGCAGGGCTTCCAGCGCCGCTTCCACGACGGCGGCGGCGGGCCACTGCCCGCGCTCCCGAAGCTTACGAATAACGCCGTTTTCCACGTAGCGCACGAGCTGCGTGGAGATAAACTCTTCTTTGGACAGCGGCGGGCGCAGCAAAATCGTGTGCAGGCCCAGGCGGTTGCCCGCCAGAACGTCCGTGAAAATCTGATCGCCAAAGACCGCCGTGGTTTTCCGGGTGGAGCGCATCAGCTTCATCGCCCGCAAGAAGCCCCCGGTGCGCGGCTTTTGAACCCGGTCCACAAACGGGATGTTCATGGTCTCGGCAAGCTGCTTCAGCCGCTCAGTGTGGATGGTGTTGGACGCGATGCAGATTTTAATGCCTGCGACTTCTAAAGCCGCCAGCCATTCGACGACGCCGGGCATGATTTCATAGTGCCGCCACGGGACCAGCGTGTTATCCAGGTCGGTGATGACGGCTTCAATGCCTTGGGCTTTAAGAGACTCAGGCGACAGCTCGCGCACCGATTCGACAACTTGCGACGGGGTTAATGTGTTCCAGATAGACATAATGGCTTTGAGTGTAAAAAGAGTGGATTAGGGCCGTCCGGCCCGGCTATGGGCAACAGCCTGCTGATGCTCGGCGAAGGTTTTGCTGAAGACGTGCCGCCCGCCCGGCCCAGCGACATAAAACAGGTAGTCCACGGCGGCGGGATGCAGGGCAGCTTCGATGGAAGGCAGGCCAGGGCTTGCGATTGGTGTCGGCGGCAGCCCTTTGTGCAGGTAGGTGTTATACGGCGAGTCTACCCGATAATCGACGTAATACAACCGGGTCCGATGGTCCGGCAGGGCATATTGCACTGTGGCGTCGCACTGCAGACGCATTCCAATTTTGAGCCGGTTCCAGTAAACGGCGGCAATCAGGGGCCGGTCCGAGTCCACCTCGGCCTCCCGCTCCACAAGCGAGGCCAGCGTCACCACCGCAGGCAGCCCGCCCGGCAGCTTCGCCGCCGCCGCGCCGTCCGGCACGACCACCCGCGTATGGAAGTTTTCCAGCATCTGCCTAATGATGTCCCGCTCCGTCGCGCCTTTCGGAATGGTATAGGTATCGGGAAACAAATAGCCCTCCAGATTGGCCTCCGGCGGCGTCCAACCCTTGATTTCAAACGTCTTGCCCCCCGTCTGCGCCAGCGTCAGGAACGCCGCTTCCCCCACCAGCTTCTGCTCGGCCAGCCGCCGGGCGATTTGATACACTGTGAAGCCTTCAGGGATCGTCACCACATTCTCAGCGGTTTCCCCCAGCGCCATCAGCGCGGCAATCTGACGCGGCGGCATCGCGGGGGACAGCTCGTAGCGCCCTGCCCGCATCTTCCCCGAAAGTCCGCCGAGGCGGCTCGCAAACACAAACGAGAGCGGGCGGCGCACCAGCCCTTTTTTGTAGAGAATGTCCCCAATCTGCCGCGCCGAACGCCCCGGCGGAATGGTCACCAGCACCTCCCGCGCACTTTTGTTGCCAGACACCGGCGCGAGAAGCTGAAGCGTATACAGCACCCCCGCCACGACCGTCAGCGCCAGCAGCAGCAGGATGACCAGCAGCGTCGCGCTCCGCCGTACGCGCCGGGGTGTTTGTGTTAAGTTAAAAGACGATTGTGAAGGCATAACAATAAAAGCATTCGCGGGCGGTACGTTTCGGCGTCTTCGTCCCTTAGCCGTGGCTCTCGGGGCGTGAGTTTTCTTTTATGGCCCAAGACCAAGCACTTGCCCGTAACGCTTCGCGGGAAACGTGCCATAGTTCTGTCCCTGTCTCGCCCCGCAGGGCACTCCATATTTGTTCAGCCGCCAAAGGCTGCTTGCACCGTAAGCAAGCAACGGTGTCACCGACATGACAAAAACTGACTTGGCACAATAATTCCGAAGCATCCATGAATGCAGTGTCAACTTCGCTGTCTATTAGGAAGATAAAGCTGCAATTGGGGCAGCGTAGAAAGTAGAAGTATTCATTCCCGCCGCTGTCCCCAATCCGCCGGATGACTTCCGTGTAATCAATATTGGCCTCTGTGACAAGTGGCTGCATGGCGATTCCTTCGTGTTTTGACCTTGCGCTACAGCGCTAGCCCATCACGCGGGGCGTTGGTGTCGCGGCGATGGTTCAGGTAACTCTGCAAAATCAAGGCCGCCGCTGTCTGATCAATCCGCTCGCGGCGCTTGGCACGGGAGACGCCCTGGGCGATCAAAATCTCTTCAGCCTCCACGCTGGATAGGCTTTCATCCCACAGCACTATCGGCAGCGGCAGGACATTGGCAAGGGCGCGGGCGAAGCCGCGTGTGAGCTGCGCCTGCGGCCCTTCCGCGCCGTCTAACGAGAGCGGCAGGCCGACCACCACCGCCTCGGCTTCCTGCTCCACGGCCAGCGCGGCAATCGTGGCCACGTCCCGCTTCAAGCTCCCCAGCCGCCGGAACAGCCCCACCGGAAACGCCGCAATTTCGAGCGAATCGCACACGGCGATGCCGATTTTGACATTGCCGACATCAAGCCCCAGCAGACGCATTTTGCTCCTCCGAGGCTTGCCTGTACAGCCCGTGCAGCAGCGTCAGGGCCAGGCATTGCAAAATCAAAATGGCCGCCACAATGCCGGAGTCATTGAATAGCAGTGCCACTAGACAGCCCCACAGCCCCGCCGCATAAATCACTCGTTCACGCGGGCGCTGAGTTAAATAACTTTGCACCCGCCCCCACAAGAGGCGGCGCAAAATCACGCCTATGCCCGCAAACGCCAGCAGCCCCAGCAGCGTGCCGGGATGCAGAGCCACCCGCGCCGCCAGTCCAATCTTCCGCAGGCTTACCCCCACAATATACCCGAAACGCCCCTGCCCCAACGCATCGGTCGCCGTCTCTAAATGCGTCCGCCGCAGATGCAGCACAGGACTGAGGATGGCCCACACAAAGACCAGGGCAAACCCTGCCGCCAGGCCCCCCAGCGCCCATTTCCAGTTCACCTTCCGGCCTTGCAACAGCCGCCACGCAATCACAAACGTCGCCGTCGCCGTCACCGCCCCGCCTGCCTTCGCGCCGAACGCCGGGAACGACAGCACAAAGGTCACGAGCGCGAACCAGAGGGCAAGAAGGAGAGGCCCCCCCGCCCCAATTCTGGGGAGCCGGAAGTTCAGAGTAGGGGCGCGATTCAGCGTGCCCTCTGTTCTTGTCCGAAATCTGGCTCCCCCAGAATTGGGGGCGGGGGGGGCCTCCGCGCCAATACACAGCAGCAGCGCCCCACCAATCAGAACACCCATATACTCATTGCCGATGCCATAAAACCGGATGCCCGACAGCGCGTACTCGCTGAGGGCCGAGTTAGACACCAGCCGTGTCCCGGTCAGCCCGTCTGCCACCAGCACCAGCGCGGTCAGGCCGAAAATCACCGGTGGCGAGGGCAGCAGGGCCAGCAGGGCCGTTGTGCCCAAAATCACCGCGAGATATGCGAGCAGCGTCAGTGGGTTCCACTGCGGAGTTAGCAAAAACACCAGGGGATTTCCCAGGGGAGCCAGCAGCAATGCCAGCGGCCAAGAGGCAATCAGCCGCAGGCCATAGCGGGACAGTCTGCCACTTGTCCCATTCATACGGCCCACCAACAGTAGGCCCAGTGTGCTGAACACAATTACCGAGGCAGCGAGGCCGACCGTCCAGAAAACAGGAATTTGTGCCTCTTGATTAAGCCAGACCATCCGGTCCCTGACCTGCATACGCGGCAGGACTTCTTCAGCTCTTCCCCCCGATGGCTCAATGTCGGCCCCGGTCATCTGGATCGGCGGCGAAATCAGCAAACTAGCGAGTACAGTAGGGGCGAAATCCCGTGCCGCAATCAGTCCCCACGTCTGCGTTGTCGGCGACTGCGCCACAGGAGGCAAGTCACTGTCCCAGCCGTAGGACACAGTCCGAGGATGCAAGGCGAGGAATGGCGTTAGCCGGTTCCACGTCCCATCAGGCAGCAGGGGCGGTGTCGGCACAACAAGAAAGACGCTGCTCGGTGAGTCTTTGAGAGAAATATCAAAAAACGTATCCAGCCGATGCAGCAGCGCATTTCGTCCCCCACCTGCATCTGTGAAATGAACTATGACCAAATCACACGTTTGGAACGCAGACTGAGTGGCTGCCGAGGCACGGGCCGGGTTGGCGGTCTCGACAGTAATCGATGGATACGGCAGAATCAAGCGAACCGGCGATGACGGCCCAATCTCCTGCCCAATGAGCGCTGTCGGGACCGAGGCTTGAAGAAGTGCTTCATTCAGCCGTCCCTGCGACACGTCGCCGACACGCACCGAGTCGCCCGCGCCGAGCGTCGCATAGACATTCGCCACCGGGTCCGGCTTGTGGGCCAGCCCCGGCGACATGAGCGCCAGCGCCCCGGTTTGCTGCAAAGACACCAGCCCCGGCAGGTCCGGGCGCGTGATGTCCGCCAGCGTCAGGCCATCCGCCAGCACGACCAGCGTGTGCGGGCGGGCGTGCAGGGGGAGGCAAAGGCAGAAGAGAAGGACACAGGCCGTCAGCAGAGCCACGGGTTGGAACGGGGTTTCAACCCGTAGCTTCCGGCGGCCATACTCTTTATGGGCTGCACTCACCCTTTCACATCACCCGCCAGCCGGGCCGCTTCGGCCAGCGCCTCAGCCAGCTTCGATGGGTCTTTACCACCCGCCTGCGCGGCATCGGGACGGCCCCCGCCGCCGCCGCCGACCATCGCCGCCGCCGCTTTGACCAGGGCACCCGCGTTCAGGCCGCGCCCGACCAGGTCTTTCGTCACACGAACCGCCAGCGCCACTTTGCCGTCTTTCGTGCCACCGAGAATGACCACGGCAGATTTGAGCCGCTGCGCCAGCTCCTCGGCCAGCACACGCAGGGTTTCACCGTCTACACCGTCGCCAAGCGACTGACTGACCAGCGCGAAGCCGTTCACCGTCTGCGCTTCCGACACCAGCCGCTCCACCTGGCCGCCGGTCGCGGCTTTTTGCAGGGCGGCCAGCTCTTTGTCTTTCGCTTTCAGGTCCGCTTGCAACTTTTCCACCGACGCCGGGGCGGACATAGGCGACGTTTTCAGCGACGCGGCGATGTCCGAGAGCAGCCTTTCTTGATCCAAAGTCCGCATCAGCGCGGCCTTGCCGGTCACGGCTTCAATGCGCCGGACACCCGCCTGCGTGCTGCCTTCGGAAACAATCTTGAACAGGCCCGCCTGCGATGTGTGCGCCAGATGCGTCCCGCCGCAGAACTCCAGGCTGTAGTCCCCCGCCTGCACGACACGCACGATGTCGCCGTACTTTTCGCCGAACAGCATGGTCGCGCCCATCTCTTTGGCCTCGGCAATAGGCCGTTCGAATGTGTGAATGGGCAGGTCATCTAAAATCTTCTCGTTGACCAGGCCCTCCACCTGCCGCGCCTCTTCGCCGGTCATGGCCTTGTCATGGGAAAAGTCAAAGCGCAGGCGGTCGGGCGCAACGAGCGAGCCGCGCTGCTGAACGTGCGCCCCCAAGACCTGCTGCAAGGCTTTATGGAGTAGATGCGTCGTCGTATGGTTGCGCTGAATACTGGCCCGGCGTCCGCTGTCGATTTCGGCCTCCAAAGTTTCGCCGATCCGCAGTTCGCCCGCCGTGACCGTCGCCGTGTGGAACCAGAACCCGCTGTCCTTCTGCGTGTCCATCACCATCGCCGTGCCATCCGCGCCGTGCAGCGTGCCGGTGTCGCCCATTTGCCCGCCCGCTTCGGCATAGAACGGGGTCTGATCCAGCACGAGTTGGACCGTCTCGCCCTCGGCGGCGCTATCCGTAAGCTGCCCGGCCTTCACAATCGCCGTGACTGTCCCGTGCGTCTTTGCTTCCGAGTAGCCAACAAAGAGCGTCTTTTCCACGCCGCCTTCCCGCAGGGCGGGCACGATGCTGTCGGTGAAAACTTCGCGGGTTTTGCCGCCTTCGGAGACTTTCAGATGCTCTTCCCAGAGCGTGTTGTAGCGGGCCATGTCTACCGTCAGCCCCGCCTCGCGGGCGACTTCGACCGTCATCTCGACGGGGAAGCCGTAGGTGGCAAACAGTGTGAACGCCTCATCACCGCTGATACTGCCGCTGTCTAAAATCGTTTGCAGCCGCGCCGTGCCTGCTTCGAGCGTGCGCCGGAACTGCTTTTCTTCAATCGCCGCATAGCGCAGGATGGTCTCGCGCCGCTCGGCAAGCTCCGGGTAGTCCCCCAAACGCTGGTCAATCACGGTGTTCATCATGTCGGCCAGGAACGGCTTTTCCAGGCCCAGCGTCCGCCGCCCGGCGAGAATGGCCCGGCGCATCAGGCGGCGCAGGACATAGCCCCGGCCCACATTCGACGGCAGGACGCCGTCGGCAATGCAGAACGCCGTCGCCCGCACATGGTCGGCCACCCGCCGGAACGCTACATCTTTCGGGTCCGTGTCACTGCTTGTGTAGGTCAGCCCCGACAGGCTCTCTAGCTGCCGCAGGATGGGCGCAAATAAATCTGTTTCAAACGGCCCGCGCAGGCCCGCCAGCACCGCCGCCGTGCGCTCCAGGCCCATGCCCGTATCAATGTTGCGGCGCGGCAGGGGCGTCAGTGTCCCGCCGTCGCCCCGGTCGAACTGCATAAAGACGAGGTTCCAGATTTCCAGCCACCGCCCGTCATCCCACACCCCGTCGGGCGTCGGCGGCTGTGTCGCCAGCGTGTCAAAGAAAATCTCCGAACACGGCCCGCACGGCCCGTTTGGCCCATTGGAAATCGCCCCGCCCGGCCAGTAGTTTTGATGCTCGTCAAACCGGAAAATCTTCTCTTCCGGCATCCCGGCCTTGCGCCAGAGATCATACGCCTCGTCGTCGTCCTCGAAGACCGTCACGCGGATATTCTGAATATCCAGCTTCAGCACTTGGAACAAAAACTCCCACGCATAGGCAATCGCCTCGGCTTTGAAGTAGTCGCCGAATGAAAAATTGCCCATCATCTCAAAGAACGTGCAGTGCGATGTGTCCCCGACATCCTCGATATCCGTCGTCCGCAGACACTTCTGCGCCGTCGTCGCGCGGGGCGCAGGCGGCGTTTGGAGGCCCAAGAAGTAGGGCTTAAACTGCACCATCCCCGCCGATGTAAACAGCAGGGTCGGGTCGTTAGGCACGAGCGAATCCGAAGGCAGCCGCTTCGCCGCCTTCGCCTCAAAAAACTCCAAATACAGCTGTCGTAATTCACTGCCGAGCATAAAAATCAAGTCTCCGTAAAGTTATTGGGTCTCTGACGGTTTCAGCGACCGGAACGTCAGGCTGATCCGGCCATCTGCCGCCGCCTGCTTCAAAATCGCGTGCTTCCACTCGTGCTGCACCTCTTGTGACATAGACAGCAACGAGCCGCTTGGGAGCAGGTAGTGATACTTTTCCTCAGCGTCGGCAATGCTGCGGAACGTAATGCTCCGCTCCGCGCCTAACGACACGATAGCAACTCCCGTGCCGGGCATCAGCTCTTCCGTCGAGTCCGAATGGTAGCCCATCGACGAATCGCCGCTTTCGTAGTAGTTCAGCAGGCAGTTATTCGGGCGAAAATCCAGCGTCTGTTCCAGTTTGTCAACGACCGGAACCAGCAGCGGGTGCATTGGCTTGACCGCACTCGCCAAAGCTCGCTGTTTTCCGTGCTTTGATGTGTTCTTCCCACGCCACTTCTGAAACCAACGTTTCATACAGCGCCTCGGGATTAGAAACAAAATCCGCAACGTTCAGCAGCTCAGGCTCAGGCATGGGTTCTCTCCTGCACTTATGACATTAATAACTTCTACTGCGCCGCCTCAGCGCGATTGGCCTTCGGCATAGTTTGTATCAGCGCCCGCAAAACGGCGTTGACCGCTTCCGGCGTCGCAAACACCGCCGCCACATCCGGGTCCAGCTTCACCAGATTTGTGCTCGCAGCAGAGCGTTCGGCATAAACGCCGCGCCGCCCACCTTTGATAAGTCCGCGCAGGGTTTCCTCGTCGTATTCTGGGCGCAGGTCGTCTTCTAGGTCTGCTATCTGATTTGGAGATTGATTATTGTCAACTGGTTTCTTCATAAACTTTCCTTTCACGACGGGTTGCTTCACGGGCACTGGTAATGCGCGTTTCCCCATCGCGGTCTGTATGAGACACAAACAGCAAACGCTGACGGTTTGATTGTCCCAAAATAATTAACCGTTTCTCATCTACGGAGTGGTCCGGGTCAGCGAAGGTCACAGATAAAAAATCATCAAAGACTGACGCCGCCTCAGCAAAGAAGACGCCATGCTTGGTAATATTAGCTGCTTCCTTTTTTTCATCCCAGTCATAGCGCATTTGACCTCACAACCAAACCCTTCTCCTCAGCCTCGATGGCATCCACCAGCATCCAAAGGGACCCGCCGAGGTCAAGCATTGCGTAGTCATCGGGAAAGCGTTCCAACGCAGCCGAATGAGACGCTGGCAGGATTTGCTCACTGACGGCTTTTTGCTCTGCGCTGACCTTCGAGATCAAGTTCACACTAACCTCCGGCATCTTATTCTGGTTCCCCCAGAATTGGGGGTTAGGGGGCGATTTTGCGTTCCTATCCCCGGCGCACCACACGCCGCAGCAAGTGGTCGGTCACGGCCATCGCCAGCACCGTCAGCCCCACAAACCCTGCCAGCGTCTCATTCGGCTGCGTTGGAACATGGGCCAGCCGGTACGCCAGAAACCAGATCGCCCCCAGCATCAGCGGCGACCCCACGCCAAAAATCACCCCCAGCACAACAGCCACCTCGCGCCGCGTTGTCCGGTACGCCGAAAGCGGCTTGCCCCAGAGTGTCCCGCTTAAAAATCGCTGTGCCATCGCTGCTTTCTCCCATCGTCGCTGTCAGCCGCTCGGGGCTGTGAACAGAGTAACGTGCAAGTGCAACAAAAAGGTTCGTTTCCCGCCGGTGTCATTCGGCTACCACTGCCACTCGGTATCATCCCAGGAAGACGCAGACAAGTCCTTGCCGTCCAAAAGAGAATCATCGCCCAGCCGCGCCATGCGCTGAAACTGTTCATCCCATCCCTGCCGGGGCCGAACGTGTCCACAGTCTTCGTCAGCCGCCTGAGACATGATTTTCAGGTTTGCCGCGTCAATCGTTCCGGCGAAGCGCAGCAAGGTCGCGCCCAGTACGCCAGTGCGCGGCATCCCGGACAAGCCGCGAGCATAGTCTAACACCTGCCGCTGCCGTTCCGGGGAGAGTGCTTCAAGCTGTCGGTGCAGTTCTTGTTCCAATGCTGGGCTGACCATTAGGTTTCTCCTTTATCTTAAGAGTAAAGTTGCTGATGAGGCCAGAGGCTTCTACGGCCATTGCTCCGCACCCGAGTACATTCCCTTGTACCACTGGTAATACTCTTCCGTCAGGCCGGGCGGGTTCACTTCGCGCATCCGGGTCAGGAGGTACAGATCGTCGCCCTGATCATTGCCGATCTGGAAGATCACGGGCACGGGCTTTCCGCAGACCTCGGCGATGGTTCCACCCTCAAAAAGCCGCCGCACAGCGTCGGTTAGAACATCCACGAACGCTTTTTCGGCCCCGTTCTTGCGCCGCTCTATGCTTTGGAGGGTTTCCGTCTCCTCCGGCGTGATGAAACCCTGGCCGTTTTCCGCCTTCCACCGTTTGCTGTGGAGTGGAGACCACTGTTCTTTTTCATGATTGCTGATAAGCAGATCGAGCGACTGGAAGTAGTCGTCTCGCAGAGCGACGCATTGCGTGTCGCCGGGGTCGTCACTACCATACCATTCGCCGGAGCCTTCGCACATTGAGAGAACAGCCAGCGGTGATGTCATAACGTTGTACCACTTCATGCCGGAGTCTTTCTCGCTCGGCGTGTAGGTACTGGCCCAGAACTCGGGGGTGGTGGCGGTGAGTTCCAGGCGGGGGCGGGTCCTGTCTTCATCATCAAAGTGGATCATACAGACCATGAGGCAGATGTCGTGTGCGATTTCCGGGGGCCAGGAACGCATCTGGTCCGCAAACTTCTGATAAACATAATCCTGGAACGGGTGCATTGCTACTACCTCTCCCGTGATTTACATCCGCTCCGGGGCGGAGACACCGAGCAGGGCCAAAGCGTTTTTCAGGACAATGCGGGTGGCGTTGACGAGAACCAGCCTCGCTTTGAGGGTCTCGGGGTCGTCGCAGACGACGCGCAGGGTCGGGGCACGGTTTCCGGCGTCGTAGAAGCCGTGGAACAGGGCGGCGAGGTCGCGGACGTACTGCGTCAGCCGGTGCGGGGCGTATTCGGACGCCGCCAACTCGATTTCGCCGGGCAGGTCACCCAGTTTTTTGATCAGGTCGGTTTCGGTCTCCTCGGTCAGCAGGGTCAGGTCGGCGTCGGCGGGGGCAGGGACGGACACGCCTTTTTCGGACTGCGCTTTGTCAATCGCCTGCACAATACGGGCGTGGGCGTACTGCACATAGAAGACCGGGTTGTCGCGCTCGGTTTTGCGGGCGAGGTCAATGTCGATGTCTAAGGCCGAGTGCGGAGAGCGCATCAAAAAAAAGAAGCGAGCGGAGTCTTTGCCGATTTCGTCAATCAAATCCGCTTTGAGTTCTAAGATGTTGCCTTTGCGCTTCGACGACAGCACGGTCTCGCCGTTTTTGATGATGCTGACAAGCTGATACAGCAGGATTTCCAGACGCGCCGGGTCGTAGCCCAGCGCTTCCACGCTTGCTTTGGTGCGGGCGACATAGCCCGCGTGGTCCGCGCCCCAGACGTTCAGAGCCTTGTCGAAGCCCCGGTCCAACTTGTCTTTGGAGTAGGCCAGGTCGCCGGTCATATAGGTGGGCGTGCCGTCGGAGCGCAGCAGCACCCGGTCTTTGTCGTCGCCAAAGCGGGTGGACGCAAACCAGAGTGCCCCGTCCTTGTCGTAGGTATCACCGCGCTTGGTCAGCTCGTCAATAGCGCGGGAAACGCGCCCGTCGGCGTGCAGGGTGGCCTCGCTGAACCACGTATCAAAGTGAACGCCGAAGGCTTCCAGGTCGGCCTTCTGCTGGGCAATCATGCCCTGCTCAGACAGATCGCGGAACAGGCGCGTAATCGCAGGGTCGTCAATGTCAACGTCTGCGTACTCCATGTGTTCCAGAAATATCTTGTGAGCGACATCACTGACATAATCGCCTTTGTACAACCAATCTGCATCTTCCCCTTCATCATGCGGTGTGCGGCCAAGAAGCTGCTTGTAGCGCAAGAAAACAGATTTGCCGAAGTGGTTCATCTGCACCGAGTTCAGCGCATCGTTGATATAGTATTCGCGGGAGACGCGCCAGCCGGTCGCGGCCAGGAGCGAAGAAAGCGTGTCGCCAATCGCGGCGTTGCGCCCGCCCGCGACGGTCACGGGGCCGTTGGGGTTGACCGAGACAAACTCGACGACGATGCTTTTGCCGGTGTTGGCGTCGGTCTGCCCGAACGCCTCCCCTTCGGCGGTGACGCGGGCCAGAATGTCGCCGAGCCAGCCGGGCCGCAGGCGCAGGTTCAGAAAGCCCGGCCCGGCGATTTCGACGCCCTGAATGAGCGAGTCGTCGCCAATCGGCAGGTGGCTGACGATTTTCGCGGCCACGTCACGCGGGGGCATCCCGGCGCTTTTGGCGAGGGCCAGCGCGACGCCGGTGGCCCAGTCGCCGTGAGCGCGGTTTTTGGGCATTTCCAGCGTGATGGTCGGCGCGGCGACGCCTTCCGGCAAGTCCCCGGCGGCTTTGGCGTCGGCGAGGGCTTGTTCGATGAGTTGTGAGAGCTGCTGTTTAATCATAAGTGTTAGTCAGTCAGGACGGAGGCCCCCCCGCCCCAATTCTGGGGAGCCAGAGCAGAACGGGAGAGGAGGGCGCGATAAATCGTGCCCCTACTCCTCACTTCCGGTTCCCCCAGAATTGGGGGCTAGGGGGCCTCTTACCCCATCCAGTTCAAAAGAAGCGGCCAGCGCCGGGCCAGCAGGGTCAGCAGGCCAATCACGGCCCCGTAGCCCATTAGAACCGGGACAAAACCCATCGCCCAGGCGCGGCGAGCGGCGAGAAAGCGGCCATTGCCCGAACGAAGACGGGCCTCCCGGCGGGACAGCACCTGCTCGGCGGCGAAAATCGCGCCCCGTATCTGTGCGTCCGTCGCCGGGCGCGTGGCGAAATGCTGCTGCACCCAGCCGCCTACCCGACGCCAGTAAATGAGTGTCGGCGGCGCGGCCACAATCAGCGCCAGCGTGACGGTCTCGCTGAGGCCGAAGCCATTGGACTGACAGGCACAGAAGACAGCCAAGAAGACAAAGTAGAACAGCGTCCAGCCCGCAAAGATATTCGTGCCGCAGCGCGGATGCACACGGGGCATCGCCCGGATGTTCGGCACCGTCAGCGGCAGGCTGCGCTCAATACAATGCACCGTCTGATGCTCGGCGGCGTGCGTCCCCGACAGCGGAATGAGCCGCAAAAAGACAAACACCAGCGGCAGGGGCAGCCACGTCGCCGCTGAAGACAGCCACTCCCGCAGACCCGGCGGCGTTGTGGCTGCCCAGTGCGTCAGTCCCGGTAGGCGCGGCCCGGCAAATTGCAGCCCGGCAAACACAATCGCCTGCGCCAGCAGGGCCAACGCACACAGGGAGGCCCCCGCCAGCATCAGCCCCCACGCGCCCGCCCCGCCGCCCGACGTCCCATCGTGCAGGTACACCCCCAGCGGCGTCGCCATGCCCCCGAGGCGCGGCGGCGGCAGGGGTTCGGGCCGGGTCAGCACCGCCAGCGTTTCGCCGGTGTACGGGTCGCGGATGGGCAGCCCGGAGACGGGGGCAGAGCGCAGGGCATCCAGCGCCGCCCGCAGCGTGTCTTCGCCAGGCACAAAATCGGCGGCCCCAGGTTCGGCAGACAGGAGTTCGGAGATAGGCGGCGCGTCGTTCACAGTCTTTCCTCTTCTATAACCTCTGTGTATGAGTGTACCAAAGTGCCGGGGAAAAGTCAATTCGGCGGGCGCACGGCGCGAAAGGAACCCTGTCCTGAAGGACACGGCTACTGGGCGCAGACGCCGGGAACCCCTACTTCGTGGGGCTAAGAGCAGAACAAGATTGCGCTGAGTGCCGCGAAGCGGTAGTTTTCGGCGTCCTCGCCCGGTAGCCGTGTCCTTTAGGACAGGGCACTTGGGGCTATTCGGTATCCGGTTGTCCGCCCGGCGCGAAGCGCCTTCCAGCGAGGGGTTTTAAACCCTCGTCTTAGCTGCCTGTATTTACCGGCAAAAGCACCCTAAAGAACCGGCGCGGGCTGCCTATAATAGAAGTGTCCCCGGAAAGCCGGTCGGACACCACGGCAGGATGCCGATTACAGTACGCTTTTCCCCGGACACAACCGGGAGGCGTCAAGGAAGAAATTTCATGTCCACACGCATCAACACCAACACGACCGCCTTCGAGGCCGCCCGCAACCTGAGCATCAACAGCGACAATGTTTCCAAAAACATTCAGCGCCTGTCTTCGGGCCTTCGCATCAACTCGGCTTCCGACGACGCCGCTGGCCTCGTCATCTCCGAGAGCCTGCGTGCCCAGTCCGCCGGTCTGACCCAGGCCACCCGCAACACCAATGACGCCATCAATGTCGTCAAAACGGCGGAAGGCGCTCTGAACGAAGTCCACTCGCTGCTCATCAACATCCGCCAGCTTGTCGTTCATGCCGCCAACGTCGGTGCGAACGACGCCACCGCGTCCCAGGCCGACAAGGATGCCGTCGCTTCGGCGGTTGCCAGCATTGACCGGATTGCCGGCACGACCCAGTTCAACCACAAAAACCTGCTGGACGGCTCCGCTGACAGCGCCACGCCTGCCTCCGCCGGCCCGCCCGCCGTGGCCGCCGGTCAGGACCTGACCTTCCAGATCGGCGCGAACGCCGGCCAGACAGTGAGCCTCAAGATCACCGACAGCCGCTCCACCAACATCGGCACGGTCGGCGCCAACAAACTGTCCGCGCTGGCCGCAGGCGGCTCTCTGGACCTGTCTGATACGACCGGTGCGTCGCAGCAGTCGGCCCTGGCCGTGGTGGACAAAGCGATTGCCGACATTTCAGCCACCCGCGAGAAGCTGGGCAGCACCCAGAGCAACGTTCTGGAAACGAACGTCCGCAGCCTGTCTGTCTCCCAGCAGAACACGGACGCCTCAGAATCGACGATCCGCGACACGGACCTGTCTGCGGAGATTGTCAACTTCACCAAGAACCAGATTTTGGTGCAGGCGGGAACCAGCGCGTTGGCTCAGGCCAATCAGGCTCCCCAGGCTATCCTGAAGCTGCTCCAGTAATTTCGATCTATGCTCAGATGTACGCCTCCAAACTAGCGGAGGCCGCTTCGGCGGCCTCCGTATTTTTGTTTTGATTTTTGTTTTGATTTTTGTTTTTCGATCTGTCACCCGCGCCCGTAAGCCCGGCCTTTCCAGACATTGCCGCGCCTGGAAAGGCCGTGCCACGCTGAAGTCAGCGCAATGGCCGCGACCAGTGCCCAGGCCAGAGGATTGAGCAGCGCGTAGCCGCCCCCGTCGCGCCCGAACCGGGCCGTCAGCCCGAGGCGCACCCCCGCCAGCAGCACAAACGACAGCAGCGGCAGCCATACCCACCCCGCCCCGGTCCCCCATCCCCATGCCAGAAAAAACGGCGGCAGCACGAAAACATTCACCAGCAGAAACACAATCCACAGCAGCAGCGGCAGGTTTTTGGAAAACGCCGGGAACAGGTTCTTAGCAAAGCCAGCCCAGATTTCCGGCAGACCGTGGTACATTCGCACCGCATAGGTCCGCGAGCCGTCGCCGTACCAGAGCGAGCGCCCGCACCGCTTGACGTGCTGGGCAAACTTCACGTCCTCCGCAAGCTGCCGCCGCACCGCCCGGTGACCGTCCACGGCAAAATAGGTTTCACGGGACAAGAACAAAAATGCGCCGTTCGCCGCCGCGAACCACGGGAAGGGCGTCGGGCGAATGAGCCATGTCGGCAGAAATGCGAAAATCACGTAGTATTGCAGCGGGATAATCAGCTTCTCCCAGAACCCTTCGGCCCGCAGGTCCGGCACAAGCGAGACCACATCGGCCCGCGTCTCGCGCTTTGCCCCGAGGGCCAGCAGCAGGGCATCGGGAGCAAACGTGCAGTCGGCATCGGTCAGCAGCAGCAGCTCGCCTTTAGCGGCCTGCGCCATCTGCCAGCAGGCCCACGGCTTGCCGTACCAATCGGCAGGCAGCTCCGCGCCGATCAGCACGCGCAGGCGCGGGTCCCGGTCCCGCAGGCGGCACAAAATCGGGTAAGTGTCGTCGTCGGAGCGGTCGTCTAAAACGATCACCTCAAACCGGGGATAATTCAGGGCCAGCAGCGACCGAACGCAGGCTTCAATGCTGGCTTCTTCGTTGCGGGCGGGGACGAGAACCGACACCAGCGGCAGGTCATCCGGCCCGTCTGTGTCAGGCAGCAGGGCGCGGGGCTTGCGAAACAGCAGAAAGTTCAGCGCGGCGGTTCCCGTCCACGCCAGGGCAAACAGCGTGACGGCAAGCTGGTACAAAGTCATTGGGGATGGGAGAGGAAACGGCATTGCACCGTGAGTATACCCAAGTCCGTCTTATGGAACGCGGGTTCAGGATGCATAGAATGCTGTGGGATTGAAATCCTCGGCTATGCGGCCTGCGGCCATCTCTCCGCTTTCGCGGAGAAGGAGCAGAACACGGTGACAATTCTGTGTCCGCGAAGGCGGACAAACGGCGTCTGCGCCCCACAGCCGAGGAATTTATTCCCACGGCTCTTTTGCCTACGGCTCCTGATGGCCCCCGGCCTCTGACAGACATCGCACAGCCACCGGAACCCGGTATAATAGCCGTATGCGTTTAATTCTGGACCCTGCCGAAGAAGCCGCGCACGCGGCATGGCTGCGTCAGACGCCGGGGGCCTACGAATGGTGGTACTTTGACGCCCGCTCTGCCGATGGGTTGTGGGCGCTGGCCTGTATCTGGTTCCTCGGCAACCCTTTTTCCCCTTACTACGCTGAGGCGGCACGCGGTCAGGGCGGCGACCCGTTCGCCGCCCCCGCCCTCTTTTTCGCGCTCTACAAAGAAGGCCGCCTGCACGCCTACCATTTCAGCCAGTTTGAGGGGAACAATGCTGAAAGCGGCGTTTCTGTCGGCGGCCCCTTGCCGACGTGCCTGCGCTTTGGGCCTAACGCGCTGGCCCTGTCCAATGGCGCGTGGCAGATGATACTGGCGGACGAAAATGCCAACGGGCGGCATCTGGACGCCGCACTATCGTTCACCGCGCCGCCGCTTGTGAGCGCCGCCGCTGAAGGCGACAGCTTTGACACGGACCACTCCTGGCTGCCCGCCGCGCCGTTCTGCACGGTGTCGGGGCAGATCACGCTGCGCGAGGCGCATAATCCCGGCGCGGAAACCATTTCATTTGAGGGGACCGGCTACCATGACCACAACTGGGGGCGGCTGCCGTTTGACGCCGCCATTCAGGACTGGTACTGGGCGCGTGCGGCTCTGGGCGGAACCCGCGCCGCCGTGCTGTACCATGTCCGCCCGAAAGGCGGCAAGCCCGCGCTGATGCACCTGCTGCTGTTCGAGAACGGCGAACTGCGTCGCCATGAAACCGACTGCCGGATGACGCTTTCGCGGCGTACTCTCAGCGGCCTCGGCGCGGTCTATGCGACGCGGCTGACGGCTTCGGCAGGCGACCTGCACGCGGAGTTTGCGCTGGAAAAACGGCTGGATAGCGCCCCGTTTTATGTCCGTGCCCTATGCCGGGCGACTGTGCGGGAGGGGACAAACGAGGAGCAGGGGCAGGGCATCGGCGAGTACCTGTGTCCGCGCATGATGGGCTGGCCGCTGGTGGCCTCGGCCATGAAAGCGCGGATTGTGCGCCGATGAGGGGCTTTGGTGGAAATCCGGTCTACGCGATTATCGTCTGGCGCACACTCGAAGTCAGCGCCGCCGCGCTGCTGTGTCACTGGATTTTGCACTGGCCGCTGACCGGGCCGCACGCGCTCGGGCTGTTTTTGACGCCGCTGCTGTGCGCTTATTTCGTGTTCGTCTTTGTCGCCCCGTGGTCCTGGGGCCTGCCGATTGTGACGCGCCTGCCGACAAGGGCACGGGAAGTTGTGCTGACCTTTGACGACGGCCCCTCGCCCGAAGTCACGCCGCTGATTTTGGACGCCCTGCGCCGCGCCGAAACTCGCGCCGTGTTTTTCGTGCTGGGCGAGGCCGTGGAGCGCCACCCCGCGCTGCTTTGCCAGATACTCACCGAAGGCCACCAGGTTGGCATTCACGGCTATCAGCACCGGCCTTTCGTGCTGCTGCCTTCCCGCACAATACAAACCGAAGTGGAGCAGACGCGGGCGGCGATTGTTCGCGCCTGCCCGGACGCAGCCCCAACCGTCTGGGTGCGCCCGCCGCACGGCTTCAAGTCCCTGCGGCTGGTTCTGCTGGCCCGGCGGGAACGCTGGCGGCTGGCCGCGTGGAGCCTCGATTCCCGTGATTACCGCGAAACCGTCGCCGGGCGCGTCGCCGAAATCGTCCGGCGCGGCCTGCGTCCCGGTGCGGTGGTTCTGCTTCATGACGGCCCCCGTCAGGCAGTCACGGCAGAGGCGCTGCCGCTGATTCTGGCAGGGCTGAAGGCGCAGGGATTTAAGACACGGGTGCTGCCACCGTCATCTCCGGCAGAGGCGTGAGCGGGAACGGCCAGGCGACGCGAGCGCGTTCAAAGGCGGCCACGCAGGCCGGGTCCCACTGACTGCCCGCGCCTGCCGCCAGAATTGCCAGCGCTTCGGCGGGCGGCTTGCCCTTGCGGTAGGGACGGTCCATCGTCATGGCCGAGAACGCATCAGCGACCGCCATCAAACGCCCGTCCAGCGGGATTTCCTCGCCGCACAGGCCATGCGGATAGCCGTTGCCATCCCACCGCTCGTGATGGTGACGGATGGCGTCCAGCGTCTCCTCAAAGCCCGCCACGGCTCCAACAATGACCGCACCCATCAGAGGGTGGTGCTTGACCGTCTCAAACTCTTCGTCGGTGAGCGCCCCCGGCTTACGCAAAATCCGGTCCGGGACACCAATTTTGCCGACATCATGCAGCAGTGCAGCGGCCTGAACACGGCGCACCTCGTCCTCGGTCATCCCCAGCTCGCGGGCAATCTGGGCGCTGTAGCGCATCACGTCCTCTGAGTGGCGGCGGGTGTAGCGGTCTTTGTTGTCCACCGCCGTCACCAGCGCATCAAGCATGGAAAATCCATGAAACGACTCGGACAGCACCGTGCGAAGGCTTTCCAGCGCCAAGTCGTCGCTGCCGCCGGTTTTGGCCCGGTCCAGCCGGGCGTGCGCCGTTTCCAGAGCGCCCCGCACCTCGGCATCATCTTCCGGCAGGTGCGCCAGCCCCACCGAGGCGCTCAGGGGAATGGAGACGGGATAGCCCTCCGGGCGGCAGGTCAGCGACGAGACCACTGTTTGAAGACGCTGCATCATCTGCACAGCTTCGGACGGCGTTGCCCCCGGCATCAGCAGGGCAAACTCGTCGCCGCCGTAGCGGGCGAGCGTGTCGTAAGACCGGCAGTGGCCGCGCAGAGCCTCAGCCACCTGCCGCAGAACATCGTCGCCCACGCCGTGCCCATAGGAGGCGTTGAAGAAGTTGAAGTTGTCTAAATCCAGCACGGCCACGGCCAGCGGCGTACCTTCTCGGGCCGCCCGCGCCGCTTCCTCGGCGCAGCGGCTCTGAAACGCCCGGTGGTTCAGAAGGCCCGTCAGCGGGTCGTAGTCGGCCCGCTCCAACGCCTCGGCCAGCACCCGCTCCCGCTCAGCTTCCAGCCGCTTGCGGTCGGTGATGTCCTCAATCGTGCCTTCGTAGTAGACAATCGCCCCGTCGTCGCCGCGCTGAGCGCGAGCATTCTCCGACAGCCACAGCCGCCCGCCCCGCCCCCAGACTTCGTATTCAAAGCCGCTCACGCTGTCCTGCGCCGCCATCAGCCGCAAAAATTCTTCGCGGCGGCTCGGGTTCACATAGTTTTGACTGGTCTCGACCACAGTTTCCAGCAGCGCCTCCGTGCAGTCAAACCCGAGCATCCGGGCCAGCGCCTGGTTCGCCCGCAGCAGCTGTCCTTCCGGCGAGGTGCGGTAGATACCTTCGGCGGCCTGCTCAAAGATGCCGCGATAGTCAGCCTCCGCCCGGCGCAGCGCCAGCTCCGCTTCCTTGTGGGCACTGATGTCCCGCACGGAGCCTTCATACAGAAGTATCTGCCCCTCTTCGCCCCGCACCGCCCGCGCCTGCTCGCTGATCCAGACGATGCTGCCGTCCCGGCGATAAATCTGCGACTCGAAATCGGCGACCTCGCCCGCCGCGTCCATCTGTGCCTTGAACTCTTCGCGCCGGGCCGGGTCTACATAAAGCTGTACCGAGATGTCCTGAAGCCCGGCAATTAATGCTTCAGGAGAAGGGTAGCCGTAAATCCGGGCCAGCGCGGGGTTTGCCCGCAGGTAGCGGCCTTCGGGCGATGTCTGAAAAATGCCGTCCAGCGCGTTCTCAAACAGCGCCCGGTAGCTGCGCTCGGCTTCCTGCTGGTCGGTGATGTCTTTCAGGACGACAAGCCGGGCGGATCGGCCTTGATACGGCAGGGAATGCGAAAGGGCCTCTACCCAGACCGGGCTGCCGTTCTTGCGGCGAAGGCGCCAGAGGCTGCTGGCCTGCGTGATGCCGCGCAGGTGTGTGATGCTTTTCTGCATCGCTGCCTGGACTTCCGGCCAGAACAGCACATCTACAGTGCAGGCCGATAACTCCTGTTCACGATAGCCGAACTCTGACAGCAAGGCGGTGTTGGTGCGAAGGACCTGCTGCGTCTCGGCATCATAAATCAGCATCGGCTGCGGGCTGTCCCGAAATAGAAACGGGAAGTCGTCTTCCGGCCACGGGCCGTTCAGGGATGGTGAAGTGTTAGGGTGCATAAGGTCTTGCAAAAAAAGAACAGCCGTATGCCTTCTAGTATCGGCAAAAATGCGGTCAAACCGCAGGGGCCGCCTGGGCGAGCCGGAAGATTTCCCTGCGTTTGGGGGCTGATTTTTGGGGTATGATTTCAGGATATGTCAGATGCACTTCCCGACACTTCTCCGAAAACTCCCCCGCCAGCGACAACTGCCTCAGTTCTTCCAATGCCTGCCGGTAAGTCTGGGCCGTTTCGCGCTCTGCACAACCGCAATTTCCGCCTGTTCTGGTCCGGGCAGCTTGTGTCCCTGATTGGAACCTGGGCGCAAAATCTGGCGCAGGGCTGGCTGATTGTGCTGCTGGTGGACCCCGCTGCCGCCGCGCTCCTGCGGCACGGCGGCAGCGCCGTCGGGCAGGCATCGGGGCCGCACAACCCGGCGGTGGAAGCGGCGGCGAACTTTTACTCCGGCTGGGTCAACTTTGCCAGCGGTCTGCCGATTTTCCTGTTTACCCTGCTGGCCGGGGTTGTGGCCGACCGGGTGGACAAGCGCCGGATGCTGCTGGTGACTCAAAGCGGCCTGATTGGCTGCGCCCTGGGTCTGGGCCTTCTGGTCTCCACAGGCCGGGTTCAAATCCGGTACGTTTTGTTTTTTGCCGCGCTGTCGGGCCTGTTTGCGGCGTTTGATATGCCGACGCGGCAGTCGTTTGTGGCGGAGATGGTCGACAAAAAAGACTTGCCCTCGGCGGTCGCGCTCAATTCCAGCATTTTCAATGCGGCACGGGCGCTCGGCCCCGCTGTGGCCGGGCTGCTGCTGGCGGCGAACGTGTCGCTCGGGGCGGCGTTTCTGGGCAATGCCGCACTTTCCCTGGCGGTGATTATCAGCTTGCTGCTCATTCGTACCGACCGGCTGATTCCCCTTGTCTCCAAAGCCGACAACACCCTGCGCGGCGTCTGGAACAGCACCCGCGAAGGGTTTGCCTATGTGGCGGCGACGCCGACAGTGCGAAATCTGGTGGTTCTGGTCGGCTCGTTCGGCCTGTTCGCGTTTTCGTTCAATGTGCTGATTCCGGTGTTCGTGCGCTATACTCTGCTGCCGAATGCCTCGGACAAAGTGCAGGTGGCGGCGTTCGGCTTTATGGAAACGGTGCGCGGGGTCGGGGCGCTCGGCGGGGCATTGACCGTGGCGCTGCTGGGAAACCCGGCGCGTCAGCGCACAATGCTGATTGTCGGCAGCCTGCTGGCGACCGTGGTGCTGGTGCTATTTGGCCTGACCCGGATGCTTTGGCTGGCGTATGCGACAATGGCGGTGGTGTCTTACGGCTTTGTGCTGTGTTTTGCGACGTCCAACACGCTGATGCAGCTTCATGTGCCGGACCACCTGCGCGGGCGGGTAATGAGCATTTATACGCTGATGTTTATCGGGACGATTCCCTTCGGCTCGCTGTTTGCGGGCTGGCTGGCGTCCCTGCGCTCGGTCGGCGCACCGGCGACCATTGTGATCTGCGCCGTGATTTCCCTGGTGACCACGCTGTTTGTGGTGTTCCGCCCCGGCGGCCTCAAAGATATGGATGTGACGCCTCGCGGATTAACTCCGTCGGGAGATGGGGTATAACCGCCCTGACAGTGACTACTTGATATTGACTACTTGACGGGAGAAAGACCATCATGGCCGAAGAAACCAAAGACCAGGTAGTGCGCTACCTGAACGACTCGTATGCCGCCGAGACCGGCGGGATGACCTCGCTGAAAGACTTGGTTGCTGAAACCACCGACTCCGATGTCCGGCAGGCCGCGCAGAACCATATCGCCGTCGCCCAGTCTCATGCGGACAAAGTAGCGGCCCGCATTCAGGCCCTCGGCGGCGACAAGTCCGAGCCGAAGGGCATTTTTAACAGCGTTCTGGCAAAAGCCAGCGGCGTTCTGAACATTTTCCACTCCAAAGAAGACAAGCAGACGCAGGACCTCATCAAGCTCTATGCCTATGAGCATTTCGCTGTCGGTGCCTACACGTCCCTGGAAGCCTATGCCAGCGCGGTCGGCGACGCAGAGACCGCACAGCTTGCCCGCTCCATCATCGCTGACAAAGAGAAGGCTGGCACGCAGTTCCTGGCTTTGATCCCGCAGCTTGCGGTCGCCTCGGTGACGAACTCGACGGGAACCGTGTAATCTCGCGTAGTTTAACGCGGAGCGGGTATAATAGTCAGCAGGGGGCGGGAACAAACTCCCGCCCCTTTTTCGTCTGAAAAGCATAGTCAGCTCCCATCCGGTCTGGAAGGACCCCAGAAACGTGACCCTTCTTCGCTCATTTTCCCGCCTGCGGCCTGCCGCCCTGTGCGCTCTGGCACTCTTTGCCACCGTCACCGCCGCCCCGCGCCTTGTGTACGCCGCCCCGTCGCCGTCTTCGTCTACGCTGTCCGCCGCGCAGAAGGCAAAAGTAGAAGCCCGTCAGGCCCAGTTCCAGAAAGACCTGACCGCCCTTCGCACCAACCCTAAAATGACGGACGCCCAGAAGCAGGCCCGTTACAAAACCATCATGCTGAGCATGGACAAGGATATGCTGGCGATTTTGTCGCCTGCCCAGCGGGGCATTGTGCTGAAACAGCGGGCTATCGGCGCGAAGTTCCAGCAGGAATCGACAGCTATTCAGCTCAGCAAAACGCTGACCGAGGCCCAGAAAAAAGACCGCCTCGCCGCGCTTGCGACACAGGCGGACAAAGATACGCTGGCGACCCTGCCCCCCTCGCAGCGGGCAGAAGTCTTGTCGCGGCGTCAAAAACAGGAACAGGCACAGGCGCTCAAAGAACAGCTCGAAAAGTCAGAGACGCCCACGCAGAAGAAGCAGTTTGAAGCAACGATAGCCGACGTGCGGAGCAAAGCGGCGGCTGTCAGCGCCAACAAGTCGCTTTCCGAGGAAGTCAAAGGCCAAAAGCTGACCGAACTGGCAAAGCAGGCACAGGCCAAAGATTTGGCCCTGCTGACGCCCAAGCAGAGAGCGATGTACGACCAGATTCAGGCTTTGACGAAACCGTAGGAGGCCCTAAAACTGAGTTCTAAAACTCAAACGCCTCGTCGAGACGCCGCAGGAAGTCCAGCAGCTCCCCGATTTCGTCCGGCAGGGGCGCGTGGAAGCTCATCCGCTGCCCCGTGCGCGGATGGTCAAACGACAGCGAGTGCGCGTGCAATGCCTGCCCATGCAGGCGGCCTAGAAGCGCGTTCAGCGTTTGCAGGGGAGCACCCCGGAACAGGTCCGCGCTGACCTTGTGCGCCCCGCCATAAGTCGCATCGCCGACCACCGGGTAGCCCGCGTAGGCCGTATGCACCCGGATTTGGTGCGTCCGCCCCGTCTGCAAAATCGCCTCGGTCCAGCTAAACTCGGCCAGCGCCTCCAACAGCCGAAGCTCCGTCACCGCCTGCCGTGCCCCCGGCGGCAGGTCATCCCCCATCCCGCCCTGCTCCACCACCGTCATCCGCTTGCGGTCGCCCTGATGCCGCCCAATCGGGGCATCAATGACGGCGTGCTTGAATGGGACCCGCCCCCAGAGCAGCGCGTGATATTTGCGAACCGCCGTCCGCTCTTTAATCTGATTGGACAGGCTGTGATGCGCTAGGTCGTTCTTGGCGACCACCAAAAGCCCCGTCGTGTCCTTGTCCAGACGGTGCACGATGCCGGGCCGCAGCGTCCCGCCGATACCGGACAGCGTCCCGCCGCAGTGCGCCAGCAGGGCATTGACCAGCGTGCCCGTCTCGGACCCCGGCGCGGGGTGAACCACCATGCCAGCGGCCTTGTTGACAACAATCAAATCGCTGTCTTCATAAATCACCGACACCGGCAGGTCTTCGGCTTCGGCTTTATCTAATGGCTTCGCGGTCGGCACGGTCACGGTGACCACATCCCCGCGCCGCGTCTTGTAGCTCGCCTTGCCGGGTGTGCCATTGACCAGAACGGCGTGCGTCCCAATCAGCCGTTGAACGTGGGCGCGGGACAGATGCGCCATCCGTTCGGAGATGTACACATCCAGCCGCATCTCCGCCTCGTCGTCTTCAATATGCAGGGTTTCATTCAAAATAGTTAGTTGAGTTTGTTTGGCGAAAAAGTCGCTTTGTGGCTGTTTGCTAGACGGACTTCGCCTCAGCATTACGTCAAAGAAGTGCTGTCTAAATCTTGCAAATCGCTAGACCAGACAATACCCGACGCCGATATATTTAACGCACGATAACGGCGTATCTCCCTCCACGGCCTGCCGCTGTCATCATACTCTGCGATCTCGTAGTGGCGTCCACAATTTTTCCAGTTTGTACAGGGGGCACGGTTTGGTTCTTGATCCCACGGAATTGCCGCACGCCGTTGTAGTTCGGAGACTGCATCTTCTACACTGGGAAACTTGCCCTGGTCATGGTCATGAAGTTCATCTTCAATTATTACAATGCTCATGTTATAAGAGTACCTTTAAGTCGCGCAACGGAGAGGCCATCATTCACCGCACCGCCGCTTCCAGCGGGCGCGGCGTGGTCAGGTCGTGTTTGGGACGGCGGCGCAGGATAACCATGCCGACCAGGGCCACGGTTGCCATGCCGAGGCAGAGTAGCTGCACGTCGGTCAGCTCAACGCCAGCCACATGAGCGACGACATCCGAGGTCGTGCCCGCCCGCCAGATTTCCATGACGAAGCGCTCAATCGACGCGAACAAGATATACCAGCACGAAATCTGCCCGAGGTAGGCGCGGCGCTTTTCCATCCAGACCAGCACGGCGAAGAAAACGAGGCTGAGAGCCGTGGCATAAAGCTGGGTCGGGTGGCTCGGCGGGGTCAGGATGTTCTCGTCGTGGAACCGGATGCCCCAGGGCATCGCCGTCGGTGCCCCGTAGCAGCAGCCGTTCAGGAAGCAGCCGACGCGGCCAATCGCGTAGGCAATCATCACCGAGGGCGCGAAGATGTCGGCGACTTTCAGGATGGAAATGCGCTTCAGCAGGCAGTAGCCAATCAGCGCCACGAAGCCGCCAATCAGGCCGCCGTGGAACGACAGCCCGCCTTCCCAGACTTTGAGAATGCTGGCCGGGTTGGCCCGGTAGGTCGGCCATTCCAGCAGCACAAACAGCAGCCGCGCCCCGACCACGCCGAGGCCGATCATCCAGATGCCGACATCCAAAATGCTGTCCGGGTTGATTTGGGGGTCCTGCTGCCGCTTGGCGACAGAGTACCCCCGGCCCAGCGCGACCAGAAAGGCCACCATCAGCACAAGGCCGTAAGTATGCACCACGAAAGTGCCGATATGGAAAAGTTCTGGGAACATCAGGCTTTCACTTCAGTCTTTCAGTTCTGCCGTCTGCGGCGTCGGCTGCCGTCCGTAAAAAAGCGCGAGCAGGCCAACCCCGGTACAGATCGCCGTGTCGGCGAGGTTGAAGATCGGAAACGTCCACGCCCGGTGCGGCCCGGCATAAAGCGCCAGAAAGTCAATCACATGGCCGAGCCGCACCCGGTCCAGCAGGTTCCCCAGCGCCCCGCCGAGCGGGAGGGCCAGCGCGACCCCGAGCAGGCGCGGCAGGGGCATCGGGGCGCGGACGCTGTAGACTACAATCGCCACGGCGGCGATGCCAGCGGCCAGCGCGAGAAGCTGCGTTCCATGCGGCAGGATGCCGAACGCCCCGCCGGTATTGACATTGAACCAGAGCGCGAAAAAGCCGGGGATCAGCTCCAGCCCGTCTTCCGGCCAGCGGACGTGTGCATGAACCACCCAGAGCTTGCTCGCCTGATCGGCCAGCAGAACCAGCAAGGCCAGGCTGTAAAGGCCAAAGCGTGTCATGGGTACTGGCTCCGCAGAACAGCCCCGTGTTTCTTGCCTGCGTTACCCTTCAAGCGTGTTCTCTTCCTGAGCCACCGTCAGCGCGGCATACGGAACCACTTCCAGACGCTCTTCGGGGATCGGCGTACCGTCAAAGTCGGATTGGCCGTAAGTCCCCTCGTCCATTTTAATCAGCGCCCGGTTGACTTTCGCCAGCATCCGGTCGAAGTTCTCAATCGCCGCCTGATTGCGCTCGCGGTCGAACAGTTCGGTCGCCTCATCGGCGGGGCTGTTCATGTCGCCGTGCGACATTTCGCCCGACGCATCGGTTCTCATGTTTTCACGGTCGTCCTCGGCGTACTGCTTGCGGTCTTTTTCCAGCCGCGCTTTTTCGTCGTCGAGCAGTTGTTTAAAATGCGCCAGTTTTTCTTCATTCATCGGTGAGCCTTTCAGTATCTAGAAACCGGCTCTAAAGAGCCGGTCTATTAGTAAGCAGATGAAGTCGCTACGCGACTGGGGAGCAGAACAGGAAATGTGTCCGCAGTCTTTTCTGGAGTCGCAGAGCGACTTTTTCCTATTGCTATTAGCCCGGCACTTCCAGTGCCGGGCAGAATTCTACGCCAGCCGCCGCGAGGCGACTTCGCCGTCGGCGGACGCCAGCCACTGCCGTTCGCAGCCGTTCACGCAAAATGCCGCCGGGTCGTCGGTTGTACCGTCCACCGAGCCGCCGTCCATCACCGCAATCCAGCAGCGGGCGCAGCGGACGCCCGGCGCGGGGCCGTCACTTTCAATCTGCAAGCCGGGTGCTTTCGACTGCCGCAGAGTCACGCGGGACACCAGAAGCAGCGCGGGCAGCTCAATCAGATACGGGTGCAGGGCCGTGTAAGTTTCCTTGTCGGCGGTCAGCGTCACGCCCGTCAGCAGCCGCTTTTTGACCCCTTCCAGCGCCTTGTTGACCTGCTCGCGCACCTCTAAGAGCGGCTCCCAGCGGCCTGCCAGCTCCCGGCCGCGCAGCTCGGCGCGGAACGACGGCAGGGCGGCGAGGCTGACCGACACCGGCTTTTGCGGCACCGGCAGCTTCTGCCAGACTTCCTCGGCGGTGAACGGCAGGATCGGAGCCAGCAGCCGGGTCAGGCAGCTTGTGATCTCGTACAGCGCCGTCTGCGCCGAGCGCCGCTCGGGCGAGGCCGCGCCGAAGGAATACAGCCGGTCTTTGAGAACATCCAGATAAAACGCGCTCAGGTCGGACGCGCAGTATTCCAAAAGCGTCTGCGCCACACGCGGAAACTCGTAGATGTCATACGACTGAAGGCATTTACGCACCACGTCGTTCAGCATATGCAGGGCCAGCCGGTCAATCTCTTCCAGCTTGTCCAGCGGAAGCGCGTGCAGCACCGGGTCGAAGTCGTACAAATTGGACAGCGTAAAGCGCAGCGTGTTCCGCAGGGTGCGGTAGCTGGTCGCCGTCTGCTCCAAAATCTTGTCGCCGACCCGCACATCCCCAAAGTAGTCCGTGGAGCAGACCCAGAGGCGCAGAACGTCCGCGCCATACTTTTCCACCACGGTCTTGGGCGCGACCCCGTTCATCTTGGACTTGGACATCTTCATGCCCTGATCGTCCAAAGTCCAGCCGTTCGTGACCACCGCCCGATACGGAGCCTCGCCTTTGGTGGCAACCCCGATCATCAGCGACGAGTTGAACCAGCCCCGGTGCTGATCGCCGCCCTCTAAATACAGGTCAGCGGGGTAACTCAGGCCCGGCCACTGCTCCAAAACAGTGCGGCAGGTAGACCCTGAATCAAACCAAACATCAAAGATGTCCGTTTCTTTCACAAACTCGGTCTCGCCCGTGTCGGGGTGCGCGTAGCCCGACGGCAGAATGTCTTCGACGGGCGTGTCAAACCAGGCGTCCGTGCCGCGTGTGGCAACCAGCGCCCGCACAAAGCCGATGCTTTCTTTTGTCAAAAGCGGCGTACAGGAAGGCTGTGCGTAGAAGACCGGGATGCCGACGCCCCACGCCCGCTGCCGGGAGATGCACCAGTCGGGGCGACCGCTGACCATCGCCGTGATCCGCGCTTTCGACTCTTCGGGGAACCAGCGGACGCCGTCAATGGCTTTCAGGCACTTGGCCCGGTGTCCGGCGTTGTCGATAGACACAAACCACTGCGGGGTCGCCCGCTGCACCAGGGGGTCATGCGAGCGCCAGCCCATCGGGTACGAGTGCGTGTATTCTTCCCGCGACAGCAAAGCGCCGGCTTCAGACAGACGCGCCAGGATTTTCTCCTGCCCCTCTTTCAGCGTCTCGCCAACAAGCTCCGGCCCGGCCTCGTCGTTGAAATGGCCGTCATCGGTCAGCACTTGCAGCAGCGGCAATGCCTGCCCGCCGTCCTTGTGCCCCCCGGCGGCCCAGCGCGTGTTGCGCTTCAAAACAGTCTGGTAGTCGTCCTTGCCATGCCCGCCCGCCGTATGCACCACGCCTGTTCCATCGGTCGTCGTCACATAGTCCGCAGGCAGCACCGGCGACTCACGCTCGGTCAGCGGGTGCTGAAACACCAGCGTTTCCAGTGAGTTGCCCGGCGCAAGCAGCGACGTTCCCTTCAAAGTCCGCACCACTGACCAGCCGGTGAAATTGGCCGCCGCCATCGCCGCGCCCAGCCGCGCTTCGGCGACCAAGTAGAAGTTGCCTTGATGCTCGGCGACGACATAATCCAGTTCCGGGCCGACGGCCAGCGCGACATTCGCGGGGATGGTCCAGGGCGTTGTCGTCCAGATAATTGTGTAGCACCGGCGCGGGTCGGCATTGCCAAACACGCGGGCGTCATCACGCCGGAGCGGGAAGCGAACATAGATAGACGGGTCGGTGCGGTCGGCGTACTCGATTTCGGCCTCCGCCAGCGCGGTCCGGTCGGCAAACGACCAGAAGACCGGCTTGCGGTCCCGGTAGACGTAGCCTTTGTCCACCATCTCGGCAAACACGTCCAGCTCCTTCGCGGCCATCTCTTTGGACATGGTGAGATAGGGATGCTCCCAGTCCCCCCGGATGCCCAATCTTTGGAACTGCTCAGACTGCTTGCCGACCCACTCCACCGCGACTTCGCGGCAGCGGGCGCGGATTTCGGCCCGCGTCGGGGTCAGCTTCTTCTCGCGGAATTCTTTGGCGACCAGCACTTCGATGGGCAGCCCGTTGTTGTCCCAACCGGGGACGTAGGGGCAGGTGTACCCTTCCATCGTGCGGAAGCGGGTGACGACATCTTTCAGGATTTTGTTGAACGCATGGCCGATATGGATGTCGCCATTGGAGAACGGCGGGCCGTCGTGCAGGAGAAACGTCCCCCGCGCGGTCTTGCCTTTGAGGGACTCGGCATAAACGCGGTGCGTCTTCCAGAACGCCAGCGTTTCCGGTTCCCGCTTCGGCAGATTGGCTCGCTGCGGGATCGAATCGGGGTTGGTATCCAGCCCGTCGGCGTTTTTGACGTCGGGCTTCGGGACATTCAGTGTCTTGCTGTAATCGGGCAGCGGCGCAGCATCGGACAGCGGAGCAGTATCGGGATAAACTTCGGACATGGGGTCTCCTCTCGGACGCAGACAAACGAAAATCGGCGTGATGGCAGGCAGAGCGCCTACCGGGGTATCGAGAGGCCCCAAATCAGGCGGCGCAGACGCCAAAGCGCCCGCGCCGGGTCCGTTCCTGTGTCCATGAGTGAGAAGGCTGTGGTTAGTGTTCGCATAATAGTTGCCGCTGCGTTAGCGTAGCGGTTATTATACGCCAAAAGCGAGAGGTGCGTCAAGGTGACGAAATCAAGCGTTTGCTCACAAGCTGCTGTGGATAGCCGGAATACGAGGGGTTAAAACCCCTCGCTTGGAGGCGCGGACGCCGGGAAGCCAAAGAGATGAGACACGCAAGCCTATCGCCGCTGTCCGATTGGCCGCCCGGCGCGAAGCGCCTTCCAGCGAGGGGTTTTAACCCCTCGGCTCCCACACGGGGCTGAACCCCCGTGCTTTAAAAGGGCAAGCCTCCGCCTTCGCGGGCGAAGATTAATGACAAAGAGTAATAACTTTCGATGCCCGCGAAGGCGAGGAATTGCTCTTCAAAGCATGGGGGTTCAGCCCCGTGTGCCCCCTCGCAACAAGAGAGCTGGAGAACCTCACCCCAACTCTCTCCTTGAGAGGGTGTTGAAAAAGTCGGCTTTCTGGTGTCTAACGACGTTTTTTTGTATCAATGGAGGCTGGCGTTTTAGAAGCCATGCCCGATTTCAGACGAGCAAATTCCAGCCCAGCATTGGAAATTTCGACTTTTTCAACACGCTCTAAGCAAGGAGAGGGAGCCAGATAAAGAGCAGAGTAGCAAAATCCTAACTCTCCGGTTCCCCCAGAATTGGGGGCTAGGGGGCCTCTGAGGGCTTCCTACACGGTTTCTAATCAAGCGGCTCTAATCAATCGCCACTTCTTTGCCGGCGGCGGCGGAGGCGTAGATGCCGTCAAGCATTTTCTGGACCATGATGCCATGCTCGGCGGGGGCTTCGTTGGTGCGGCCATCGCGGGCGACTTCGACAAAGTGCTTCAGCTTGTAGTCCCACATATCGCGCTTGCCGATGAAGGGGACTTCGGTGTTGACCATATAGCCGTGGAAGTCGGTGAAAATCTGGGAGCCGTCCCAGATCGCTCCGCCTTTCGTGCCCATGATCTGAATGTTGAAGACGTTTTCGGGGATGTGCGCGACAAACGACGATTCCAGCGTGAGCATCGTGCCGTTTTCAAAGCGGATCATGCCGACGGCCAAGTCTTCCACCGTGTAGGTCTTGTAGTCCCACCCGGCCCACTCGCTGACGACATCGCTTTTGGTGTTGCCGAGGTAGGTGAACGTGTTCCCCGTCGCGCTGACAGGCTTGGGCGTGCCGATGATGGAGTGCGAGGCTTCCAGGATATGGACGCCAATATCGATCAGCGGGCCGCCGCCCTGAAGCTCTTTCTGGCCGAAAACGCCCCAGTTGGGGATGCCCCGGCGGCGCAGGGCCTGAGCGCGGACATAGAGAATGTCGCCCAAAGCGCCGGACTGCACCATGTCCCGCAGGACCTGCGAGCGAGGCTCAAAGCGGTGCTGGAAGCCAATCACGAACTCAACGCCGCTCTTTTTGGCGGCATCGGCCATTGTCTGCGCGAGCTTTGCGTTCAGCGCCATCGGCTTCTCGCAGAGAACGTGCTTTCCGGCCTCGGCGGCGGCAATTGCGGCCTCGGCATGAATGCCGTTCGGGGCGCACACACTGATGGCGTCGACCTCATCGCCCATTTCGCGCAGCATTTCCTTGTAATCGGCATACACGCGGGTAACGCCGTGCGTATTGGTCATGCGCTCCAACGCGGCGGGGTTGATGTCCGCGCCGCAGACGATGGAGACGCCGGGATTTTTGGTCAGGTAGCGGATGTGTGTCTGCGAGATGCCGCCGCAGCCGATAATGCCGACGCGCAGCGGCTTGGCGTCTTCTGTAGTCCCATCCGCGAGTGTTTCTACTGCTGTGTCCATAAAGGCATGTTCCTGTTCCGTCTGTGTGCTATTGGGCACTGGCTAGGGGCCATTATGGCACAGAGGGCCGGGATATGGCAAGGCGGCCCGCGACAAATAAGAGTCAGGGGCGGAGGGCTTCACCATCTACCTGATTTCAAACACCTCCCGCAGATAAGCCAGGTACACCTCGTCATGGCACATCGCCTTGCCAGGGCTGTCTGAGAGCTTCGCCACAGGCCGACCGTTGCAGCGGGACATTTTAATCACAATCGCCAGCGGCGCGAAGCCCAGGTCGTTGGTCAGGCTCGTCCCGATGCCGAAGCTCGTCCGCAGGCGTCCGCGAAAGTGCCGGGCCAGCATCAATGCCTTCTCAATATCTAAAGCATCGCTGAACACGGCGGCGCGGGTGGCCGGGTCAATCCCCATCGACTCGTAATGCCGAATGAGCTTTTCGCCCCACACCACCGGGTCCCCCGAATCATGGCGGCAGCCATCATAGGCTTTGGAAAACAGGCGGTCGAAGTCCCGCAGAAACGCATCCATGCCTACCACGTCGGACAGCGCGATGCCGAGGTCGCCCCGGTACTCCTGCATCCATGTTTCCAGCGCGAACTTCTGAAAGTCCGGCAGGGCCACCAAAGCCTGACACGCCTGCAAAAACTCATGCGCCATTGTGCCGTGCGGCTTCAATCCCAGCGCCCGTGCGGCGGCGACATTGCTTGTGCCAAGAAGCTGCGCCCCGAGGCCGTCCCGCAGGCGCTCCACCACCATCATTTGCCAGTCCCGGCGGTAGCGGCGGCGCGTGCCGAATTCTATCAGCGCCACCGGGGCCTCGGTTTCCGCGTTCAGACGGGCCAGCTTGGCGTCCAGCCGCCGCGTGCCTTCCGTCCGGTTGGCGGCGTCATCGGGCTGCGTGTGCCGGAAATAAATCTCGTTGACCATCGCCAATAGGGGCACTTCAAACAAGATGGTCTGGAACCAGTTGCCGCGAATACGGATTTGCAGGCGGTCTTCCGGCGCGGCGTCGGGGCGGACGCTGATTTCCACATAATCGGCACACAGCCGCAGGTCGGACAGCGCATCGACGTAGCTTGGCTTCAGGAAGCGGATGCTTTTCAGATAGGCCGCCTCGCCCTCGGTCAGCCGCAGGGCGCAGTAGGCGGCAAGTTCGTCGCGGATTTCGTCGGCATAGGGCGACAGGTCTACGCCGTGGGTGCGGCATTTGAAGTCATATTCCACGCGCACATTGGGGAACTGGCTCCAGACCACCTCCTGCATGGTGAACTTGTACAGGTCTGTGTCTAGGAGGGATTGAATAATCATCGGGGGCTTCTTTCTTGGATTGCGCTTAGTTTACCGTATGGGTTGCCGAAGCACGGAGGGGCAGAGGACGAGGGGTTAAAACCCCTCGCTGGAAGGCGAGAACGCCGGGAAGCCAAAGACGGACAAAAAACGCCAGCATCTTTACTCCGAGGCCACTGTTCGAGGGGCTAACCCCCCTCGCTGGGGGGCGCAGACGCCTGGAACCCGCCTGCGCGGGTAAGGAACAGAGTAAGAACAGAGTAGGAACAAAGTAGGAAAAGAAGTGGTCCCCGTATCCCAATCCTGTCTTTATCTTCACCCGCGCAGGCGGGTTCAGGACGTCTGCGCCCCCCAGCGAGGGGGGTTAGCCCCTCGAACAGTGGCCTCGAAGACAATGCCATCCGGGGCGGTAAACGCCCCGTCTGTTTAGAGCGTCCTTCGGACGAAGATGATTAAGACGAAGAGTAAGAGCAGGGATTACCCCTGCCCTTCTTGTTCTGCTCCCCCAATCTACCGCATGGCGAAGCGGTACAGAGTCTCGCCTCGGGCAAAGAGGGCCTGTGTGCCGCCCGAGAGCAGGCGGCAGTCGCCGGCGAGGGCGGGGTCGGTAACGACTTTGAGACCCGCCGCGCCCATCTTTGCCGGGAAGACTTCCAGGTCGTCCGCCTCAGTCAGGTGCAGGCACATTCCCTGCGTGAGTACCGTGAAGTTGAGGGCGTGCGCGGCGACGCTTAACCCGGTGCGCGTGTCGTAGGCGGTGAAACCCGCGTCGAAGCGAAAGATGAACTTCTGGAATTGACCGTTTCGGGCGGCGAGGACCATCAGGACGCCGCTTTGGAACTTTGCTTCTAGCACCTGAAAGCCGTCGAGTTCGGCTAGGCGTACCTGATGGCATTGGCCGTGCCGGGGCAGGAGCGATGCATACCACGCGCCGACCAGACTTTGCAGGGCGACGCCTTCAAAAAGCTGCGTGGCCTGTTCCAGCACCGTGCCGACGGTTTTGAGTGTTGCCAGCAGGCGGCCCGGCGTTTCCAAGAATTCCACTTCGCGCAGGGCATCGCCCGATTTGAGATGCAGCCGTCCGTCGGTGGCGGTCAGTGTTTCGCCGGTGGCGGTGACGCTAATTTCGGCTGCCGCCGCGACGTCCCACAGGCGCAGGTGGCCGCCGTCCAAGACGGCGCGGATGACGCGGCCCGTTTCGGTCACGGCAATCTGCGTGCCTGCCCCGGCGTCGCCAAGCCGCCGACCGCCCTTGTAGAGGCCCTCGGTGGTCAGCAGAATGCCGTGGGTGAAGGACACAATGGGGCCACCGCCGTGCTGCCATTCGGTGATCTGGAACTGCCCCGATCCGGTGACAAGTACCGTCGGCTTTGGTACACTCAGCACCGCCGAGACGCTGTCCGGCGGCGGCACGCGCTCGCCGCGATCTAGGACCGCCCGGTACCAGTCGCGGTAGGACGCCGGGATGACGTCAAACGGCAGGCAGGCGGCGGGGACGGACACGTCGGCGTTCAGCACGGACACGTTCTGCGTCATGCGCTCCTCGAGCGTCTTCAGAGTGGGGTGCTTGCCTTTGTAGGGGTGGATGCCGACAAGCATCTGAAACGAGACGATGGCGAACGAGAACCAGTCCGTGCCTGTATTCCAGACCGCCGCGTGGCGGTCCCGGACGCTGTCCATGAGCGCCGTCGCTGGAAACTGCGGGGTCTGGTAGCTGTCTACATCAATAAAGTAGACGCGCCCGAAGCCGGAGTCCACCAGAAAGTTCATCTCGTTCAGGTCCACAATCAAAAGCCCGCGCTCGTGGACGTGCCGTACCCCCTTCTGCAATTCCCGCACCAGTCCCAGTGCTTTGTCGGGGGTCAGCCCCACCCGCTCCCGAAAGGCGCGGGGGAACGTCTGGCACAGCACCAGGCCCTGCGGGATGCTTCGCATGGTGTAGCCGATGGGGGTGCGGCCCGAGTCCAGCAGCACTTCCTGCGGGCGGACGATTTCGGGCAGGCTCAGCACCGCAAGCTGCTGGATTTTAGCGGGCGCGATCATCTTGGCCGGGTCGGCGTACACTTTGTACGCCGTGTCGCCCTTGACATAGACCGCGCCCTCGCCGCCCTGCGCCTTGAACTCGGCCTGCGTCAGCCGCACTTTTTTCCCCTGCATATACACGTCCATCGGTTATCCTCACTCCCCCAGCCACACCACGCCCAGCGACACGTCATCGGCGTGGCTCCATCCCCGCGCCGCGCACTCTCGCTGAAACGCCCGCACGCGCCGCTGCACGAACTGCCCCTGCCCGCCCTTGAAGGCCAGCAGGAGTGCCAGCACGTCGGCGATGGGGACACTCTGCGTCGTGCGCGAGGTGTCCGTCGCCACCGACTGGGTGAACGACTGCACGCCGTCACTCAGCACGGCCACAAAGCGGCAGTCGGCGACGCTGCCGGTCCATTGTTCACTGTCGCGCTCGCTTGTTTCCGGCTCTGCGGGAACTGCTTCGCCCGGCACCCACCGCTGCACTGTTTTTGTGTTGCCAGGCTGGTCCAGCCATTGCTGCCGCCGGTCGGCGTCGAGCGTGTAGCTGAGGTAGCGCGGGTAGCTCGCCGCGAACGACACCACGAAGGCTTCGATTGTGCCGTCGTGCCGGCCCAAAGCTACGACGCCGTCGCCGAAGCAGCGGGCGTCGAACTTGCCGTCCGCTGCTGTGATGGTCAGGAGCGTCGCATCGAGGCACGTTGGGGGCAGACCCAGCCCACCGGCACAGACGGCGGCGTTTTCGATGGCACCCGCGCAGAGCGGCAGGCGGCGCTCGGCAGACTTTGCCAGCAGGCGTGCGCCAATGTCCGTGTCCGGCGAGCCGGAGCAGCCGTCCGAGAGAACCGCGTGGGCGGCTCCCTCGGCGTGCCCGGCGACGGCGTAATCCTGGCAGACCCGGTGCGTGCTTCCAATCCAAAACGCGCAGTCTGCGTTCATAAGCAAGTTCTCCAAAGAAAGAGGCCCCCCGCCCCAATTCTGGGGAGCCAGAGCAAGAGAGGAAACCTCACCCCAACCCTCTCCTTCGGAAGGAAAGGGAGCCAGAGGTTAGGAGCGGAGGGGTTGCCCTCAAAACGTCAGCGACTGCGACGGGCCGCCCGTGCCGAGCGACTGCGACTGGGCGCTGATACTGCGGGAGACGAAATCGGCCAGCCGGGCCAGAGTTTTGGCGTCGGCTTTGTCCATCTCTACATACTGCGTGAAGCCGACATCGGTGCGGAAGTCCTGCAAGTACCCGCCGACCGTCCGGTCCTGGACGTTGACGCCGATGAGCACCGAGACGACAGATTCGAGTGCCTCTTCGGAGACGGCCCGCGTCAAGGCGTCTTTGACCAAACGCGGGGTCAGCGTGGAAGCGTTGTCCATGCCGTCGGTCAGCACGAACACAATAGCGTTGGCCGAGAAGTCCCCCGCCGCAAGCTGCCTGGCATAGTCCGTCGTGGCGCTGACGGCGTTCTCGGCGGCGTCATAGAGAGCCGTCGCCCCGCCGATGTGCAGGACGCTGTCGTAGTCCGCCGCGTTGCACCGCTCCAAGAGCTTGAAGCCGTGCGGCTCGCGCAGGGTGCTGTCGAATTCCACCAGCCGCAGCATCAGGTTGTCGGCACGGGGGGACTGGCGGCACGCCTGCACGATGCTTTGCAGGGTCTTTTCAAGCTGTTTCTGGAACGGGCCAACGCTTCCGCTGGCATCGCAGGCAATGGTGACAAGGGTGTACTCGGCGGCCCCGAGGTTTTCCAGCCGCTCGGCAGAGTAGCCGAAATGGCTGGCGGGCAGGGCAGCCTGCGCTAAGTTGTTGTCAATCAAGAGCGGCATGGTCGTAGGTCCTTTCGTGTAATGGGAGCAAAGAGGCCCCCTAGCCCCCAATTCTGGGGGGACCGGATAAATACAGACCGGATAAATACAGACCGGATAAATACAGACCGGATAAGAGAGGAGGGCGCGATAAATCGCACCCCTACTCTGGCTCCCCCATTATTGGGGGCGGGGGGGTCCTTCGGCGTGTGCTACGCCAGAAAATCGGTCGTCGTCGCCAGCTTCATGCCGCGCCGGGTCATCTCGCGCAGGAAGTCGTCCTGGAAGCTCTCAAAGCCGGTGACGGGGCTGGTGGCATCGGTCAGCAGGACGATTTTGGAGACTAAACGGTCGTCGCCAAAGTTGTTGGCGATGTCCCGAACGGTGTTTGCTAAACAATGGCTTCCGGCTTCGCCCGCAACGGCAATCAAATCAGCTCGCATCAGGGTTTGCAGCAGGGCCGTGTTGATCTGCGTGCCGGGGTCGGCGGGGTCGGGAACGTCCGCCTGAATGGCCGAGTAATGCTCGGTGAACGGATTGCTGCCTTTGGTGACATAATCCACCATCGCAAAGCGCTTTTCCCAGTCCTGCAAGGCGGCGAACAGCTCCGGCACGACGGCGTGGCCGGTGCTGCCAATCAGGCAGTGCGGGGGCCAGATGCAGAGCGGGTAGCGGCCATGTGTTTCGAGTGCCTGCACATAAGCCAGCGCCCGGCGGCACATCCCCGGCTGCGCGGTGGTCCAGCGGCCTGTTTCGACATCTGACGCGCTGATAATCGTGAACGGCGTTGGGGGCTGCCCGCTGCCGTCCTTCCAGAAAATCGGGTGCGCGATGTCTACAAAGTGGTGCGAGTCGAGCGTCACATGGATGTCGTCGAGCTTGGGGGCCAGCCGCCGCACCATCGCCGCCAGCCGGGTCATGTCCTTGTCGGCTCCTGCCACGAACAGCGCCCCGGCGGGATCGCAGAAGTCGATCTGCGGGTCGATAATCAAAAGCTCCATCTGCATTATTCTTGCCTCCTAAACGTTTGTTTGTGTTTTTTATACACAAACACTATACCCGAAAAAATCCATTTTGTGTCATTTTTACAATTACTAAAAAGATTTATTTTTCGCCGACTTGTGCCATACTTAACACCAGACCCGCTTGAGCATTAGGAAGAGAGACCGCGTCTTGTCACAATCGACCGTGCTTGCCGCCACCCCGCGCCTGTCCCTGGCCCGGAGTTATGCGCTGGTGCTTGCCAGCATTGTTTTGACCACGCTGCTGCGCTTTGGCCTGGACCCCTTTCTGGGCCGCCGAGCGGCGTTCATCGTGTTCTTCCCTGCCCTCGTCTTCAGCGCCTGGGTCGGCGGCTGGGGCGGCGGGATGGCCGCGCTCGTGCTGTCCGCCGCCGCCGCCACGTACTTTTTCATCAATCCCAACCATACGTTTAGTATCACCGACAGCGCAGACCGTGTGACCCTGCTGATTTTTATCCTGGTCGGGCTGGCCGTGTCCGCCATCAGCAGCTCGCAGCGCAAGGCGCACCGGGAAGCCGAGGACTCCGCCGAGGAGGCCCGCGCCGCCGCCCTGGCCCTGCATCAAAGCGAGGCCCGCAAGTCCGCCGTGCTGGAAGCCGCGCTGGACTGCATCATCACCGCCGATATAGACGGGCGCATTGTGGAGTTCAACCCCGCCGCCGAGCGCACCTTCGGCTACACCCGCGCCCAAGTGCTGGGGCGGTTAATTGCTGAGACCATCGTGCCGCCGCTCCTCAGAGCCGCCCATGAGCGCGGCCTGGCGCATTATTTAGCTACGGGCGAGGGTCCCATTCTGCATCAGCGAATTGAAGTGGTGGGAATGCGTCAGGGCGGCGAGGAGTTTCCCGTGGAGATTGCCATTGTTCCAATGGGCGAGGGCGAAGAGCGCGGGTTTACGGCCTACCTGCGCGACATCACGGCCCGCCGCACCGCCGCCGCGCAGCAGCGGGCTTTTTTGCGGGATGTTCTGGCAAGCGTCACCGAGGGCCACCTGATCTTGTGCGATACGTTCGATGACCTGCCCGAGCCGCTCCCGCCCGCCCACGGCCCGATTGCCCTGTCCCGTGCAGGCGGTCTGGCCGAGCTGCGGCATCAGGCATTGGATTTAGCGGCGGAGATGAAGGAAGAGCGGCGGCACGACCTCGTGACCGCCGTGTCCGAAGCGGGCATGAATGCCGTCACGCACGGCGGCGGGCAGGGCACGGCCTGGGTCGCCGTCAGCGAGGCCGGCCGGGTGCAGGTGCGCGTGGAAGACGAGGGCCACGGCATCTCGCTGGAACACCTTCCGAAAGCCACCCTCGCACGCGGTTACAGCACCAAAGCGAGCCTGGGCCACGGCTTCAAGATGATGCAGCAGATCGACCGCGTCTATGTCCTGACCGGCCCCACCGGAACCACGGTTGTTTTAGAGCAGGACTGCAACGAGCCGCCCCCCGCCTGGCTGTAATCTCTGTGCTTGGCTCTAATCTCTCTTTTTCGCCATTTTTCTGCTCCCGCAGAGTGTGAGCAGAAACGCCCTTGGTTCGTGCGTTTATGTGCCAAAATGCCGGGGTATAGATGACGGCTTGCTTAAATTTCACTTGGGTGACTTCTGTTTCCAGAAGCACTTGCTTTTTCCTTCTGGAACTGGCTGGTTTTGGCAAGTAAATACCGGAAGAGAAGACGACAATGAAATCCTACTACAAATACGCTACGTTTGCAGCGCTTGGCCTTCTGGCCGCAGCCCCAGCGTTTGCCCAAAACGGTTCACCGAAAGTGAGCGTGGATAATTCCCCCGTTCCCTTCGCCGGACAGCAACCCATTGATGACAGGGTCATGTGATGGTTCCCTTGCGCGGCGTTTTCGAGAAGATGGGCGCGAAGGTCGGCTACGATGCCTCCTCGCGCAAAATCACCGCTAAAAGCGACAAGTCCACGATAGAAATGAACGTCGGCAGTTCCACGGCCACTGTCAACGGTCAGCCAGTGGCTCTGGCAGCCCCAGTGAAAGTTACCAACGGCGCAGTTCTGGTTCCCATCCGTTTCCTGTCCGAGAACCTCGGCTCCTCGGTCAAATTTGACAAGGCCAGCCAGACAGTGATTGTGGACACCAGCAAGACGCCCGCTGCCAGTCAGGGAGCACCAGACACGGCGGGGGTCAAGATGGCGCAGGCGATGCCTGCACCCGGCAGCGGAACCACAAACGGGACCGTCAGCGACACGCAATCGCCGAGCCAGCCGACGCAGACAATGCCTGCCCCGACGCAGACAGCGCCGACCCCGTCCCAGCCAATGCCTGCTCCAATGCAGACAGCGCCGCCCCCAGTTCAGACTACGCCTGCGCCCGTTCAGACAACACCCACCCCGGTTCAGACCACGCCTGCCCCAGCGCAGACAACTCCGGCACCCGTCCAGACAATGCCTGCCCCGATCACACAGCAGCCGCAGGCTGTCACTGTTGTCGATGCGACTCCGGCCACCAGCTACGCCTGGGTTCCCTGGGTCATCGGCGCACTGGTTCTTCTGGGCGTTCTGGCCTGGTATCTCAACCGGCGCGGCAAAACCGGACAGGTGATTGCTGCCAACGATGAAAAGCGCCCATAAGCGGCTCCGCACACAACACTGCTTTTTGATTTCGCTTTAGAATGGAACTTGAATAATGGCCGATACGTTTACTGACCCCGTTACTGACCCAGTTTTCCCCGCCGCCGCGCCGTCCGGCGGCCGCCCCCAGGACCGCGCCGCGCTCATTGCCGAGGGCCGCAAAGGCCGCAGCACGGGCAAATCGCTGATCGGCAAGCCCGTCGTCACGCTCGACACCGGAACGCAGATTGGCGAGACCCATGATGTGGTCTACAGCGCCGCCGCAGGCCGCCTGGTCGGCTTCACCCTGCTTCAAAACGCGGGCTTATTCAAGCGCGGCGATACCTACTGGCTGCCCGCCGAGAGCATTCACTCACTCGGCGAGGACGCCGTGACCATTCCCTCCAGCGACCGCATGACCGCCGTCGAAGGCGATGTCAACGACTACGCCGCGCAGGCGGGGCAGGGTGTGCTGGGCAAACGTCTGATGACCGAAGACGGCAAGTTTCTGGGAGCCATTGACGATGTGCTGATTGAGCGCGACACTCAAAAAGTGGTCGCCTACGAAGTCTCCGGCGGCATCATTCAGGACCTCTATCAGGGCCAGACAGATGTGCCGGTAGACACCGTCATCAGCATCGGCCATGATGTCGTGATTGTGCCGTCCTCCGTACAAGACCTGATACAAGCGTCCAAAGGGGGCCTCGTCGCCGCCGCCGCCGCCGCGCAGGTTAGGGGGGGAGAACTCAGCCAGGAGGCGGCGACAGGGATTGCCACCGCCCGTACCCAGGCCGCTGAGGCCATTGAGCAGAAGGAAGCGGGCTACGCCCTCGGCAAGCAGGCTGGCCGCGCTGTGACCACCGATGCCGGGACACCCATCGTCACGACCGGCCAGGTCATCACCCAGGCAGCTATTCAGCAGGCTGTCGCCGCAGGCAAGATGCACACGCTGGCCGCTTCCGCAGGCTATGACCAGGCAGGCGACGCCGTCGCAGTCGGGCGCGACAAAGCGGGCAATTTGACCGAAGCCGCCCGCCTGAAGCTCGGCTAGGCCGGGGATGCGATTGAAGACAAGCATGGCGATCTGCTTGTGGGCAAGACCACGGGCCGAGCGGTCGTCTCCGACGCCGGACTGCCGCTGGTTCCCGCAAACCATGTTATCACCGAGTCTGACGTTATGACGGCACGAGCGGCGGGCAAGCTCGACGATCTGACCCTCGCCGTCGGCGCGGCAGTCGTCAACGCGGGCAAGGAACACGCAGCCACCGCTTATGACGACGCGAAAACCGGAGCCGTGAACGCTTACGATGCCACCGGTGATCGAATCGCCGTCGCCCAGACCGCGCCCGTGGCCGCTGCGGCTGCCGCTCCTGTGGCCGCGCCCGCCGTCGCGCCTGTCACCATCATTGTGGAGCAGGGCGGCAGCGTCACCATAGACACCAGCGGAGCCGCCGTGCATAGCAGCCCGGCGGCAGAGCGCGATCTCGAAAAATCCTGACCCGTCCCACACATAAACCAAAACCGCCCGCCGCCCTGAGTGTCTCAGAGCGGCGGGCGTCTTTTTGTCGATCCTATTTTCGCCCTCTACTGCGGGTCCCGGATGACGCCCGCGAACAGCAGCGTGCCGGTCCCATTGTCCCGAATGGCGCAGAAGAATGGGTGGTCCACGCGCATCTCTTGCGGCAGCGCAGGCACCGAGGCCGCCTTGCCCATAATTCCCGTCGCCGCCGCCGCCACGGTTCCCTCTTCGTCCACTTCCAGCATCGCTTTATGGACAACCGCCCCAATGTACATCTGAGGCAGCCCCATCGGCGCAAAGTCTGCCCCCGGCGCAAACGCCGGTCCCATGCCGAGAGCAGTCAGCGGCTGATTCAGCGTCGCTTTGTAGTCGGCTCGAAAGCGCGGCAGGGTCAGATATACCTATGTCTGCTTCATGTCTTTGATTGCGGCAGCCCAGACAGAAGGCGTCAGGCCGCTGACCAGTGTGCTGATGTCCGTACCCGGCTTGGGCAGCAGGACCACAAAACTCATCCGCCCCGCGCCGTAAGGCAGGCTGACCGCCTGAAATGCGTCATTTTCGGTGTAAGACAGGCTGCCGGACCGCTCCATCAGCGGCACCGTTTTCGTGCCGCCACTCGCCAGCGTAAACGGCCCGTCCTGCGTGCGGCTCTTTACGAACGGCGTCTGCCACAGACCGTGGAAATAGACGGCGTTGGTAATCACGGCAGGCGATGCGGCGATGTCCTCTGGGGAAACAATTTGGCTGATTTTGCCCTGCGTCTGCGTGTCCACCCATTTGTTGATGGTCTCAGCGGCGGCGGGCGCGGAGAAATCCAGCGTCTCGGCCTGCGCCTGATAAAACTGACGACAACGGGTCTGAAAGTCCGGCGCGAACACGGTTCCCTGGTTGGCCCAGAGCGCGTTAGCAACCGAGACCTGCACTTTGGGGTCAGGGTTTTCCAGCGACGGCAGGAGGAGGCCATTGGCCCGGTCGATTTCGTCCGATGTCAGCCCCGACAGCCCTAGCGTCTTTGCGATACTCTTCCGGGTCTGCCCGCCTGCGCCAGTGAGAACTACACTTAGCGCACTGCTGACACTCAGCGGCGAAAAGAAGACATTTCCCTCCGACGCGCTCTGGTCCAATTGCCGAAGCATCTGAAAGCCGAACTGCGTGTTCGCGGCGGCGATTTTCTGAACGCCAGGGTCAGCAGCAACCGAAGCATCAATAATGGGAACAGCGGGAATAGTGGGCGTAGAATCCGCCCCGTCGCCTCCCGAGAACAGGAAACAGAGACCAGCGACACAGAGCAAGCCCAGAAAAGCCGCCCAGCGGCGTAATGCAGTTGAAATCATGGGTGACACCTCACAGGATTAGACAACGCTCGGCTCTGAAGCCTTCACAGCCGCGCCAGTGTGACGCAGCGAGCGAATTTATGACAGAAGCCGGGGCGGTAAACGCCCCGTCTGGAAAGGCGTCCTTCGGACGAGGAAAAGACACAGGCACAGCCTGCTCACTCTTCGTCCGAAGGACGCTCTCAACAGACGGGGCGTTTACCGCCCCGCTCATGCCCGCTGCCTCTTTATCGTTGGGCCTACTTTGCCGTCCGCAGCAGGCCGTATTCAATGCTGTCCACCACCGCCCGCCAGCTTGCGTCGATGATGTTCTCGGAGACGCCCACGGTGCTCCATACGTCGCCCGCGTCGGCGTAATCCACCACCGTGCGGACTTTGGCCGCCGTGCCTTCGCGGCTGTTGACCACACGCACCTTGAAGTCGGTCAGGTGAATGGACGACAGCGCCGGGTAATGCGGCGTCAGCGCGAGGCGCAGGGCGCTGTCCAGGGCGTTGACGGGGCCATCGCCCTCGGCCACGGTCAGGGTTTCCGGGCCGTCCGGGCCGCCAATGCGGAGCTTCAAAGTCGCCTCAGTGACGGCTTCGGTGTCGCCTGCCCGCTTTTCCACGATGACGCGGTAGCCTACCAAATCAAATAGGCGGCGATATTGGCCCGTCGCCTTCTTGACCAATAATTCAAACGACGCTTCGGCTCCCTCAAACGAATAGCCTTCGTGTTCCAGCGCCGTCACCCGCGTGAGTATCTCTTTGATTTCCGGGCTGCCTTTTTGCAGGCCCAGGCCGCTTTTCTGGACTTTCTCCAAAATCGTTGATGACCCCGAATGCTCGGAGACCAGAATACGGTTTTCGTTGCCGACCAGTGCCGGGTCCAGGTGAATATAGGTCTCCGGGTTCTTCCGCATGGCGTCGATGTGCAGCCCCGCCTTGTGCGCGAACGCCGACCGGCCCACATACGGCGCGGCGGTTTTGGGCGGGAGGTTAGCGATCTCGTCAATCGTGTTCGCCATCTCAGACAGTTCGCTCATTTGCGGCGCACAGTTCAGTGCATACCCCAGTTTCAGCCCCAGCGCCGGGATAATGCTGGTCAGATTGGCGTTCCCCGTCCGCTCCCCCAGCCCGTTGATCGTTCCCTGCACCTGCACGCACCCGGCCTGAATTGCCACAAGGCTGTTCGCCACCGCGCACTCGGAGTCGTTATGGGTGTGGATGCCGAAGCGCCCTGCGGGGAACCTTACCCGGACTTCCTTGACAATCCCCACCAACTCCTCCGGCAGAGTACCGCCGTTGGTGTCGCACAGGGCCACCACGTCCACCCCCGCCGACAGGGCGGCTTCGAGGCACTTCGCCGAATAGTCAGGGCTGCGCTTCCAGCCGTCAAAGAAATGCTCGGCGTCGTAAATCACCTCGCGCCCGTGTGCCTTGAAGAAGCGGACGGTGTCGGCAATCATCGCAAGGTTCTCTTCCAGCGGCAGCCGCAGGGCCTCGATCACATGGAAGTCCCAGGATTTGCCGACAAACGTGATGGCGGGCGTCTCGGCATCCAGCAATTGCTGAAGCATCGGGTCTTCTTCCGCCGTGCGATTGGGGCGGCGCGTGGAGCCAAACGCCGTCAGCTTGGCATGGGCCAGCTTAACCGTCTTCATACGGTCAAAAAACTCAATGTCTTTGGGGTTGGAACCCGGCCAGCCGCCTTCAATATAATCCACCCCGAAGGCGTCGAGACGCCGGGCGATGCGGATTTTATCTTCGACGCTGAAGGAAATCCCTTCCCCCTGCGAGCCGTCCCGCAGGGTGGTATCATAGATGTCAATTCGTGTAGTCATTTTAACTTCCCGCCCGGTCTTTCAGCAGCTTAATCAATTCCTCGGCCTCCGGTTGGTCTCGGAAATGTTCAGCGGTCTCCAAAGCCCCCCGAATATCCGCGCCTCGATCTATCAGCATACGGGCAACGCGAGGCCCGACCATCTCGTCAAGTGCTTGCCGAAGGGCAGTTGCGCCCTTTTCGCCAACCCCAAAGTTCATGTCAGCACCGTAGTCCAGTAGGATTTCAGCGCATTCTAGAGCATCCTGTTCAGCGGCAATAAAGAGCGGCGGCCAATCTCCTGCATTGGGACAAACCGCATTGGCATCCAGACCGCGCTTTAGCAGAAGCTCTAAAACTTCTGCTTGGTTTTTGGCAACCGCGCTGCAAAGTGCATCATGCCCCCAGTTATCTAACGAACTGACATCGCCGCCGCGATCCAAGATTGCCCTCACAAGATCAACAAACCCATGTCCCGCCGCAAGGGACACAGCGGGCGAGCAGTTGTCTTCTACGAGATTGGGGTCGGCTCCGCGTTTCAGCAGGAGGTGAGCCGTCTCTTGGTGTCCGTTGTCAATGGCATGGACTAATGCCGTAAATCCGTCCTTTGTGATTGCATTTACATTTGCGCCTCCGTCAAGCAAAAGGCTTACAATCTCGCTTTGCCCATTGCGGGCAGCCCAGATGAGCGCGGTCCAGCCGTGGCGCTTATTGGCGTGCAGCAAACCCAGCCGCTCTTCATTCCAGACAAAGTCATCTCCGCCGGTTTCTAGGCACTCTATGGCACGCACAGACAGCAAATCGTTCCCTGCCTCTATATCGGCCCCGTTTTCTATCAGGAGTGAAGCGATGTTCGCGTAGCCGCGCCCTGCCGCCCACATGAGCGCCGTCATACCGTAGCCATCACGCAGGTTTACGTCTATGCCACCATTTTTTCTCGTAACCCCAATGAGACCACGTACCTGAGCGTCATACTGCTTTTTGACGGCCTCGTGAAGATACCGGGTCGCTAACTTTTCGGCGGTACTCATTACGCTCATAGTGCGCTGTCGCCCTCATCCCCGGTGCGTATCCGAATGGCCTGCTCGACGGGATAGACGAAGATTTTGCCGTCGCCGATTTCGCCGGTGCGGGCGGCTTCCTCAATCGCCAGCATCGCCGCTTCGGCCACGGCGTCGGCGACGACCAGCTCCAGCTTAATTTTGGGCAGCAGGTTGACGACGTAGGTGTTGCCCCGGTACTTTTCCGTGTGCCCACGCTGATGGCCGTAGCCGCGCACGTCAGTGACGGTCATGCCGACGACGCCCAAGTCTTCGAGGGCCTGCTTGACCTGGTCCAGCCGCATGGGCCGAATGATGGCTTCTATTTTTTGCATGAGCGTTTGTCTGTCCAGAGGCAAGGAGCAGAGGCCCCCCCGCCCCAATAATGGGGAGCCGGAAGTTCGGAGAAGACCCCCTAGCCCCCAATAATGGGGGAACCGGAGAACTAGGAAAGGGCCTTTCCTATCCTGTTCTGGCTCCCCAGAATTGGGGCGGGGGGGGCCTCCCTCTTTAATCCCTCGGGTCCAAGCCCATTTTCACCGCCCCGGCCACCAAATCGCCCATCTGGCGGCAGGTGACGTGGCTGACGCCTGGCTCTTTTTGCAGAATGTCCGAGGTCCGGTAGCCACTTTGCAGGATATGAGACACGGCCCCTTCGATGTCCCGCGCCGCCGCTTCGGCGTTCAGCGAATAGCGCAGGAGCAGCGCGGCGGACAAAATCGTTGCCAGCGGGTTCGCCTGCCCTGTCCCGGCGATGTCCGGTGCGGAGCCGTGGCTTGGCTCGTAGAGGCCAAATGTGCCCTGCCCGAGAGAAGCCGACGGCAGCATTCCCAGAGACCCCGTGAGTTGCGCGGCCTCGTCGCTCAGGATGTCGCCGAACAGGTTCTCGGTCACAATCGTATCAAACGACTGTGGGCGGCGCACCAAATCCATCGCGGTCGCGTCCACCAGTTGGTGTGTCAGCTCTACGTTGGGGTAGTCCGAGGCCACCTGCGTCACGGTCTCGCGCCACAGGCGGGAAGTCTCTAAGACGTTGGCCTTGTCCACGCTCAGGAGCCGCCGTCCGCGCTTCTCTGCGGCCTCGAAACCCACCCGCGCAATGCGCGTGATTTCGCCTTTGGTGTAGACGCACGTATCCACCGCCCGCTCGCCTTCCCACGATTTGGGCTGGCCGAAGTACAGGCCGCCGGTCAGCTCGCGCACCACCAGAATGTCAAAGCCGCCTTCCACCAAATCAGGCCGCAGGGGGCAGGCGCTCGCCAGCGACGGGTAGAGCACGCACGGGCGCAGGTTGGCATACAAGCCCATCTTCTGCCGCAGGGGCAGCAGCGCCCCGCGCTCAGGCCGCAGGTTCGGGTCCGGGATGGCATCATACTGCGGCCCGCCGACGGCTCCAAAGAACACGGCGTCGGACTCCTGCACGAGTTTGAGTGTTTCCGGCGGCAGGGGATGCCCCGTCGCATCGTAAGCCGCCCCGCCCACGAGCGCCTCGGTGAAATCCAGCGTCAAGCTGTGCTTCGCCGCCACCGCATGAAGGACTTTCAACCCTTCCGCCACAATCTCCGGGCCGATCCCATCGCCCGCCAATACTGCTATTTTTGCCATAATTTACCTTTAATGATGTCGGAGGGGTCCTACATCTCCGTCCGCAGCGTCCGCAGGAACTCCCCGCAGCCCATTTTGCGCCAGAACGCCTGCGAGGCCGGGTTCGCCCGGACCACCTGTACCTCAATCGCTGTCAGGCCCTGCCCCACGAACCACGCCCGCAGGCGCTCGTACAGCCGCCGCCCGATGCCCTGCCCCCGGCGGTTTTCCCGCACGCACAGGTCAGCGACATAGCCGCAGTCGCCGTCGGCCAGCGTCGGACGCCGCAAAATCTGGCCGAGCGTGTACCCGACCACCACCGGCGGGTCCGCGCCCGTCAGGGCCACCAAAACGGCAGCGTTGGGGTTATCCATTTGCTCACGCAGAAAGTCCGCCATCCAGTCCGGCGCAGACCCGCTCAGGGTCAGGCGCGGGTCCACGGCGGCGTTGATGTCCTGCAGCTGCCGCCAGAGCGTTAAAATCTCCGGCAAGTCAGCGAGGCGAGCGGGCCGGATAACGACTTCAGACATAGTCTGCCTCAGACGTGTTCCAGCACACGCTCCGGCTGCACGCGCCCGCCTGCACGGGCGATCTGCTTGTTCAATGCCTGCAAGTAGGCTTTCGTGGACGCCACGAAAATATCCGTGTTGGCAGCGTGTCCGGTGTAGATCATATCGCCGCCCGCTTTGATCCGAATGGTCACATCCGCCATCGCATCAATGCCCTCGGTGACGCTCTGGACGGTGTATTCAATCAGCTCGTTCGGGACCTGCACAATGCGGTTGATCGCCCGGTAAATCGCATCCACCGGGCCGTTGCCGGTGTCCGCGTCCATCAGCACGGCCCGGTTCTCATGCCGCAGCTTCACAGTCGCCGTCGGGATCGCCAAATCGCCGCACGAGACCTGCACTTGCACCAGCTCATACGTCTGCGGCACGGTGGTCATCTCGTCGGACACAATCGCGTCCAAATCTTCATCGTAGACGACTTTCTTGTTGTCGGCCACGGTCAAAAACCGGGCGTAGACTTTCTCAAATTCGTCCTCGGTGGCGAACGAATGCCCCAGTTCGGTCAGCCGGTGACGCACCCCCGCCCGGCCTGAACGCGCTGACAAAATAATTTTGCTCTCGCCAATACCCACGGTTTTAGGGTCGATAATCTCGTAAGTGGAACGCTCTTTGAGGACGCCGTCCTGATGGATGCCCGACGAGTGCGCGAAGGCATTCGCCCCGACTATCGCCTTGTTCGGCTGCACTAAAATCCCGGTCATGGTGGAGACCATGCGCGACGTTTTGTAAATCTCTTCAGTCTTGATGCCCGTGCCGATGCCGTAGACGTCGGCGCGGGTATGCAGCGCCATCACGACCTCTTCCAGCGACGTGTTTCCCGCCCGCTCGCCGATGCCGTTAATCGTGCATTCCACCTGCCGCGCCCCCGCCCGCACCGCCGCCAGAGCGTTCGCCGTCGCCATGCCGAGGTCGTTATGGCAGTGCGCCGACAGGGTGATATTTTCACTGCCCGGCACATGGTTCAAGATGCCCGCAAACAGCGCCCCATACTCTTCCGGCGACAGGTAGCCCGTCGTGTCCGGCACGTTGATGACCGTCGCGCCCGCTTTGATGACAGCCTCAATCACCCGGTACAGGTACTCCGGGTCCGCCCGCCCGCTGTCTTCGGTGAAGTATTCAATATCCTCGCACCCCAGCGATTTGGCGTACTTGACCGCCGTGACACCAATCTCTAACGCTTCATCGGCGCTCTTTTTGAGCTTGTATTTCAGGTGGCTCTCGCTCACCCCCAGCCCCGTATGAATGCGGGGCCGCGCCGCACCTTTCAGGGCATCCCAGGCGACATCAATGTCTTTGGGCACAGCGCGGGTCAGCCCGCACACAGTCACGCGGTCCGAGACGGCGGCGGCGACGCGGCGCACGGCCTCAAAGTCGCCGGGGCTTGAAATCGGGAAGCCCGCTTCAATCACATCCACGCCGAGCCGCTCGAGCTGCCGGGCGATTTCCACCTTTTCGTCGATGTTGAGCGACGCGCCCGGCGACTGCTCGCCATCGCGCAGGGTGGTATCAAAAATCTGTACATGATTTTTTTGTACATGGTCGGTAGGCATGGTTTCGTTCTTTCGCTTCAGAAGGCCCCCCCGCCCCAATTCTGGGGAGCCGGAAGTTTGGAGAAGACCCGTAGGGGCGGGGGCTCCCCGCCCTTTTTTCTGGTTCCTAATCTGGCTCCCCAGAATTGGGGCGGGGGGGCCTCTGTCTCTAATCGCTGACCGTATCCGGCTTCTCCACCCAGGACATCAGGCCCCGAAGCTGCTTGCCGACGGCTTCAATCTGCGAATCGGCATCCTGCGCCGCCAGGGCGTTGAACATCGGGCGGTTGGCCTTGTTCTCTAAAATCCAGTCCCGCGCAAACTGCCCGGTCTGGATTTCTTTCAAAATCTTGACCATCTCGGCTTTGGTTTCGTCGGTCACAATGCGCGGGCCGCGTGTCATATCGCCGTACTGGGCGGTGTCCGAGATCGAGTATCGCATTCCCGCGATGCCCGCCTCATACATCAGGTCCACAATCAGCTTCAGCTCATGCAGGCACTCAAAGTAGGCGATTTCCGGCTGATAGCCAGCGTTCACCAGCGTCTCGAAGCCCGCTTTGACCAGAGCCGTCGTACCGCCGCACAGGACCGCCTGCTCGCCGAACAGGTCCGTCTCGGTTTCTTCCTTAAACGTCGTCTCCAAGACGCCCGCCCGGCTGCCGCCGATGCCTTTGGCCCACGCCAGAGCCAGCCCCTGCGCCTGCCCCGTCGCGTCCTGCGAGATGGCAATCAGGCACGGAACACCCTTGCCCTCGGTGTAGGTCCGCCGCACCAGATGGCCGGGGCCTTTGGGCGCGACCATGAACACATCGACACCCGCAGGCGGCTTGATCTGCCCGAAATGGATATTGAAGCCGTGTCCGAACACCAGCGCATTGCCGGGCGATAGATACGGCGCAATGCTTTCGCGGTAGACATCGCCCTGAAACTCGTCGTTAATCAGGATCATAATGATGTCCGCTTCTTTGGCCGCTTCTTCCACGGTTTTCACCGTCAGCCCCGCTTCCTCGGCCTTCGCCCAGGACTTCGAGCCGTGACGCAGGCCGACCCGCACATCCATCCCGCTGTCATGCAGGTTCAGCGAATGCGCGTGCCCCTGCGAGCCGTAGCCGATCACGGCCAGCTTCTTGCCTTGCAGCAAATTCAAATCGGCATCATCGTCGTAATAAACTTTCACTGCCATCGTCTCTGTGTTCTCCTCATTGTGTAACATCAACCTAACAATTTGAGAGCCTCGCCAAGCGAAGCCTGTGAACGGGCCGACACACCAATTTCAGTTTGGCGGCCTTCCTCATAAAATAACTCGACCAGCACGTCGTTCCGGCCCCATAAGCACGTTGGACGCCCTGGCCAATGCCAGTCCGGCAGTCCGAGAGGCTGAAAATGCCGGGCCAGTATGCTGACTGTCTCATCGCTAAACTCTGCCGTGCCATGAGGCTCTGTAAACCAGACTGTTTCTAGCACGATCATCTGCAAGACAAACTCCGAAAGCGTGTCGTTCTCTCGGATTGGCTTCTGCGGGTCTTCGTGCATTCCGCTGTCATCCAGCCAAACCGGCGGGTCCGCCATACTGAGATCGGAGGGCTGAATGCCCCACTCGACGACCTGGTTCACAGAGTAAAAAATCAGCAGGTCGTTCTCCTTGCTGATTTTCAGATTGTCCGGGCTGACCAGAAAGTTCTGCCGGGCCACAATATACTCGCGTCGGCCTGCTAGCCCGTACCATTCACGCAGGGCGACTGGGAGCGCAAATCCGAGTCGTCGCTCCGCCGCGTCCAACTCTTCTTTGGAATACCCGTCCCCGACTTGCAGGGGCGCGTGCCACTCGGCCACGAAATCCGTCAGCAGAGACCAGCGATTCTCGGCTCCCTCGTTGCGGGCCGCAAGACGTGCGGCAAACTGTTGAGCATTGAACACAGCCACCCCCACTATTTCTGTACGTCCATCCAATCCGGCAGAACCGGCAGGATGCTCACGTAGAGGTTGTCTTTTTTTATCAGGTCGCGCTCCGCTTTCTCCACACGCCGGTTGTATTGCGAGGCGGTGTGAATGCCGGGGCTGGCAGGGACAACCACGTACCAGAATCGCCCTTCTTGATGCACCGCCCCCGGCAGAACTTCCATCACATCGTCCGGCGGCTGATAGGGAGCCAGCCTTTCCTGCACGGTTGCCAGCACTTCCTGAGCCGTTGGGGACGCAGTAGTTACGAGAGTAGTCATGGGTTTACTCCAAAATAGCGGAACACTTTTTCGGCTTCACGCCGAGCAACCTGCGCGGTCTGTCGATCCAGTCGCTGCTCGAAATAATCAGCATCCAATCGGAGGCGATAAAGCCGCTGTGTCGATCTCACGAGCGCAAACCGACGCGCTTCTGTGAATTGTGTCAGATGAGCGACAATCAATTCAGCTACTTCCGCGTGCGCCGGTGTCTGTCGCCCCGCCCGAAACGTCACCCCTTTGCGGGTCAGCTCATAAGTCAGCAGTGAGAATGCCGCGTAATAGAAGCGGCTGACACTGCTCCGGTAATGCCCGGCGGAATAAAGTTCACTCGCCGCCCGGCAGTTACTTTCCCCGATTTCCTGCCAATTCGCCATTGTTTCCTCCCTGATGCAGCTCTAAATAGCGCCTCATACTGTCAACAACTCTTTGCTGTTCTTCAGTCATGTTCGACTCGCCGAGGTCCCCGTGCTGCCCACACGCCCCACCCCGCGCCAACCAGCAGGCCGAGGGCGACGAACAGGCCCAGGTTGACCAGCAGGTTCTTCACGGTGTCCAGGCCGAGCTTATCGGTGAGCGCGTTGTAGAGCGTCCACAGCGCGAAGTTGCCGACGCCGACGGCAAGCCCGATGCCGACACCGCGCCCAATCCGCTTGGCCCAGACGCCCCAGGCGAGGCCGACAAGAGGCGCGAGGATCAGGACGGTCAGCATCAGCAGGTGCGCTTGGTGGGCGTTGATTAGCTCTTTCATAAACTGGGGGCCACGTTAGATGCCGCGTGCGCCGCGTGCCATCGCAATCCGGCCCGTGCGGACCAGCTCGCGGACCCCGTAAGGCTCCAGGAGCTTTTCAAACGCATCAATTTTGTCGTTGCCGCCGGTCAGCTCAATCACAAATGTCTTCTCAGACATATCCACAACGCGGCCCCGGAACACTTCCACAAGCTGCATCAGCGCCGTTCGATTTTCCACCAAAGCGTTGACTTTAATTAAAGCCAGCTCGCGGGCGATCAGCGGAATGCCCGCGTAGTCCTGCACTTTGGAGACGTCAATGAGCTTGTGAAGCTGCTTGGTGATCTGCTCCACTTCCCCCTCATTGCCGTTGACCACCAGCGTCATCCGCGAGACTTCCGGGTTCTCAGTGATAGAGACCGCCAGCGACTCAATGTTATAGCCCCGGCGCGAAAAGAGCAGGGACACCCGCGAAAGGACGCCCGGCTTGTTGTCTACGAGAACGGTAATTGTATGCTGCTGCAAAGCGTCTTTGCTCCTTTTTCCACTTCCAATTTTACATCTACTCGGGCAGAATTAGCCCCATAATACCTGCCACACCCTGCTCAACGGCAGTCAGGTCTGACGCAGACATTACACCTAGATTGCGGCGGACATCGCTTCGATCAATCGTAATGATAAGACCGCGCACGGCAGAAGGAAAGACAAGCCCCGCCGCGATCCAGTGATCAATCATAACATCACCCGGACGCGCAGGCGGAGCCAGATTGCTCGTGATACCCGCCACAATCAGCTTGATACCGGCCTGATTGAATGTGTCTGTGCTGAGAACAACCACCGGACGAGATTTGCTGCCGAGGCCGCCGCTGAACACAACATCCGCTAAAAGCACATCGCCTCGCTGATAAATGCTGCTCATAGCGTGTCGTAAACCGCGTCTTTGTCATTATCCCAGTACTCCTGCATGACACGCGACGAAGCGCCTTTCCATTCCGTCAACTCCGCTCTTTCTGCGTCATCGTTACGACGCAGAAAAGTGATAATCACTTCTTCCTGATCGTAGCCTTCTACCGGCTCGACGGGGCGGGCCACCCCATCGACAAAACGACCTTTGACGGATAACATCGCGTTTTCTCCTCAAGCGTCAGCAGGGCAAGACGTTGGCAAAGTATCATAAATCGCGTCCGATTCGTTGTCCCAGACTTCCCAGAGCGCACGATAGGAGAGCGCCTGCCAATCGGCTTGCAGCAAACGCTCCGCGTCCTCCTCGCGCTGCTTTGCAGAGAAGGCTTCCAGCGCCAGCTTTGCCACCATCTCACGCGCCTGCCCCCGCTTCCGGGCTTCCTCCGCCAGCCACGCTTCCGTTTCCGGCGAGATGTCAATAGTCATTGTCATGGCAGATTTACCTCACATAACGCAACCCAAGTTGCTCAAAGTGTAGCTATCCACTCTTAAACAACTCATTTTGGATAGATTGCCTGAGCAGACGCCAAACTCCTGGCACTTTTTCGGCGTGACGGAAAAACAGGCTTGCTAACTTGTCTCCATCAATCAATTCAAGATGACCATCTATCTTCGCAACAGCAACAGCTTCGGCAGAGAAATGAGATGTTGTAATAAGCACGCCTCGACTTGCTTTAGCGTGGTTTCTGGCAGCCGACAGCTCACGTACAACGCTTGAACTCAGTGTTTTGCTCTGCCTTTTACATTGTACGATAACAACGACTTGGCCTAATACCTCATCCTGACGGGTGAGCCGTAAATCTATGCCTCGATCATTTGACTTTTGTGTTCTATGAACTTCGTCAAATGCGAAGACGGAATGTTTGAAGAAATCTGTAAGCAGCGTCTCAAAAGTATTGCCATCGAGTTCTGACAATCGTTTTTGTAGTATTTGACGATATTTCGCTTCGTCCACTAGCAGATTAGCCTCGTGCCATTCTCTCAGCACGGCGTTGTTGCTACCAGAAGTTCCATTCAAGATTACGCTTCCCAGCACCGATTCGCTGTCAAGTCCCAATCCTTTAGGAAGGGTACGTGACAGAGCGTTTTTCATGGTGATTAACGCTTTGTCGCAGAGGCGAGTGTCAAAAAAGCAGGCAGATACTTCCTGATCATCCAACTTCTTCCAACTTAACTCTGTCAGCGACGACCCAGTAGAGATGCCCTCTGCAAGTGTATAGCTGGACGAATTATTCTTTACTCTGATAAAACTCAGGCACGCAGAGCCTCCGCCGTAAGCCGATTTCACTGTGCCCACGGCGGCTTTTGCGGTCATCCAAAGCGTCAACGGTCCATTTTTGTTGCCAGAGACAAGAATGATGAAATCACCCTTTTTAATTTGATCGGCTCCTGCTTCCCATTGCTTCGCAGATATTGGTACTCGCTTTTTTTGAGTGATACCCTCAAGAATATGTTTCTGCCCTAGAATAAAGAGATGTCCGCTCAATGACTGGTGCTCCTTGTGCTGCAATCGCCGGGCGTGCCATGAATGTAATGGTCGTGCTGATGCGCCAGGTCTTCAATCCCGGTGTCCATCTGGCTGTCCGCAAGAAGCTGGGTCAGCGCCTCGTAGTCAGTTTCCTGCACACGCCCCGCAGGGGCGGCGGGGCGCTCGTTCAGAAAAGTGATCAGCACTTCTTCCTGATCCCGCGCCGCCACGGGTTCCGCCGGGTGAACCACGCCGCCCTCAAACCGGCCTTTGATTGTCAGCATTCGAGTAACCTCCCCTGCCTTGTTGTTCTTACCCCGCCGTTACCGGCTCGCGCTCGGTCTGCTCTTCTTTTTTGGACGGGCGCACTTCGTTCTCCGGCATATAGGTTTCGCTCTCCATGTAGGAGTCCAGCGGGACCATGTCCGGGGGACGCTGCACCACCATGTCTTTGATTGTGCCGCCGCTTTTGATCATCGGGTAGACGTTGTCTTCTTTGGCGATCCTAAAGTCTAGGACGGTCGGGCGGTCAGTAATGGTCATGGCCTCTTCCAGCGCGGCGCGGACGCCCGATGGCTGCGAACAGCGGATGGCGTGTGCGCCGTAAGCCTCGGCGAGCTTGACGAAATCCGGGGAGGCTTCCAGGTCAACGTGCGAGTAGTTCGCGTCCCAAAACAGCTCCTGCCACTGACGCACCATGCCCAGATACTGGTTGTTCAGGATGCAGATTTTGATGGGCAGCTTGTAGACCGTCGCCACCATCAGCTCCTGAATGCACATCTGAATGGAGCCGTCGCCGGAGACGCAGAACACGGAGGCGTCAGGCTGACCGAACTGTGCGCCAATCGCGGCGGGCAGGCCAAAGCCCATGGTGCCGAGACCACCAGAGGTCACAAACTGATGCGGATGCTGGCACTTGTAGAACTGCGCCGCCCACATCTGATGCTGCCCGACATCGGTGGCGACAATGCCTTCGTGCCCGGTGATCTCGCCGATCTGCTCAATCACATACTGCCCGTGCAGGACGCCGTCGGCGGGGTAGTGCAGCGGGAAGTCTTTTTTCCAGCCCGCAATCCGTTCGTTCCAGTCCGCGTGCTGGGCGGGCGCGACCATCGGGATCATCTCGGTCAGGACGGCCTTCACATCGCCGACCACCGGCACGTCAGCCGCCAGCACTTTGCCGATCTCGGCGGGGTCCACGTCAATATGAATGATCTTGGCATTCGGAACCCACTCATCCACTTTGCCGGTCACGCGGTCGTCGAAGCGTGCGCCGACGGCAATCAGCAGGTCGCACTCGCTTACCGCATAGTTAGCATACGCCGTGCCGTGCATTCCCAGCATTCCCAGCGACAGCGGGCTTGTCTCGGGGAACGCGCCCAGGCCCTTCAACGTCGTGGTGACGGGGATGTCCGCTTTTTCGGCCAGCGCCCGCACTTCTTCGTAGGCGTCCGAATAAATCGCGCCGCCGCCCACATACAGCAGGGGCCGCTCGCTTTCGGCGATCAGCTCCGCCGCCCGCGAAATCTGCCGCGTGTGGCCTTTGGTGGTGGGTTTGAACGTCGGGATGTTGACTTCTTCAATCGGCGTGTAGTCAAAGACGGCGTTGGAGATGTCCACCGGAATATCGACCAAGACGGGGCCGGGGCGGCCCGAGCGGGCGACATGGAATGCCTCGGCGATGATGCCGGGCAGCTTGGTGACATCGCGCACCAGCCAGTTGTGCTTGGTGATGGGCATGGTAATCCCGGTGATGTCGGCTTCCTGGAACGCATCCGTGCCAATCGCTGAGGTCCGCACCTGGCCGGTGATGCACACAATCGGGACCGAGTCCATCATGGCATCGGTGATAGGCGTCACCAGGTTGGTCGCGCCCGGCCCGGAGGTTGCCAGGCAGACGCCGACTTTGCCGGTCGCCAGCGCATAGCCTTCGGCCATGTGGCCCGCGCCCTGTTCGTGGCGCACGAGGATGTGCTTGATGTCAGGAAAATGGTAAATGGCATCGTAGATGGGGATAATCGCCCCACCGGGATAGCCGAAAATGGTGTCCACGCCTTCGCGTTTCAGGCACTCCAAGAGCGCCCGGCTTCCAGTCATTTGCATGGGTCAAGTCCTTCTAAAAGTCTAAGAGCGTGTTGAAAAAGTCGGCTTTCTGGTGTCTAACGACGTTTTTTTGTATCAATGGAGGCTGGCGTTTTAGAAGCCATGCCCGATTTCAGACGAGCAAATTCCAGCCCAGCATTGGAAATTT